>JAABUX010003057.1_pt1 | contig 22656 bp, 23 predicted proteins | sample 5561851 | NCBI WGS metagenome assembly JAABUX01 (sample SAMN10711883, study PRJNA513361) | rock metagenome | isolation source: Antarctica rocks | place: Antarctica: Victoria Land, Richard Nunatak red sandstone | collected 2016-01-03 | reverse complement strand
CGACGAGAGGCGACACAGGCCCGCCGGCGGGGCGCGTGTGGGGCGCGGCAGTCGGTGGCGGCACAGCGCGCGCGGCGATGGCCGCTTCGACGTACTGCATCCGCTCGCGCAGCCCGCAGGGGTCGCCCGACGTGGGCATCGGCTCCCAGGGGTAGACGGGTAGGGGGCTCGCGCCCGCCTCGGTCAGTACCACGGCAGGCGCGGTCGGCGCGGCTGGCGTGGGCGTGGGGCGTGTCTGCGCGCGCGGCGTGGGCAGCACAGCCGCGATATCGCCGAGCAGGAGGCGCGGGCGGGGCTCTGTCGTGGTCGTGCTTGTATCCGGCCCGCTGGCCGTGGCCGTCGTGGTGGCCGTGTTCGGCGTGCTGGCGGGCGCCTTCAGGATGCCGTCGAGGGCCTCGGTGAGCTGGACCACCGTTGCCGGCGTGGTGCGCTTAGTCGTGGTCATCTGGTACTCCTATTCTCTATCTGGTATGCGCGGCAGCCAGTGCTACCCGCCGAAGTGACGCCGCCAATCGGCGAGCATCTGCTGGTGTGGCGTCTGGTACGATTCGTCACCGCCGATGTGGACGCGGTAGTCGCCGATGCCGATGATGTCTTCCAGCCACACGATTTCGGTCGTGTCGGCCTCGGGGAAGCCTTGTGTGGCCAGACCGAGCGCGGACACGAGATCGTCCTGGCTGCCCACGCTGAAGGCGCCCTCGCGCGTGTTGTCGACCTGGCCGGCGTCAATCTGGAAGTCAATGAGTTCGCGGGCAAGCGTCTCGGCCTCGGGCGTACGGGGCAGGTGCAGGCGCCCCGTTTGCAACAAGGCTTGGAGCCGGGCCACGATCCACGCCTTGCCCAGTGTGACTTCACCCGTCTGCTGCACGATGCGCTTGTCCCCGTGCGTCATGTAGACGGGGATGAGGTCAAACCCCGACTCGCGCAGGACGGCGACGACGGGATCACCCAGGGCCGTCACGTCGGCGTAGATGGCCACCGGCGGGGGGCCGCCGCCGTCCTGCCCACCCGCGAGGGCCACAACGCGCCGGACGGTCTCGCCCAGGCACGTCGCGACAGCGGGGTACGCTGTACCAGGCGGGAGGCGTTGCAGAAAGCGTATGGTGAAGGTGTCCACGACCCACCCGCCCTCGACGCGCTGGCCCTGCTCGGCGACGGCGATACCCGTCGCCTCCATGCGCTGCCCCACCTTCAGGCCGATCGTGACTGGTCCCATCGCGTCATGCCCCCTTTCTCTTTCTCTTTCTCTTGTGCCGTGCGCGCCCCTGACCGCGCGGGGCGATCCGACCCTTTCCCCAGGACAGCCAGGCCCAGGGCAGTCGCGAGGTCATCATGTGTCCCCGCCTTGAAGGCCCCGCATGTCGTGCCGCCGTCCTGCGCGACGCGGATTTCGTATGTCAGGAGCTCGCTCGCGAGCGCCCGCGCGTCGGCGGTGTGCGGCAGCGACAACCGCCCCGCGTGCAACAGCGCCTGGAGCCGCGAGACCAACCACTCCTTGCCCAGCGCGATGCTGCCGTCGGCGCGCACCGTCAGGCGGGCACCGGCGACGAAAGACACCGCGCACGGCGTGACGCCAGCCTGGGTCAGCAGGTCGGCGACGGGACGGCCCACCCCCGTCGCGTCTATGAAGAGAGGGACGGCGTTCTGGCCCACCCGCTCGTGTAACTTTGTGGCGATGGCGGCGATGCGCGCCGCGACCTGCGGGTACGCGGTCCCTAACGGCAATCGCTCCAGATGGCGCACGATGTACCTCTCGTCCGCCTCAGTCCGGCCGGCGTAGACCTGCGGCACGGCTTCGGCCACGGCGATCGCGGTCGGGTCGCGGACCTGGCCCACGTCAACGCCCATCGTTATCAGCGGCGGCGCCGTCATCATCACAACTCCCACGCGTCCGGCGCCGCATCGAAGGCGCGCGCCACGTCCGTCGCCGAGAACGGCTGTGTCTCCGACTCCACGAAGCGGCACATGTATTCTTGACTGTATGCCCACTCGCCCATGGTGCGGCGCTCCTCGGCCAGGAACTCCGGGCTGATGCGCGGGCATAACGTGGCCGGCACTTCGTACCGCTCCCATCCATTACCCCCCTCCGTCCAGGCGGACCAATACCACCCCCGCGTGCCGTGCGGCGTCGAAAGAACCACGAGGCGGCCACCGGACATGGCCAACATGGGCCGAACGGACGTGTACAGAGAGTCCGAGACCCAGGCCGCCTCGTCGATGACCAGTAAGTCGACGCCGCTGTACCCGCGGATCGTGCCGTCTTTCGAGCCTGGCAGGGACACGATGCGGCTACCGTTCTCAAGCGTCAACGTCAGGGCCGTTTCAGACTCGGGTGGCACGGGCCGGCCCAGGTCTTTATAGACGCCAAGCGCCTTTTTAAAAATTTCGCCGCTTTGTCTCAAGCTCGGCGACAGAAGCAGGGTGAGACTGCCGGGCGTGTACAAGGCGGTGTGCATCGCCAGGACACTCGTGATCGTTGACTTGCCCGCCTGCCTGCTCGCGCAGAGTAGCATGCGCAGCGCGGATGAGCGCAGCACCCTGGCCTGCCAGGGATCGGGCACGAGGCCCACCTGCGCGGCCAGCAACACAGGGTCGAGCGCGCACGCCAGGTCCGACATCAATGCTGCCATCGGTCACGCCCCCCCTTCTAGGGCCACCAGGCGCGCGGCCACGGCTTGACGCGCCTCCGGGTACGGACGCAGGGCGACGAGGATCTCACCCCGGATAGACACCCATTCCGGCGACACGATGACGTTCACCTGCGGCCGGTCGTCGAGGTCCCCCAGCAGCTTGGCTTGCAACTCGATCTGCCGCTGGATGCGATCGACCGCCTTTAGCGCGGTCTGCGGGTCCTGGCCCTGGCGCGCCTCATGGAGGATTTGCAGGCTCGCGCCATTGATGGCCTTGAGCTGCTTCACCACGTCAAGGGCGTGTTCGTCGGTCGCCCCCTCACGCGCCTGACGCGCCTTGCGCAGCATCTCTGTCATGTGCTCATCCTTGTGCCGCTGTACCGCTGTCTTGCTTAACGGGACATAGCGGGACGCAACGGTGCGCACAGCCTCGCCCGCGGCGAGCGCCGCGTCGATGGCCGCGCGCTCCCCGTGCGCGCAGACGGTGCAGCCACGAGGCATGGCCCCCTCCTATGCGCGGGACGCCGCCACCGCACTATCGGCTGCCTCCACGGCGCTGTCGGCCGCCTCGATAACCTCGGTCGTCAGAGCCATCATGTCTTTGACGATGGTCATGCATCTAATCAACGCCCGAGAGATGTCGAGCCTAGTGGCGAGCGCGTCGGTCGATTCGAGGGCGACGAGCCCCCGCGCGATGCGCTGCGCCGCAAGCCCCTTTGCTTGCAACTGCGCGTTGGCCTCACGCGCGCGGGCCAGGCGCTCTCGCGGCGTGGTCGGCGTGTCCGGCGTGGTGGTGGTGTCTGTGTCTGTCGTGCTCATCGCTCAGGAACCTCGGTAGCCCGGCCGGCGACGCATCGTCGGCGCATCGTCGGGCTCAACGTCTGAGGCGCGCTCGATGCGATACGTGTCGTGGTTCAACAGATAGGACACGTCGTCCTCGTGAACCAACACGGTCTTCCCCAGCTCGAACTGATAGTCGTTGCCAGAAACTATGAGCCGATCCGCGAGGGGGACGTAGATCCTCTCGACACCGAGACGCGCGTTCTCGGATTACCAGGCCCTTTGCTGGCTCTCTCTATCGAGGCCAGGAATAACCTCTTCGAGATCAGCCACCTTGGCGTCGTTCTCCTCGGTCGGCACGATCACGGAAATGTACTGGTCGGTGAGAATGCTCCGCGACTTCTTGCCTGTGTAAATCATCGGTAGATGGTCCGGTTCCCGCCGTCGGCGCGGTTGCGCGCGTCGGCTAACGTCGGGAGTAGCGAGATGTGCCAGGTCGTGGTCCAGTCGTGCGTCGGGCGCCATGGCCTCGCCGCGCTCTAGCGTTTGCCGCTCACGGGCCAGGCGTGCCTCATCAGCCTGGTTCAGGGTTGGGGTAGGCGAGGCAACCGTGCGGGGACTGGTTGCGGTGGTGGTACGTCGTGGCATGGTCTTTTTTCCCTTGTGTGACGGTGGTGTATGATCTGCCGGCAACAGCAGGCCGGCGCGTTTCAACTGGCAACGGATCTTGGCGACTGCCCTCCAATCGCTGGGCGAACTGCTGATGACGATGAGCGGGCCAGCCCGGCTCGGCGGGTGGAGCAGAAAGTGGCCGGATCCGCGTCGCTCGACTGTAAAGCCTTGCAGGCGGGCTTGGGCGATGAGGGCGTCTACGTCATTCATGGCTTGTACCTCGACAGGTCGAGGGCGCGGTTGATCGGTGTTTTTGGTTGCCCTTTCCAGTCGCTAAGGTAGCCAGCGATGGGGGACACACAAATACCCATGTTTGGGTTGTTCGCGCCGAAGTTCAGGCCGGGGTCCCACTGCCAACAGATGTGAGCGAAGCCCTGTTGGTCTGCCAGTGACGCGATCCAGATAAAGAGCAGATCACCCTTCTGCGCGTCTGCAACGGCAATCTCGCGGGCGCCGTGGCCCAGGAAGTAGCTGAAAGCGCCCTCCGGGCCGGTGTCCCCGTTGCGGCCGGGGCCGCGATAGTTCCGCAGGAAGAGGGCGGGGACGCCAACGGCGTTATAGGCCCACGCCACGGCGCCAATACAGTCCCAATAATCTTCACCGGCGCATCCACCGCTATACGATTGGCCCGCGAGCGACCGCGCGGCGGCCAGGGCGCGCAGGGGGAGCGTTCCAGGGTTGACCACCGCTGCCGGAAGTGTCCCACCTGCCGGGTGCGTCCCCGTGCCCGCTGCATGTGTGGACGGACTACCCATCGTCGCTGTGCCCGTCGTTGCCCCCGTGCCACTAGTGGTACTCGTATCAACGCTTGTGTCTCCCGAGCTGTCCATTGTGATCGTCGCGTAGGCTATCCCGCTGCCCGACGCAAGGTTGATGATGGTCGGGTCTTGCTGCGAGGACGATGCGGCGACAACCGTGTATTGGTGCGATGGCCCCACCCATTGCCCGCCTGACGCCGTTGTGCGTAACTCAATGACGCTGCCGACCTGGAAGGCCGCAGACGCGGCCTGAGTGGGCGCTAGCGACGGTTGGGCCACCACACGCAGGGGTGACACCACGCGGCGCGGGTTGTTAGGGTCAAACGCGAGCAACGGGACGTAACCAGGCACGTCCCGCTCCGATACCCGCAGCTGCGGGTATTTGACATCGCCGATGTACGGGAATTTGTTGCCTGGACTCCTCCCATAGGCCAGGCCCAACGTCTGCGTCCACGTCGAGCCCCACACGCACATATAGCTCACACTAACGATGTAATACCTCGTCCAGCCATCGCCCCCGCGCGGGTCCGGTATCTCCACGATCGTCCCCACCCGAATCTCGGGGTTGGCAATGATCGTGATGGACCCGGTGGCGACGCCTGCCGCGTACTGGTCGAGCAGCGTGGAGGCGAGGTACTGCGCCCCTGCCTGCGACAGGAGCCAGGGGGCCGAGATGACCAGCGCACGCGTGCCCAACTGGTTTGACATACCCACCGGCGCGGTCTTGACGACTGCCGTTTGCAGCGACGGAAATGGACCCCAGCGGACTTCGATGCGCGTCAGCACGCCACGGTCGCCCGTCGCTAGATCCGCGTGCAGCATGTCCTCGCGCCCGATACGCGGGATGTGCGGGGGGGGCTGCCCTTTGCGCTGGCTCGTGCCCAGGAAACCGACGCGCCGATAGTGTCCGCGCCCGTCCTCGTCAAAAAAGAACTCAAGGCCGCTGCTGGCCAGCATTTGCTGGACCGGCGCGCTCCACGTCTGCTGGTCAGGATTCATCATCGTCGAGGCGGCAATCGAGCCGTACAGGCCCGTGCCACTGTCGGCCACCGGGTCAAACGCGATATTAGCAGGGTCATAGCCGACCGCCATCGCGCTGTACCGCACGACCTCCGCGCCCGCGATGTTCTGCATGGATGCATAGGCCAATGTGAGCACATCACCCGCCGACTGGCGCGTGACCTCCCATTTTTTGTAGGGACCAGAGCAGACGAGCTCGACCGTGCGCGTCGTGGCCTCGGCGTCGTGGATCTCGTGCGCGCTGTCCACGAATCCCGTCCACGCCGTGCCCCACGCGCCCGACCTGTTCGGTAGACGCACCTGCACGACGTTCATCGGCTGCGGGGCGACCTGATCCAGCAGGGAGCCGTCAGCGTCGTGGAACGAGAGGGTCGCCTGGTTAGACCCATTCGCCGTGACAAGCAAACCCTGAAACGTGGCAAGTGTGCGTAGCTGCCAGGTGATGAAGTCAGGCTGGTCGCGCACGCCACGCTTTGGATTGGGCTGAGTCAGGGTGATGTCATACTGGGGATGAAACTCAAAAGTCGCCATGTACTGTAACCGCTCTCCTTAGCGTAGGGGGGGCGTAATAGCCAACAGAGGGGGCGTGAGCGTACGCAGGGCTGGCGCGTGCGTGCTTGCGCCATATTCGATGAACAGCAGATCGTACTGCGCGTAGAGGTGCTTGTCGGCCGTAATGCGGTCGGTCATGCGCCGCAGGTAGCCATGCTTGACACCGTTGAAGTGCGCGGGATATCCGAACATGATCTTCTTGTTAGGGCGTCCCACGATCGGGCGGAAGTATTCCAACGCCCATAAGCCGCCAGGCCCGTCCACCCCATCAATGCCCGTAAATCCCTGCATCGTGATGGGGTTAGGTTTCACACCGAAGTCAAGCAGGCCGTAGCCGTCCAGCGTCTGCACGTCTACCTGTAGCGCCTCGCTCTCGTTGCTGTACGTCTGCGGATTGATGCGGAACGTGTAGACCCGCCGCCCATCGCTGAAATACGCCTTCTTGGTGATTTTTTTGGCGCGTTCGACAAAATGGAACAGGCGCTGTGCGTCGGTCATCTCTGCCATGTGTAGTACCTCTCAACCGATGGATGGGCAACGAAGAATCACGGCGCGACCTGGAAGCAGGAGGGCGTCGAGGTCGTTCATCGCAGGTGCCCCGGTAGTATCGGGATACCCGGTGCCGGGGGCGTGTGCTCGGTCGGGCCGTACGATTGGTGGGCGATAGGCTTCCGCCCTGGGTTGATGTTGTGCTTCACAGGGTGCGAGACCGTGTGCCTCGTCTGCGTCTGCCCAACCTGACGCCCCCCCTGATCTTTGACGGTGACGACGATGCCGAGTTGGTGCTGTACCTGCTCCGCCCCCGCCACGACGCTCGTCCCGTAGTCGCGCCCCTGGCCCGGATGCCCCGTGTCATTCCACCCATTCGGGCCAGCATTGATTTGAGATAAAGCCTTGGACCAGTCATGTTCAGCAGCCTTAGATCCATAGGCCGCCGCGTCATAATAAGCGGTGCCCAGGGCGGCCACACGCGGATTGAGCGCGGCCTGACGCCAGTTAGACGCCGTGACGGGTCCGAGCCCAAGCGTCTGGGACGCCATGCCCAAATACTTCTCGATGGTCGGCAGATTCTCGTTATGCTTGCCGGGCGTCCACTGCCCCAACCCTGTTCCACCATCAGCCGCGACGGCCTGGCTGTCAATGCGCCCGTTGACCGTATTCTCCTGACGCATCTGGCTCATCAAAATGGGTAGCGGGACGCCGGTCCTCCGTGTCGCATCCTCAAGCGCGATGAAGGTGGCTGGGTCGAGGCGTGAGCCCGTGCCGCGCCCACCTCCGACCCATGTGCCATGCTGGCGGACCTGGCCCAACTTGGCTTCCGAGAGGGGGCCAAACTCTTTTGAGCCGGACGCGTCGGCCGGGTTAGAGATGTTGGGGTCGTTGGCGTACGCCTGCGCATTTGTGACCGCCTCGTACCTCAGGAGAGCATTGGGGTCGTTCGGATGGGCCTGTACCATCGCCAACAGATCTTTTGGTTTACGCTTGCGCGCCTCGTCAACGAGTTGCTGTTCGTGCAGGCGTTGGGCCGCGCCATTATCATGAGCCTGACGGCGCAAGGGAGCGTTTGAGCCCGCCACCGAATCGGCCGACCGCAACATCGCCGCGGTCCATTGCTCGACCGCAATCGTCCCCTTCTCGATCGCTGATGTCTGTCGGTTTGCGGCATCAACGGCCTTCTGGTCGAACGTCGTCCCCGTTTCAGGCTTGGCTTTTTCCTTCGCCTGGAGCGAGGCATAATAATCCTCGGCCGCCTTTGGGCCTTGCGACACGAGGCGCTGCACGACGGCCGCCGCGTCCGGCCCCTTGAGGCTGGAGAGGTCAAGGCCGGCCGTCTTGAGCGCCTGCTCGGCCACGTCCGTTCCGTACGTCCCCCGGTCATAGCGTTTGGCGACGCCCGCGTAGGCATCCCACAACTGGGCAGGGTTTTTTTGTGCATGCAAAAAATCCTGCGGAGAAAGTTGTAACATCGCCTGCATCTGAATCGCCTCAGCGCCCTGCGCGCCGATGGCGGGCGCGAGCGCCTGCTCCACGTGCAGTTCGGGGCCAACAAACGCCTGCGTGGCCGCAAACGATGAGACCCCGATAGCCCCGAGGCCCGCCGTCTGGTTCAACTCCTTGATCGCGGCCGTAATGCGCGAGAGGCTAACTCCAGTGAGGCGTGACGCCTGATCCATTTCGGCGTAGGTATCGCTGATTTGGCTCCCACTGAAGCCGGCGCGGGCGTACTGGCCCGAGAGTTGCGTGGTTGACCCGAGGTCCATGCCGCCGACGCGGGCAAGGGCCATGGACGCTGAGAGCGTCCCGCCTAGTTGGCTGCTGTCCACGCCCGCGTCACCTAACTGGCGCGCCGCGGCGACGCTCTCCTTCTCGTGGAACAGGTAGCCCCAGCCGGTTTGCTGCGCGGTCGTCAACTCGGACGATGGTGTGGCGCCCCCTCGGCTACCGACGCCGCCCGCTAAGGTTTGCTCCTCAGCGAAATAATGACTCGATTGCGCATTGATGCCTAGGCCGACGCCGACCGCAGCCAACACCCCCGCGACCGGCGCGAACAACTCACCCAGGGCTCCGGCGACGGGACGTGCCAGGCCAGACACGACATCGCCAGCCGCGCCCATGCCGGCCGCGTCAAAGGCCCCGCGCGCGAGACCCGAGGCCACACTGCCGCCCGAGTGCGTGAGCGCGGACGATATCTTGTCAGCGAACGTGGTGGCCGTGCGGTCTGTATCCTGGGGCGTCGTGCCACCGCCCAGACCAAGGCCGAGCGGGAGCGGCGCGGCCGTGGTCCCGAACGCGTTCGGAAGCGCGGGCACGCTCGACGACGAGGGGCGCGCCGGCTGCGCGTCGACCCAGGAACTGAACGCGTCGAAGACAGCCGCCGGAGCTGGGGCGGGCGTCGCCGTTGTGGCCGCAGGCGGGGGCGTCGCCGTTGTGGCCGCAGGCGGGGGCGTCGCCGTTGTGGCCGGTGATGTCGTGGCTCCAGCGGGCGCGGTGGCCGCCCCAAATGCGGGCGTCGTGGCGAACTGCTCCACGCGGGCGCCGATGGCCGCGCGCCGTTGTTCCGCGTTCACGACGGACTGACCTAACGCCGGAGAGAGATCCCAGGTTTGCTCGGGCGTGAAGGCCGATAGGTGCTGTCGCACGTCGGTGTACCGTGCCGCCTTCACCGGCTGCCCATCCCCGCTCGTCAGGGCGAGTTGGTTAAATAGCCGCGTCGCGTGAGTCTCACGCGTCTGCAACTGAGGGTCAAGCGCCTCGGCGTCAGCGCGCAACCGTGTGAGCGGATCGACCGCCGCAGGGGACGTGGACGTGGACGACGAGACCAACGGGGAGGCCGACGCCGAGGCCGGGAGCGGCGCACCTGTGCCCATCGGAGGCAGAGCAGCAGCAGCAGCGGCGCCCGCTACAGGCGTCCCGGTCCCCTGTAGCGGCGCGGGAGGCGCAGGCGGCGCGGGAGGCGGTGTGGACCCCTGGAACGCGTTGTAGAGAGCCGGGCCGGTGAGCGTGGAGACGGCCGTCTGATTGGCGTCGGCGAAGCGACCGACGCGCGCCGCGATCTGGTCACGCTGGATATCGACCTCAGCCATCGCCCGCCCGAGGCGTGGCGATTGCGCCCACAAATCCTCAGCCCCAACGGCTTTGGAGAAGGTCTCGACTTGCCCATAAGTCTCTGCCCGGTAAGGCTGGCCGCTCAGGGTCATGCCAATTGAGTTAAACGCCGTGATGGCTCGCTGCTGGAGGCGCTCCAGCGTGGAATCGAGGGTCTCGGCAACCGACTGTAGTTGCTCGATATTCGCGGCGGCCTGGTCGGTGTCAACGGTAAGAGGGATGGATACCTCTTCGGCGTCCTCGTTCATCGTGGGGTCCTACGATAGGGTCTAAGGAGGGGGTAGCCGTAAGCACCCCCTCATGGCTACATGACGGCCTGGCCGTCCGTTGCGCGGGCATAGGCGGCGTTCTGCGCGGCGACGAGCGCCCTAGCGCGGGCCTCGACCTCACCGTCGGTAATGCTTAAAAGTTCGCCGACCGCCACGAGCTGTAGGCGCGTTACATCAAGCGCCGTCAGGGCGACCTCTTCGAACGTCGCCACGTAGTTAACGACCGCACTAGCTAAACCCTCCACCTCGGACGGCGCTGGAGCCTCGGATGCGGATGTATCACCGGATCTCACCGCTTCTAAAGCCGCGATGTGCCGGCGCAACACGTTCTCGGCCGGCCCAAGGCGCTCTGTGCCCCGTCGCGCCAGGTTCTGCAGCTGGCCCTCTAACGTCGCGACCCGGGCCACAACGCGCGCTCGAGCGGATCGGAGGGTAGCAGCCTCTCGCAGCGCCTGCCGTTGCTCCTGATCGAAAGGAGCCGCGGACGTGGCGGCCACTGGTGGCGTGATGTCGGTGGCGCTCATGCGCCTGGCACCGGGTCGGTAAGCATCCGTTCCCGCACGAAAGACGAGACCGTTTCCGCTCCATGTTGGCGCGCAAGTTCGAGCAGTCGCGCTTTTTCCATAGGGCTGACACGCACCTGTATCAATAGCTTGCGCTCGGGCTGCAATGGACGGTAGCCCGGACGGCCAGGCAGCAGCAGTAACGTCCTATCTGCGTCGTTCACTATCAGCACCCCTCCCGTTTTCAAGGCAAACAAAAGGGCGGCTTCCATTGTGGAAGCCGCCCCTAAAGACAACAGTACCTAATACTCATTGTCGCATGTCTGTGTCATGCTGTCAAGGTGCAAATCTGGCGAGCCACAACAGGGGAAGGCAGACCCGTCCACACGACGAGCGCGGCCAGGCCCTCCCTTTTATGCCGCGCCACGGTCTTGAAACTGACGCCCAGCACCGGCGCCGCATCACGTACGGTCAGCTTGTGGATGATGGTCTGCGCGACCGCCGCAGCGAGTGGCGGTTCCTCGGCGCGCAGACGCGCCCAGGCGTCGGCGAAGGACAGGGGCCGGGGCGACCGCGACCGCGGTGTGTCCAGGTAGCTCAGGGCGCGCTCAGTCATGCGCGGCGTGCCGTCCGGCCCCACGTCATGGCTATGCAGGCGGGTGACGTCTTTGGCCTCGAAGCGGCTCATGCTGACCTCCCTGTCGCGCTATCGCACACAAAATACAGCTCGCTTTTCGAGCGGCTGAAAGCGACGTACCGGACATTTTCCTCCTGCTCAATCTGCGCCTGGCCGCGCGCCATGGGATGCGGCATCTTCTCAGGCGCGAGAATCCACACGCGGTCAGCCTCCAACCCCTTGGCCCGGTGGACAGTCGAGAGGTTGACGCAGGGCGATTCCTCGTCCCGGAAGAGGTTCAGGATGGCGTCCTTGAGCGCGTCCGTGTTAGGCGGCCGTGTCGCGTCCGCAACGGCCTGAATCGTGGCCGTGCGGTCCCGCGCCCCTGCGACTGCCATCACCAGGCGCCCGTCGGTCCCACCGGCGTCGCCAAGCCCCCGCTCCAGGCGCTCGACGTGGGCGGCGAGGGCGTCGGGTAAGCGCCGCATCGTGAAGCCGGGTTGCTTCTCGACCTTCTTCACCAGCGCGGCCAAGCCGACGCCAATGTCGCGCCCGCGCACCCGCGCCGGCACACCACGCCGGATGAGGCTGTAGGCCAGGCCAATCAGCGGCGCGTTGACACGGCACAGCACCATATCACCCACGCGCATCTTGGGCGTCGCCTCGTCGTCGGGCACGGTCTCAATCACGCCCTCAAACGCTCCTGGCGGCGACTCCACCGTGTCGTAGACCGAGTTGACCAGGGCCGCATGGCTGCGCGGCAGGCGGTACGAGATAGACAGGGGCAGCGTACACGCGCCGGTGCGCTCCGCGATACGCGCCATCGACCCGGTATCAGCTCCGGCGAACATATAGATGCTTTGCCGGCGATCCCCGACCGCGATCACCCGCCCACCGGGACGGCGCGCCCGCAAGACGAGTTCACGCTGCGCCGCGTTGAGGTCCTGCGCTTCATCGACCATGACCCACTCGTATCGCGCGGGCGTCAGGCCCAGCACATGGGGCAGCCACACCATGTCGTTGAAGTCGATGGTCGCCTGGCGCGACGCGACGCCGCGCTCCAGGATGGGCGCGATCGCGGGCGCGACCTGCTCCCAGCTCGTCACGTCCAGGTCGTAGTCTCCCGCCATCGACCACAGCGCCCGCACGTCGGCCGGGTCCGTCAGTGTGAGTTGCGCCAGCCGCACGACGGGCAGCGCCAGGTCAACGAGGTCGTGCGCCGTCTTGCTGTCGAGGCTACGATCGCCGGTGTAGTACGCCAGCGCCAGGCGCCGATACTTATCCGCCGCGACCGCCGGACGCAGGCCCGCCCGGCTCAACGTTTTGAGCCCCATCGCGTGGATCGTGCTCGCGTCCATCGTCGCGGGCAGACGCGCCCGCAACTCGTCGGCGATATGCTTATTGAACGCCACGAAGAGACCATCACCCTGGATGAGCGCGGACGCCTCGACGAGCGTGGTTGTCTTGCCCGAACCGGGCACGGCATCGACCAACGCATCCCCGCTTCCCGAGCGGACCCAGTCGTAGATGGCCTGTTGGTAGCGGGAGGGCTCACGACCCACGGAGCGGGGTGCGGCGGCGGGCGCAGGTGGTGCGGCGGGCGCAGGTGGTGCGTACAACATGGTTAATCCTCCTCGCCGCTGGATCGTCCAGAGTCAATCGACTCGGGCACGGAATCACCAGGTTTGCCGAAGGCGCACGGACCACGTTCGCCGTGGCGCGCGTCCTCCGCGCAGGGCCAACACCACCCATACGGGGGGCTGAGGCTGTGCCGACGCCCGCACTGGGGGCAAGCCAGCGCGGCCCGGAGCAGCGCGGCATTGGCGGTGATACGGTCGAGCAGCGCGGGTGCGATTGGCCGCGCGATGACGAGCAGGATTGACTCTGCGCTTGCCGTGACCAGGACGCCGTGGTCGCGGAGGTAGGCCAGGATGCGCGCGGCTGTGGCCGTGTCGCGGGCGTTGAGGCGGCCGGCGACGTAGATGGCGTCGGGGTCGACCTCGACGCGGAGCAGGCCCGGCTCAATCGGCTCTTGGGTGGACGGAGCCACGGGGCGCGTGTCGGGCGACCGATGCGTGCGCGTTGTGGGGCCGGTCGCCTTGGTCAGTGGTGACGCGGTCATGCGTCACCCCCATCCCATAGACCGGCAAACGGGTCAGCGTCCTCCCACGGCGCGCTCATCGTTACAGTCCGACCCCGTACGGAAGCCTTCATGTGGGGGGGGGCATCGCCGCCCCGTGCGAGCGATGCCCCCATTGGGGGAGCGGACGGAGCCATTACTGGATTCCAGTAACCCTGTTCAGGACGTACTATAGTTACCGGATTCCGGTAATGGCACCCTCCGCTCCCTGTATCGCCCGCGTTCATTGGGGTAACGGAGCCATTACTGGAATCCAGTAATGGCTCCGTCCGCTCGCTCTCTGCGTCGCCTGCGCTCCCGGCAGCCATTGGGGGCGTGTCGTTATCGTCGATGTCGCCATCGCCACTGCTGTAGGCGCTGTCAGCGTCCTCCTGATACCGGATTCCAGTAACGGACGCCGTGGAGGCGAAATCCCCGACGACCGGAATGCCTGGCACGATGATTTCGGCTGTGTCGCGGTGCGTATACGTCCCGTTGCCGTGGTCCACGAGGTCGTGGGCGGCCCGCACCGCGTCCACGTCGCTTGTGACGTGGTTGCACTTGTCGCAGACGTAGGAGCCGGGCTTCAGCTTGTCGCTGTAGCACCGCGCGCAGCGCGGCCGTTCGCGGTCGACTTTCGCGCCCGTCGCCGCTGCGCGCGCCTCATCCCTGTTCATGCGTTTCCCTGGCAACACGCCACCACTCTGGTAGGCGTAGCCCGTGACCGTGATTGTCTTCTGGAGAGGCTGACCGCCCGTATCGCGTTTGCGTGGGTCGGTAATGGTCTTGACACGCTCGACGGCCTCGCGCCTGCAGGCGCCCAGGCTGACGAGGTCGGCCAGGTTCTTCGCCACCGTCCCCAGTTTCGTCGGCCTGTACGTGCCGTCCTTCTGCTTCGTGATCTCACTACCCAGCGCCCGGGCAACGGCCTCGGCGGACACGGTCACGGGGGGGGGCGGGGTATCGCCGCTGGCCACGGGGAGCTTGGATTCCAGGACGATTTGCGTCAACTTTTGGCCGTCGTTCATAACCTTGTCGCCCGCAACGGCGACGGTGCGCTGGTGGCGTACCCGTAGGTACCCCGCAGCCGCAGCCTCCATCATCAGCGCTTTGAGAAAGCGCGCGTCAACGCTCACCATATATGCGCCCGCGGCTGGCGTGACGAAGCCAGCACCGATGTCAGTGGTCTGGTCGGATGGTTCGGCGCTATCCCCCCCGCCGCGACAGGCTCCACCGCTCGGTAGGTCCTCCTCGTGACGTCGCAGGTCTTGCCCATAGCCTTGATGCCGTAGGGCAGACGCCGCGGCGCTATGGTCCCCGGCGTGTTCCAGGGTGGCGTACGCGCCAAACTTCGAGTACGACTCGCCTGGCTCGAAGACGCCGCCGTTCGACGTGAATACGTAGAACGTATCCGCGTCACTGTGGCCAGTGGTCGCGCTGATGCCCCGTTTTTTGCCTGGACGACGCCACAGCGTCGTGCCGCCCTTTGCGCCCGCGCACTGCCAGCCCGCGGGCTCCAAAATCTCCGACCAGGTGACGGCGGCGGCGTACTCATCCCCAGGCCGCGTGCCCTGCCCGCTGGCGGCGGCGCGTTCACGCCGGGGCGTCGCTGGCCGAGGTTCCGGCCGATACGTGCCGAGTTGCCGCGCACCGCCGAGGAGCGCGTCGCGCTCGTCGGCGGTGATGATGGGCACGTCGAGCAGGTTGCCACGGCGCAGGACGTAGGGCCGCCCCGATGGGTGACAAGCGGGCGGGCAGCCGGGGAGGAGGGCTAACCCACCACGGCCACGCGTTTCGATAAGGGTATAGCGGGTTAGGACCCCGTCATCGTTGGGCCGCAACTCTTCAGCGAGTTTCTGGTTGTGGTCCTGTTCGCCATCGGGCCGGTAACGATACGAGTAATGCCGGCCATTGTCAGGTGTCTCGATTTCGATGAGCCGGTCAACCAGGCCGGGGCATTCCTCTTCAACGAGGAGACGCCAGACCGGAACCAACGCGCCGTCGTCGAAGTCGATCACCTCGTGACCGTCGCGCATAATCCACGCGATACCGTCACCAACCGTGAACATGTCATTGATTTCTTTGGTCGTCGGGACGCGGTCTTGATAATCCGCCCACGCACGCGCGGGGGCCTTCTCGCCGTTCGGCGGGATGACAATGGAGGGGGTGCCAACGGCGGCTAGTTTGTGAGCGAGATCGCGGCAGGGGATGAACTCGGATGCGGGCGCGCTGGGCGCCTCGCTGTTGTCGCGTGGCTGGGCGCTCATTGGGCGCCCCCTCGCGCTACGACAAGGGCTGGCTGTGATATCCTTGAGGTGGACATACGTTTCCTCGGTTCCATTTAAGGGCCGGTCTCACTTTCTTCCGCCAAGATTCGAGTGAGCCGGCCTTTGGTCTACCTGCGAGGACCGGCGCAGGCATCCGGGGCCATTTGAGCCTTGTTAAACCACCAGTTTGGTGTATCCTTTTAAGCGAACGCACCAACATAGCTGATCAGTTATGTCTGCGTCGGTCTGGCAGCGCGCTCTCTGGCCACAGTTTGGCGACTAACCGGAGGCGCGCTGTTTATTTTCATGAAACCATGATCGGCTCCCTCGTGCTTTCTTTACCCTCGGCCCGCGTCAGCGCGTCAAGCTCGTCCAGGCGGATTCGATACCCTTTCCCGATGCGCACGGCCGGCACGAGTCCGCGCTGGCACCACATCCTGACGGTGCTCGCTGGCGCACCCATGAGTATCGCCGCCTCTTGCACGCCGACCGCGATGGGCGCGTGCCCGTGAGTGGAGCGTTCCATCTTTCTCTACCCCCTCGCTCGCATGAATCGCTAGTTTTCCTTGCATAGCACCAATGCTAGCACTATTTTTGTCATTTAACTAGACCAAACATTTCCCCCCGAAATGTTCTGCAACATTACTGCCTCATCTGACTCTCGGTGAGCGTTTTGATGGCCGTCCCGGCCTCGGGAGAGGCAGGCCATGCACTGTGCAGTCCTCTTTATGTAACTCCCGGATCTTACGGGGAGTGAGGGGCATTTTAACCCCATCGAGGCTGTACGCGTCCTTGATAGCGGGGTCGTGCACCAGTTTCTCGATGATGTCCTTGGGTGGGTTCTCTGACGCCAGGAAGGCATCGTACGCGTGCGTGATAGCCCGCTCCGTCGCACGGTTGACGCGCGCCATCTTCTCGTGCATGTCCTGGCGTCGCGCCGCTGCTGACGCGCTGACGCCGTAGGCGCGCGTCTGTTTCGCATCCCTGAATAGGCGGCGCTCAATCCGCTCCGCGATCGCCCACTGACTATCCCCGATGTCCTCTTGCCGCTCTAGCCGGAGTATGCCCACCTCGTCCCGTTTAAGGACGAGGGGCCAGGGATAGAGCGGGGCCATCAAATGCGCGGCGTCATCAATGTGGTCAGGGCACCAGATGAGGTGAGCGAGCAACAGGCCGTAGTGCTTGTTAGCGCGCAGGTTGTCGGGGCTGAACACACCCGCTGCCTCTCGTTGTGTGTTGAGGACGATCTCGAAGCCGAGGTGTCCTGTTCGGTCTAGTTTGGCGGGGGGCGGGACGAATGGCCAGAAGTCAACGGGCACGAAGTAGCCGGTCGCCGCCCACGTCATGCCAAGGACCAACTCGACGTAATCGGCCCATGCCTGTGTCCCCTCTACCCTGTATGACTGCGCCAATCGTTGATGCGTCTCTTTGACCTCGGGCACACGGCGCCACCACGCGGGGCCGCCCTCCTGCTCCCAGGCGGCAGCGATCACCGGCTGCAGCCGCCTATCTTGCTCACGACGCTGGGCGTGCGTAAAGGGGAAAAAGGATAGATCGCTTGTTCCCGTCACGCCGCCCTCCCCGCCAGGATGCACATAGCCACGGCCGCTACTCCATCCCCGCGTAGGGCACATGCAGCAACGCGGCCGCCTTCGCTTTCGTCGCTTCACCGCGGCGGTCGTAGCGTTGGGTGGTGGTGACGTTGCTATGCCCCGCGAGTTTCTGCACTGTTGAGATGTCCGCGCCGGCGTCGAGCAGGTCGCTAATCATCGTGCGCCGCAGGTCGTGCGGCGAGCACACCTTGACGCCCGCCTGCGCGCAGCGCCGCTGGAGGATATCGAGCACGGCTTGGTCGGTCAGGCGCGTGTACACGAGCACGCCCCCTTTACGGACGCGCAGGAAGAGCGGGCCAGGCTCCTGCCCCCGGATCGCCAGCCAGTCGCCCATGGCCGTGCGCCCCCCGTTGTGGAGATAGACCAGGCGCTGCTTGTGCCCCTTGCCGTGGCGCACCGTCAACGCGCCCGCGTCGCCGCTGTAGGCGGCGTCGTAGTCGCCCAGGTCGAGCGCGACGGCCTCGGAGCGTCGCAGGCCGCCGGCGTAGAGCGTCGCCAGCAGCGCGGCGTCGCGCGCCCCCGAAGCGCTCCCGTCGGAGCAGACGGCAAACAGGGCGCGCAGCTCACCGCCCTTGAGCGCCCGGCCACGCGGGATCGTGGTCCCACGGACCGTCGCCACATCGGACGCCCGCGCCCTGGCTTCAGCATCCATCAGGCCCAGCCGCCAACACTCGGTCAGCACGCCGCGCAGGGCGGCTAGCATGCGATTGGCCGTCGCTGGCGCATACCGCTCGCTGAGTTGCGTGCGCAGCGCCTGCGTGTGCTGATACCCGAGGGCGTGCCACGGCAGCGTGAAGGGATTGGCGTCCGGGCCGGCCAGGAGATGGGCCATCGTGCGCAGGGCGCCGAGCTGCGAGCGCCGGGCGCCCACGGCGAGCCGAGCCAGGTAGACGGCGGCGGGGCGCTGGTCCAGGGGCGCGTTGATCACGAGCGCGGGCTGTGCGTTCACGTCCGGGCCGCTCAGGGCGGTGGTCATATCGGTGGTCATATGGTCCCCTGCTCCTCTCGTATGGTCGTCGGTCGGGCAGCGTCCTGTTGTGCGCCATGCACGGCGACCTGTACGAGGGCGAGGGCGTCGTGGACCGCGGGCCAGGTGGTCTGCGGATAGCGCCGGATATAGCCGTCGATGACACCCAGTATCTCGGTCGTTAGTTGATCGGGTAGAGGCGGGCGCGACGCGGGCCGGTACCGACGTATGAGGCGTATAGCGTCCTTGCGCGAAGGCTGACGCTCACACACCTCTATAGCGAGCGCGACTAGGGTCTTCCCGTCGTCGATGCGGCCCAGTTCCGTCAGGATGCTTGGCTGCCAGGCGCTATCATCGCCCCGCCGCATCCCGTCGATGTCGCATAGCCAGCGACAGGCGGGGATGTCCTTGAGGATGGCGACCGCCAGCAGGCGATAGGCAATGTCCACGAGTCCTCGCCTGCTCCGTACCTCGGGGTATAACTGCGCAAGGGCCGCCATCGTCCCGTCGTCGAATCGCGTCGGCCGGCCCTTGCGCCGGCGAGTTTCGGAAGTCACTTCCTTTTCTCTTTCCGCACCTGCTACGGCGACCACATAGCCCCGTCGCTCTCGGTGAGAAGTCTCCTTCTCATAACTAATCGCTTTCCTAAGCGCCTATTGCGCCCGGTGATGCATGGCTTACCCGCTTTTGCCTTCATCATGCCGTCATGTGGTCGAGGATGTCGGAGGTGTCCCCGACCAGTCGTACGCCTTGCCCTTGCGCATCTGCCCCTCTTGCGCCGGGCGTTCGCGCAGTTTCTCCAGCAACAAGATACGGATAGCGACGGCGGGCTGCACGCCCATCTCCACGGCGATCCGCTCCAGTTGCTCTCCCGCGTCGGGAGGCATCGTGACGGCCGCTTTCCACGTCATCTTCGTGTCCCCCTTCGGTCGTGCCATTCAGCCTCACCTCTACTCTACGTTATACTTAGTTATACTTAGTTTTGATGAGTTATTATATGCTCATTATACGCTGTATCGCCTACGGGGTGCTCCTCACGGCGACGGCTACATGGGAAAGAGAGGGAGGAGGACAGGCAGGGCTATCACTCACCCGCGTCGTCGCGCTCTGTGGGCGTTGTGCCGATGGGCCGGTCGGGGATCGTTTCGCCACGCGCGCGCAGAGCTTCCTCGATCAGGAGCCGCGCCATGTTGCTTAGGGACCGACGCTCACGCTCGGCCACAACGCGCATCACGTTGCCGATATTGTTCGGCATGTGAACCGCTAGCCAGCCGTAGTCATCTGTCTTCTTGCGCGGCAGGGTCGTCTCTCCTTGCGGCTCGATCGTCAGTGCCCTTCGCGGCATTCTACCATTCCCCTCTACTTATCTGAAAATGTGTGTACTCACATGTACTTATGGTATCATACGGATAGCCCACCGCGCTGGCGCGGCTGGCTCGACGTGGGAGGGTTATGGGCGCGACAAGACGACGGGATGTCGTTTCCGGTGGCGTCCGGTGCATGACGAGTAAGGAGTGAGAGGGGGGGGGCGCTATAAGGATGGGGAGAGGGCACGACAAAGGACCGCGGCTGTGTCACCAGCCACGGCCCCGCTGACCACGAACGTACAACGGACCGTTGAGAGACCGTAAACGAAAGGGCCACTACCAGTATGTACGATTTTGTTATCGCTAGCGCCTTCGGGGACGCCGCCACTAAGATCATCGGCTATTTGACCGAGGTGCGCCCGGCGCTCTACGCCATGATTATCTTCGGCGCTGCGCTCGGCGTGGTGTTCGACCGTGGCCACAAAGGGGCCATCTTAGGCTCGGCCGTCCTGGCGATCATCCTGCTGACGGGTTTCACGACCATCGGGGCGCAGCTCTAAATGCCGCACAAGACGCCGCGCAGCCTCAACGACTCGCTGCGGCTCGGTCGCCTGACCGCGCCGCAGTGGGCCGCCGTGGTGGTGGGCGTCGCGTCGCTGTGGGCGTTCTCGGGGTTCGCGGCGCACGTCGCGGACCCCAACGCCCACATACTCGCCGTGGCGCTGCCGACCATGGCGCTCATCGCGCCGATTTTGGTGCTGTGGCGGGGCGGCGTCGAACGCTACCCCGCGCAGCTCACCCGCTACGCCGTGCGGCAAGCCGTGGTCTACACGATCAGGGCCGTGCGGATCGCCGGCGCTCAGGCCGAGAAAGGAGCCTACCATGCCCACGCCCGCCTCCAAGCGGCGGCGCGGCGTCGTCAGCGTTGACGACACCGACGGCGCGCTCATCGGAGCCGGTGGCGTGCGCCACCGGCTTTTGCATATTCCGGGCTTTGCCCTCGATGCCCACGCCCTGCCCGACCAGGAGCGACACGCGGCCCTGTTCGGCCAGCTCGCGGCGTCGCTCCCAAACAAGGCCGAACTATCCATCTACGTGGAGAACCGGCCCGCCGACGCCTCGACCATCATCGCCGGCTTGCGCGCGCAACTCGCGCCGACGCCGCACACGCGCCAACTGGCCGAGGTGGGCGACCGCCTGCTGTCGCGCGTGCAGCGCCGGCTACTGGACCCCCGCGAGCGGCACGTCGCCCGGCTGGACTACTGGCTGCTAGTGAGCCCGTACCCCGCGCGCGACGGCCACCCCGACCAGTCCGAGCCCGCCCGCCTGGCGCAAGCCACCGTTGCCCTGACGCGCCAACTCGTCGCGATGGGCGTCCCTCCGGTCAGCGCCGACGCCGCCACGGCGCGCGCCTTCGTGGCCCGCCACCTGGCGCTCGCCTACCGCCACGGGGAGGAGACCGGCGCCTACAGCGCGCCGACCGGCGACCAGGCCGACGAGAGTTTCCATACCTACCGCATCGTCGATCCCGCGAACGGCCGCGAGCGGTGGACCCGGACCCTGTTCCTCGTGCATCCCCCCGACGAGACCCGGCCGGCTTGGACGCGCCCGCTCGTGATGCCGGATTGCCCCGCAACGCTGGTGTTCCACCTGCGCGGCCTGCGCCGCTCGTGGGAGCGACGCCGGCAAGAGTGGCGCTTGAAGCTGATGGAGGGCACGGCCGGCCGGAAGAACATCGGGACCAAGCTCGCCGCCGAGGATGCCGAGGCGCAGGCGACGGCCCTGCACGGCGCGGGCTATGGCGTCGTGCGCGTGGGCTGCTACCTGCGCCTCGACGGCGAGACCCGCGCGCAGCTCGACGGGCGGGTAAGCCACGCCCTCCAGGCCATGGGTGATACCATGGTCGCCGGCGCCGGCTATGGACACGCCCATCAAAAGCCGCTCTACCGCTCCACCCTGCCCGGCTACGGCGACGTGGCCCGCTCGACGTACCGCTGGGATACCCCGACCTGGGGCAACGCCTGGCCTTTCCTGGCCTGCAATCCGGGCACGCGCACGCTCGGCGTCCCCCTGGGCACGACCGACGACGCCGGCGACCTAGTGACGCTCGCCTTGGGCGATCCCGACCTGTACAACCGCATCGGCGTGATCCTGGGCCGCGTCGGAACGGGCAAGACCTCCCTCCTGCAGAAGGTCGCGCTGTGGTTCCTGCTGACCGGCAACTACGCCACCGTGGTCAGTTCCGTGGACTCGTTCGCCGCCCTGTGCGCGATCTCGGGCGGGGTCCGCGCCATGCTCGGCGGCGCGCGCTCGGCCTGCATCAACGTCTTCGACGGCCCGCGCGCGGATCGGGACGACCAGCGCGAGCGGGTGCGCTTCGTGACGGCCGCCGTGGACCTGCTCCTGGGCGGCGTGTCCGGGCTCGAGCCCGCCTTCCTCGACGAGGCGGTACGCGACGTGTATGCCGCCCACCCCGACGACACGCCGGTCATGGCGGACTTGCACGCGCTGCTTGACGCCAAGGGCAAGGCGACCACCGACACCGAGGATCGCAAGGTGTACCGGGGCCTGGCGTGGCGCCTCACGCCCTATGTAGGGGACGGACAACACGCCCGCCTCGTCGATGGGCAGACGAGCGTCCCTCTGGACGCGCCTCTGCTCGCGTTCAACACTGACCCCCTCGCGGAGGAAGAGAACCTCCGCAACTATGCCTACTTCTCCGTGTTTGCCGTCGTCGATCAGCGCCGGGCGCTCGCCCGGGCGCGCAGCCGGGCCGAGAACCGGGGGACCGCCGACCACCTGACGGGACTGGATGAAGCGTGGGGCCTATTGACCTCCAAGCAGGCCCGCGAGTACATCAACCGCGACGCGCGCAAGGCCCGCCACGGCGGGAACTGTGTGCTGTTCGCCTCGCAGCAGGTCAAGGACCTGGTAGGCAACGCGGACGCGGAAACGTTCTTCACGCAGGCCAGTTTCA
>JAABUX010003056.1_pt1 | contig 22666 bp, 20 predicted proteins | sample 5561851 | NCBI WGS metagenome assembly JAABUX01 (sample SAMN10711883, study PRJNA513361) | rock metagenome | isolation source: Antarctica rocks | place: Antarctica: Victoria Land, Richard Nunatak red sandstone | collected 2016-01-03 | reverse complement strand
CGATCCCCATTTGATCTCTGCCATTTATCGATCAGCAGGGCACCACTGTCGATCAGGTTGAGAAACGGGTTGGCGCATCAGACGCTGGGATCGAAGCCTACCACCGTCCATGGCATCACACCACCCACTCCTCCATTCGACGTCAGCTGTCACCAAACAGGAACCGTTCCTGATCCAGCTCTCTTGCACCGGCATTGTCTGTCTCCGCTCTTCCTCTTCCAGAATTCCATCATGTTTCACTTCCGTATTCTGAATCCCCACGGAGAACAATGTCGAGTCATTATCTTGACCGAAATAACAATGTGATAGAACTAGCGGCTTCTCTCCCCCCTTTCCGGTGCCCGAGATTGTCAGATCATGGGGGTTGTGATAGCGTGCATGTGGCGTCCGCCACGGAGCCTTCCACCGGTCACGAAATCGCCGTTTGCTGCGTCCTGACATTGACACCTGCCGGGGCTAGAATATTCCTTGATCCCTTCCGTGTCAGATCGGAATCGGATGCGATAGATCCGACATTCTCCACCCTTCTATCGCTTTCATTTGGACGGAGTAGGTGCTCTCGATCGATAATACTGTTGCTTGTCTAGCCTCGTATCTCCACCTCTTCTCTCGCTGGTACTCGTTCGCACCATCGCGATGAATTGTCTTGAACGCATTCATGACCAGATCATGAGGATCGCTACGGAAAGTATTTTCGGAGTAAATCGCCGGATTCGGAGACTTTTCCGACAAGGATTTCACGACATGCAATTTCCGTGTGCAGCAATCAAAAGGGCCGAAAGGCATCCCCAATTATATCAAACACCACCCAGCTAGAGTCGAGAAGGCTTCCTAAACATGTTCTGAAGTTTTCCCCCGAAATCACCAAGTCACTTTTCCAAACACCTCGCTCCCAACAATCCTCTTTTCTTTCCGTCAAAGCTCCCCGAAATCTAGCATCTCCATCTCTAATACCCAATATATCCCAGCTACAAACCCCATTCAACAATCAAACATAATGGGATCTATATCCACATGATACACTAGTCTAACATATATCCCTCCATATATCCAACGCCTGACCTATTCGCGTCAGCTCATCAAAGTAACGACGCTATCCACCTTTTCTTTTACTTTCAACCTGTGATAGATATTCTATCGTGTAACGCATACCTCCGCAGCCGCTATCATCGATTATGATAGAGGTGGGTAATGAGACCGCGTGATCAAGGTATATCGGTCATTTCCACCTTTCAACTCTTGTGCGGTTTGTTATTATATCTACGTATTTTCGTCGATTGTTTAGACTTTGCTTGTCAGCAAACTTCCTCTGGGTTCGCTCTTCACGCAATAGAGGAGAGACTCGTTGGTGAATATCTATGCGCGTTGTCATGTTCGGTAGCTTTTGATGGGCTTAAACATCTTCACCCTGTATCACAATCCATGAAAATGAGAACACGCAGACAAAAGCTTAGCTCCACTTTTCCGAAAATCGAAAAGTGGAGCTTAGCTGACGAACTTGAGGAGAGAAGTTGATACATACTGTCCAAAGCGTGGCGTTTGACGCACCGTGTTCGAGTGTCGACATGCAAGATCCTGTGGTGAAGTTTCGATTATGAATAACGCAAACCTCTCATTCGGATTGCACAAGTGTCACCACTGACATGTATTCTATCCTGAACTGATGCACCACCAACGAAAAAAATCCACACTCCCCATAACAAAAACGAAAAGCTTCCCATCTCCAATCCTCAACCAGCACTAAAATCGCATCAACAACATACACCACCCACCCCCCATCACGAACCAAATTCCAAGCCCAATCCCAGACACAAGCCCCCAGTATGTGTTACAAGCTCGAAGCTGCGCGAACATCCAGCAGCTCTTGTCAACGATTGCAGAATAAAACCACAAACCCCGAATGAAACGTTGAGAAGGACAATCCACCATCGAGATCTCAGATCCGGTACGCAAATCCAAAGTCCCAAATCCCATCATACAGAGGGTTAAAAGAACAGGTACGTAGCTCTAATAAAAAAACAAAAATCTCATAACCTGTCAGCTACCGGTGTCCCGTTCCCCTTCTCTACTTATACGCGCTTTGTATCAATATCTAACTCATATCTTCGCTAGGAAGGAAACCCGCGTGATTCATCTCCACCACTAAATACAACAACATTAATAGTAAGGTAAATCGCCATCCAATGTCCTCACACAACTCCCCATCCCACAACTACCCCCATCAACAACCCCACCAAAACGCATACCTACATAACATCCCCCCCCCCCGGGCGCCGCACGATAGATACCACACATCTAGAAACTCAATCTACAACCCCGCCCCAGACCAAAACCCCCCAACCAGACTCCAAATCCGTATCCACGCTCCCCGTAATAGAAATTACTCGCCAGGTAAAAATGACGCCGATCATCAGAGTCCGTATTGTCGTTTCTATTGAACTGACCAATGGAAAGAATATGAGAGTGGGATTTGTCGGCGCACTGACTGGGTAGCGAACAGTCTTATAGTCTAATAAGGGACGTGGATGCTATAGAACGAACGGGAACGACTCATAGCTTTAACCACCATCCATCCGTTGTCAATTGGACTCGTCTGGCGACGCAAAGCACCCAACCCAACTCACACTCTCTTCTACCTTACCTAGGTATGATCTCTCGCTTACTTACATAGTCTAGTCTAGTCTACAACAACAACTTCCTCATTTTTTTTCCGAAAGTGTTCTGTAATGTAATTCATGAGATAGAATATACCCTGCTAGCTATAACAAAGCCATCTATCGATTGATTGAGTGAGTGAAGAAAGAAATGCTGAGAGGTGGAAGTGGAAGGTGGAAGTGTTACTCTATGATAGGTATATTATGCAGGAATTGGAATTATATCGACCTGGACGCGATAGATACTCTCGGACGATCGATCATGGATAGGGATAGGGATGGGAGACGGCGGCGATTGGGGTATTGGAAGTTTTATGTGATAAGTGAGGTGGTGGTGATGGTGGTGGTGATGGTGATGGTGTATCGTTTTTCTTTTCTCTTTTGTTAGTGGTTGGGGGTTATGGCTTATCACTTCATCCCTTCAATCTCATTGACGCGCTTTTCCACATCTCCGATTTCGAAACTCAACTAGCTATAGTGAGGACTTGGGGCCCAGAACTGGGGATTGACAAGTGAGAAGTGAGAAGAGGCAAGTTTTTACATACATTCCCTAGGCTGGGAGTAATTTTGCACTGATATGGAATAAGGGAGGTGGATGCGATTATCATGATTTACACAAATATCATCCCGCTCATCTCCCTCAATAAAGTCCTGCTCATCAGCGCTAGGAAAAGCAAAGCCTTTACACAGGTTGAATCATCATCGTATCTCGTACTGATATGGAGGGTGCTCGATGCGGTTGTCGTGATGGACATCATAAGGTGGTCAGTCATACACCCGTATTCATATCCATATCCATCACTCCCCATACCCCCGCCTCTCACCCTCTCACCCTCTTAACCATCCCCCAACCTCATCACCCTCCCCCCTCCCTCACCCCACACACCCCACACACCCCACAATCACCCGCATTGATATATCCACTCCCCTTACACACTTCGCTCCGGCACCGCCAGTGGTGTGTGACTTTTGCAGTGTCGAGGACGTGAGAGCAGCTGGTGCAGAGGGTTGCGGTGGGTTCGTTTTGGAGGGTGCAGAGGGGACAGGTTAGGAGGGTTTGTGGGTTGGTGTTGGTGTTGGGAGATGGGGGTTTGGTGGTTTGGGAAGGAGGGTTTGGAGGTCTGGGTGGTGTTTGGGGTGGGTTTTTGGTGGATTGGGGAGGGGGGTTTGAGGGTGTGAGAGGTGTTCGGGGCGGGTTTTCTGGGGGAGGGAAACTGGGTTCTTCGGATAGAGGGCGTCTTGCGCTTTTCTTCTTGGTAGTTGGGGGGTTGTTGTTTTCTGTGTATAGGGGGATGTCGTACAGTCGGATATTGGGATCGTCCGGTGGGATAGCGGTTACCGGCTGAGTGGTTCCTTGCCTAGGAGTTCGTCGAGTTTGCGTTGATGGGCCAGGAATATTGTTCGTGTGGGTAAATGGAACATGTGTAAGTCCAGCATGCTGAGAAGGATTCTCCAATCGAGTATTCCGACCGTTACCCTCCAATCGATGGAATTCTTCAATCTCATTCTTGACATGAGGATCATCACAGTCTTCACCCTCGCACACCTTAATCATCCCCCTCCCCTTCCCATCCCTCATCCGCGATCCATCAATATCGAACGCTTCACTCCCATCGTCTCCCACACTCCCATCGCTCTCAGTCTCGCTATCACCAAACAAGCTCTCTTCTTCCCGCTTCGCCACCTCCTCTTTCACCTGCTCGAACCTCGCCAACGCAGCTGCAGCCCTTAGCTCCCTCCCTCGAGCACTCTTTGCCACTCTCGGCTTTCCCTTGGGCTTCTTCCCGTTCTCGAGCTTCACTCTTGTCTCCGCGTCATTCCCCAACGTCTGCCCATTGACACCGAATTTCTTCTTGATCCGTCTCTGCTGCCTCTCCGCATACGTTTCCGTCGGCTTTTCCCCTCCTCTTTTCCTCTTTTCCCGTCCCGAGCTCCTAAAGGTACCACCGCATAAATTGGCGGGTAGCACCTCGTTCTCCATATTCGTACCATCATGGTATTTCTCACTCAGCAACGTCTGACCCCGTCCCCAAAGCCCACCTCCGGTATAGTTTCTCCCCCAAAGCTCTATCAATTCTCCCTTGAACTGATTATTGACCTTCCAAAACGCCCCACTGTGATTCATCTGTACACAGTGCGCCAGCTCATGCATCATGACCATCTGTACGCTTCTGAACGACAGCCAATGGCCGCTATACGGCGCCTTCAACACCAGCTGTATAATTTCTCCGGCGTTGAAGTTGCGGCCAATGAATTCGGGATTGGGCTCATGTTCCTCTAGCGTCATTATTGAAAGGTGGTTGGCTTTCATGATGGGGTGGCATATTGCTGCGATTCGTTCGAGGAAGTCTTGGGCATACTCTTTGTCAGGACCTGGGAGGGGCTTGATGAAGATGATCTGGGATGATGGCTGCGGACGTGGAGCGTTGAACCGCTGAATGCCGACTGGCATGGTGACCACTTGGCGAGGAGCGAGACAACTAGACACTTGGTATGTGATTCGTGGTTAGTGAATAGAAAACTTTCATTGGGAAGCTATCTACTTTTCTTTGGGCGGGGCAGCAAGTGGCAAGAAAGGAAGATAGAGTCGAAATGCGGCCGAAGCGCGTAAGCACGTGACCTCGGTGTTAAATCTGTAGTCCATCCAAATGCTCGTAAGTTACACAACAAGGATCTACACATGAATTTTGACAACAGGGGCTGTGATTATGTTCAATAGTATCAATTATCCTTATGGACCTTAGCTTTTTCACTATGTTCAGGCAAAGCCAAGCTTCGTCTGGAAGCGCATCGATTACGTTGTAGTCGGCAAGAATAGCGCTGAACAACGAGACCCTATGCCTAGCTTTCACGCAGACTTGTAAAAGTTGAGGAATTCCCACCTGGCTGTCAAACCGTCCTTGCCGTGCTTCGACTCGAGCCTCTGGATCTTCCTAGCATCAGTGGCTCCGAGATCTTCGTCATCCGTTTCCGTCCACACGCCTTTCTTGTTTCTAGGCATTTCTCCATCCTTCCCCACGGATTTGAGCACCTCTTCTGCCAGATCAGTGGCCATACTTGTAGCCTTCCATACAGTGATAACATGATCCACGGAGGTGCCCCGGGCGACTTGGCCGTTGATCCATGCTTCGGTCTGCGCATCAACATCCGATATTCCGTTCTCAGTATCCGGAGAGCTAGGCATTGGTGGAGACCATGAAGGGAGAACTTGGTCCCAGCCTCCCTCGGGATCAGGTACATCGAAATCCACTGCCGGAGTTTTTCCTCGTAGAATAGCTTGAGTTTCCAGAATTGCGGGCCGAAGGTCATGCAGTTCGGTGGCGGTACTCTCGGACTCGGACGATGCTTCAGCTCCCGAATCCTCGTCGTCCCAACCATTAATGGGAGGAGGGACATCAAAATCAACTTGCTGGGTAGACTCTCGGAGGAATGGATCTCGATCATCCCTATCACTGTCAGGCAGAGGAATATCAAAATCTGATTGTTGCGACGCGTTTGCAAGTACGTCCTGGGTATCATTGATCCTATGGCCAGGCTCGGATAATGTCTCTGAGGCTTGTTTACCCAGAGGACTTTCGTGGAGATAACCTTCATCGTCGAGTTCAGGGTCGTCCCGAATAGAAAGTGGAGACTCCGGTCTCATGCCGCTACGGACAGGGGTCATATCTGGGGTGGATGCAACCTCCCGAATCGACTCTGATCCGTTCGGCCTTTTGCGTTTTGGGGAGGGTGCCTGGCCTGGAGGTGAGCTGGACGGTACTTCTTCTTCGGCGAAGACTTGCTTCCTTTTGGAATTCTGTTCGATGGGAGAGCGCATTCGGACAGGTGATGCGTTTTCCATCTGTGAGTAAAGCGGCATTCCAGCGTACTCGTTAGTTGCCTTTGCGGTCCTCTCTTTATAGAGCGATGGAGAAAGAAGTTGCACACTAGGGGATTGAGGGTGATATGAAGGACTTTTCTTTCCCATGCCAGCATTCGAGCCCTTCTCCGTGAGGGGCGAAGACAGAGACTGGATGGCGATCGTGGCTTTCTTTGATGGTGTGGATATCTGAGTTCTCGATGCCGTTGACATTTCTTCCGTGACGTTTGTACTTTGCTTTGCCATTCTCCTGAGGTACCTAGGACGTACATGCTGTTCCCAGAAGGTTTGCCAATTTCGCGCCGTATGTACGCCGTGCTCCTACGATCGACTATCAGCTGACATGTCCTCTGATTTCAGTGGTCACGCTCACCGTACTACGATCGCGAGCCCAGGCTTCCCAAGCAAGTGTCACATTGGCAGGATGAATGTCCAATATATTTGCACCGTTTATCATCAAATCTTCTGCGTCTTCTTCATCAAAGGAATCTGAGGCCGGCTCATTGTCGGCTCTTGCTTTCTTCGCTTTGAGCCCGGGCAGCGATGACACCGCAGCAGCTTTCTTTGGCTGTATTCTCGTGGCCTCCTTCACCGGAGATTTTGGACGAGGGGCAGCCCTAATCGGTTCCTCAAAGTGCTCGGCCGCCCCTTGAGCATTGGGCGCATTGGGCGCTGCTGGATCATCTGAAGGAGGGGTGAGGGGAGCGTTTTCAGGGAGAGGAGTCGGCCGCGGCTTCCCTTTTAGCTGTTTGATCCAGCGATCTCGCCAAGACTGCCATGGATGTTGGGGATGCTGTGATATGCCTCAGTATGACGCATTTGAGTAGCCCCCGTTGGCCCACTCACCTTTGCTTCGAGCTTTTTGTAGATGACATTGCCATCGGTTCCACCACCCGTTTGAGGCATTTGGTGGACGACCCAGTCCCAAAGAATTCGGTCATCGTTTTGCGTGTATTTGTTGCGGGTTCCTTTCGGAGGTTGTATGGTAGACCCGACACTTCTCACTGTGCCCTCGGCCGGACCCACTCCATGATCTTCGAGATCCTCTAGAACACCATTCCGTATTGACTTCTCGATGTACCTGTATGAGTAACTGGTTGCTGTGATCAGAACGGCCACAGTATCAATATGATGGTGTCGGTGGTGAACGCACGTTCCTGGGAGCGCCTCCTTTCTTGCGTGGTCTACAATCTTGATATCTGCATGTTTCTCAATTGGTAGAACTTCGCCGCCGTTGGACTGGATGACATCAGCGACCCTATCAGGAACTTGTCGGTAATCCTCAATGAGCCCTTACTCGGACGTCGTTGACGAATCTCGAGCGTTGCGGAACCTTGTGCGAAATGTAGAATTTTAACCCCTGGAATAAATTCCCAGCCTGGACTTCAGCGCCTGGAGTAATGTTGCTGAGGACGACTTGAGCCGTCATGGCGCAAGATCCTTTGCAGAATTGGTGAATGTTCAGCGATCGTGTTTTGGTGAGGGGCAACCTCGTCGCGAGAAGCGCGTCAGCCTTGGCGAGCCTTCTCACGCTGTCACGCTACGTGCCACCGTGCCTGTTCTATGTAAGCTCTAAGTAATCTTCACCAGGTCCATTACATAGGAGACCAAAGCTAAAGCGAAGTCGGTACCATGGCTGAAGAACCTTCTCTAATGCGCACTTTTGATGCTCAATGACCGGATTGTGAATGCCTAGGGTTCATAGCCAATGAAGAGTTCGTGTTGGGCCAACTTTAGTAGCTGACAAGCGTAAGATTTACTCATGATGAACATGAGTGGCCTAACGAGGGTCATTGTCGCTGTGCTATTGCTCTCGTTCATTGTATTCGTGGCCTTTTTGGGACGATTACCCGCTTTACGGTGCGTCGCTCATCACTACAAAGCTCTATCATCTCATCAAACTTTAGGAAGACACCCATCGGTTTGCTTCATCGCTTTCTGTTTATGACCCTACCTAGTCTCCTACGTACAGGTGACGTCCTCCTGACTGGGGGGAGGTTGACCCCTGCGCTACGGAGAACAGGCCACTACCTCATGGATGAAAATCATCCCTTGGTCTTAGTAAGGGCGGAGAATCGCAACTCAAAATATAATGTTGACTCCCTATAGATTTTCTTCCTCGCTGTCCTCTCGTCGTCTCAGGTTTTCTTTCTATCATCGGCCTTCTTGCGTCTAGCATATATACACAAATTCTCTACCCTCGTTTTAAGCAGCATACCATATGTCTTCACTTACAAAGCTGTAAAATCCACTTCTTCAGTCATCACTCCTGACAACCATCAGCATGAAATGAGACGGTACCCGTACGACCACGTACTGTATCAGCCGGGGAACTTCTGCCGTACTTGCCTTTTCCTTAAGCCCGCCAGAAGCAAGCACTGCGGTATCTGTAATGTTTGCGTGGCTAAGCACGATCATCATTGCATTTGGGTTATGAATTGTCTAGGGAAGGGCAATTATTGTTACTTTGTAGGCCTTATGGCTAGCCTTGGGACGTTGCTTTCCTACGGTGCATACCTTGCTTATGCTTTACAGACCGAGATGCTGCAATCTGATACGATTCGTCGATCTGATGGTTTCGAAAGTAGAGCCCATTGGACCACCGGCAAAACCTGGTCACAGATTGGCTACTCTTGGGCTTGGGCTTTCGCCAATGATGTCCGTGTTGGCGGTGTCGGGATGCTGGCTTTCCTCACAGCACCATTGGCCTGGGGCATGTTCTGCTATCATGTCTACTTGATTTGGGCTGGCATGACCACCAACGAAACTTCGAAGTGGGCGGATTGGCGAGATGACATCACGGACGGCCTAGTATTCAGGTCGGAGAGACCCACAGCTTGCAATGATGGTGGTCGAAGAGACCAAGATGTGGAACCTTTTGTTGAATGGCCGATTTCAAGCACACAACAACTTGTAAGCTCCGATGATGGTCAAGCACCAGAAGATTTGGCCATTTCTACAGGCACTCATGTAGGGGCATCTTCAAGAAACAAGATTAGCGAGAAGCCACGCTGGAGGCGGGTACAAAGCCTGGATGAGATTGACAATCTCTATGATCTGGGTTTCTGGGACAATTTGATGGATGTTTTGCCAACAGAATCTTGACAGGGAGGCAGTTGTGTCCGGCGTCAGCTGGATAATGGGCACGCTATGCTTTCGGCCGGCTCCTTGCCACCTTGCCTAGCGGTTGCTAGACGTTGGTGGGCCGCTAGAAAGCCCGCCCGCCCACTGACTCACAGCAAGGCCCATCCCCCTACATGCCTGTGGGCAATAAATTCGAGATTTCTGATACGATCAGAAATACTCGTAACATGGCATCAACGGAAGCGTTCGCCTTGGCGAGCTTCGACCAGGCGCAATCGTTAGGCTACGAGGAAAACAGTCAAAACCGTGCCGTGCACAGCAGGCATTTGCAAATCGAAGACTACGAGCTCGAGCAGGTCTCTCTCCCAAGAGCTGATGGCGGAAAGGATGCATGGATGTTTCTGGCTGGTTGCTTCCTCATTGAAGCATTAACCTGGGGTTAGTCAGACTCCTTGATCGTACTGTCTCGTGATTGGGATTAGTATCGAGGGGGCATATGGTAGTCTACTTTACGCGTGCACTGTACTGCACATGGGTGACCCGTCAATTACGGTCACCAGTCTCAAGCTAATCTTGCATACACCCGCCGTTATTCAAAAAGCAAACGAGCCTTCAATATCGATGCTGATGATGGTCCAGGGTTTCCTTTCTCATTTGGTGTTTTCCAGGAGTACTACAGCACACATCTGCCGTTTTCCAAAGAGCCTTCTGGCATTGCTATTATTGGGACGTCAGCAATGGTAGGCCGTTTCTATGATCAATCTCTGCAACTGCCGCCACTGAACTCTACCGAACAGGGGATCATGTATCTGGGCGCCCCATTCGCATGCGCTTTCCTCCAGCGGTACCCAAATGTCCGACGAAAATGCTCCGTTGTTGGCCTTGTGGTCATCTCACTGGCCCTGATCATCTCGTCCTTCTCCACACGCGTCTGGCACCTGATTTTAAGCCAGGGTGTGCTTTACGCCCTCGGTGGCTCTATGCTGTATATGCCTGCGATTGTGTTCCTCGATGAATGGTTTATCCAGCGCAAAGGTTTTGCTTTCGGCGTGATGGTACGTTAATCTTCTGTGCCTCTATTCTTTTATTCAAACATAAAGCCCATAGTTCTTTCTAAGAAGTCTGTCTCTAATCTACATCCAAGATATATCACGCAATGTAGTATTGTTTCCACAAGATATGCTGACTTCAGATAGTGGGCTGGTACGGGAGTCTCCGGTGTTTGCATTCCTTTCGTCATGAATTGGGGTCTGAATAAATACTCTTTTGGCACCATGCTTCGCGCTTGGGCCATCGTCCTCGTTCTTCTTCTGGGCCCTTTACTCTACTTTGTTAAGCCACGTCTGCCGGTCTCCTCTTCGACCCATGCGCGACGTCTCAACTTCGACTTCCTCAGAACAACCACCTTCTGGGTCTTTCAAGCAGGCAACATAGTTCAAGGCCTAGGGTTTTTCATTCCCAATATATATTTACCTACTTATGCCCGCTCGCTCGGACTTTCGCCTATAGCTGGCACGGTCACAGTATCTCTTTTCAACACAACCTCTGTCTTTGGCCAAGTTATCTTGGGAAGTCTAAGCGACCGTGTTCATATAACGACCGTCATACTAATCTCTACTGTCGGTGCCACGCTTTCCGTCTTCTTCCTTTGGGGCTTATCCGCCTCTCTGCCCCTTCTTTGTATCTTCAGCCTCGTCTACGGCCTCTTTGCTGGCGGCTTCACCTCAACCTACACGGGCGCGATCCGAGAAGTCAAGAAGGTGGACAGCAGAGCGGAAGCAGGCTTGGTCCTTGGACTGCTAGCTGCTGGCAGAGGGGTGGGAAGTGTGGTGTCTGGCCCGTTGAGTGAGGTATTACTGAGCGAAAAGCCTTGGGTTGGCGAGGCCTTTGCAGGATACGGAAGTGGGTATGGGGGATTGATCGTATTCACGGGTGTAAGTGCCATGCTTTCTGGGGTGAGCTGGATTGGGAGAAGGGTTGGCTGGATCTAAGTATCTGGTTCAACGCGATCCAAGCGAATAGGACTTGGGGAAGATCAATGATCCACGCCTTGCTATAGGTATCGTACTTCAAAGCAAGGTGCAGGCCTGTGAATGAGACCCTATATGAAGGAACAACAAGAGAAGATGTAGAGAAGAAATGGGAGCATGAACTCCACAGAGCAGATTATGTCAGTGGGCGTTATAGGATCGGGATTTGCTACAACCGCTCGCCTTGTCCCCCGTCTCTTCCCATTCAGACCTGAATCAACCAGTACCCAATAAGTAGGAAAGAGACTGATTGGCAACAATCCTGCAACACGGTCAATAGCCTTAATCAACGAGATTTAGTCCACAGTGACTTATCGCTGTACGTTATAACATTGAAATAGCACTTGTAGGCCCTGTCGTGACCGCTATAAGACCTTTCAGGAATACTGCTTACGAGAATTACGACTGTTGTCCGGTTTGGAGTACGAAGACTGGGGGATATTGTCTCATAGAGTGGGAGAATCATAGGATGGAAGACGAGGGAGTGTGGAGCTGGAAGTGGCCGTGGTAAAGGAAAGGCTGTCATTGTGTGGGATTCATTCCTGTAGTTTGGGAGGCGATGGGGGAAATATTGCAATGATAATGAGTTACTAGCTTCTTTAAAGGCAGCTAAATAAGGTACCTGCATTGTACCCTTAGTCTTTCCACCAAGATCCACCAACATACATACACCAACGATAGTGCGATAGGGGCTCAAGGCCGCTTAGGATATCTCGTGCATGATTACCTCTTTGGCTCTGACAATCCGCGCCATAAAGTCCTATTCATGAAAGCAAATCCATTGATTATTATGCAAGACTGTACGAGGCCCGTAGAGGGAATTGTCCGTAATCTTGAAGACATGAATTGAATGAACGAAGGACTACGCCTCAGTATATAGTTGTGCGTGGACTAGGTAGCAAGGAAACTTTGTAAGACCATAATATCGTAGCGGCATGTCCTCATCTGTGTAAAAACCATAGTATGACTTTCAAGTGAACGAAAGCTTCCTCATGCTAATTAATGACCTCTTGATGATGCAACTTGAATGGTACGCCCCATCGATCTTGTACTTCAAGGGCAAAGCTACGAAGGTAAATTTGATGATTCAACAACACCATAGAGTTCATTTCCATGAAGGTTATTCATGTTTCTTTGGTCGTGTGCTGATGTGGAGAATGAATAATGGTCATTTTCTAGAAGGCTGAGTTACCACTTCTCTTTAACTTGAGAAAATCGAGGTTGACGATGACAACACGGTACATGATCGATTGCCAGGTTACGATTCTTGTCAATTATGAGATGCAAAACAGTTGAGGTAAGGGTATGCCTGATCTCCGTAGCTCGCCTGATTGATGATTGATGCGCCATTTCGGTGTAAAGAGCGCTGGATCACGCGTGACAGCATTTCACCCAATTGGTATTCTTGGGCATATCGGACGTGACCTGTCATAGCTTAGTAGAAAAAAGAGATCAGTATGGCTTGCGTGCTCAGCACTTCTTGATGCGTAACGCTGATATAATACCGGTGAAGGGGACGAAAAAATCAAGCCAAGGTTTGCCAAGTCTTTCCACTATTTTATCAGCATTCGACAATTCATCGAGTGTCTTGGCTAAAAGGTATCTTGATCGTTCCAGCTTACAAGTATGGGGCCCGTTTAGCATTAGTGCAATACTCACCCATAGAAGGGTTCACCCATGTTCTACAAAACACGCCGAATCAGCAATCTCGAAACATTAGCACAAAGAGCTGCTCGACATTCCCATGAATTTTAGACCACGGCCGAGCAGCCTTGACCACTTTCTTTGAGGCTAGGTATTATGCCATCGCCCGCAGAATTCAAGAGGAGGCATGGAAGGGAGGCTGAAGACAAGGGGTTAGAGCTGGTGCTGATATGTACCCAGTCGCTTTACAAGAGCCGGAAGACATTGACGGAAAATTGTTTCGACCATACAGTGAGAGTATGCAAAAGAATCTTAAGGCGAACGAACGATAGTGAACAAGTTAGGATGGTCATTGGCATGAATGCTCAGCATTGGAAGGATATCAACAATACGTTCGCGCTGGCCATTCCTGTTTTGGAAATTCAGTCTCTGGCCTCGGACGATCCTCAGACCGGAGCCCCTACCTCTTCTTCAGCGTTGATGGCATTGAATCATGATATCTTGATGAAAGACCTGGATCGGCTGAACGACATTTTGCTAATTGCGAGGAATGTCTTAGCAACCACAGTGGAGATTCAAAACCTTGCTGGGGAAAGCCTTCTCGACCAGCAAATTCTGAAGCTTATAGACCTATGCGTTCGAGTTACCGCTAGAGGCTATGATGGAGACGCCGGAAGCCGTACCGAGCAACAGTGGGGAGAGGTGATAGGATCCTGTAAGTGTCTCAACCAAACTAAAAGACCTCAGCGTACAGTTCATTGATCACCAACTAACTGCCTCGTTCTACAGACAAGAAGCTTCTGATCACATGTCTACAACTTTTCTATAATTTTATCCAAGAGAATGAACAGCGCAAGCTGTTATTGTGGCTAGACTTGTTCGCAAATTCTAAAGTGCAGAGTGAGTACGCTGCAGGCACTCTTCCTCCGGGCGTCGGCCGTGACCATTTCGCAGCAAAGTTTGGCGATGCATCACCTAATCCCAAAACCCTTACCACGTCGGAGGATGGCGTGAGATCCGTTCAGTCGTACCCCAGAACAGTCCAGAAGGGAAGCAATACCGTAGATCTTTCAGATGGAAATCAATCACAGCTTCATCCATCAAAAAGCCACGATGATCTTCTAAAGGACATTGACGAGGTCACTGACTCTGTAGAGCCTATGGAGCGAATGTCAATCAGCAACACAACAGCGGGTTATAGTAAAAACCCTCAAAAGCAAAGGAGAGAACTGGCTCAGCAAAAGAACATCGACGATCCTGTTGTATCGATAGCTCAGAACACCCCGAATATCGCACCGGGTGCTGCCACACACGACGGGCTTTTGTTTGGAGCCGTGAAGACGGAACGCGGAGATGAATTTGGAGCTCTACGTACGCCTGAATCCGCAGCAATTACTCTACAAGCTGCGAAAGACCAACTGATGGCACGATTGGCCGATACCGCCCCAGGTAATATCAACGATGACGATGCAGACCTCATACCCTTTCCTAATGACACGGAGTCTAGCTTTCAACAAATCCCTAACAGTGATGACGATGAAGAGGAGGACAGGATTCCGGGAGAACCAGGAGATCAGGAGCGGGGTCTGCTTACAGATATCCCCCTCGTGCTCGGGCCTCAAGAGATTGAGCCGTTACCAATGATTATTCAGATTGCCATCTGCTCAGGGCACGGTTCAGTCTTGCATGGCAGGGACATGCAAGGTATGAGATGTAATATATTACTGGCTGGCGATCCAGGGCGAAATCTACTCAGAGAGCTTCTTATCTTCATCGCTGCGTGGGATTTGCAGGATGATGAGACTTATTTCAAGCTGATGATGCAGATCATGGAGGCAATCTTGGAAAACGGGTTAATGCCCTACGCATACCAGACCTTCGCGGAAGTGAAGGACATCGTCTCTCCAGCACAGTCGATGGTTATCAAGATACTCACCCAGATCTTCCGTGGCAAGCAGGGCTTACCTCCCATCACCGGAAAGGATGCTTGGACAGCTGGCAATGTGCACGCAAATGCATCTCGCCGAGTAGACGTATACATTGTCCGCTATATATTCACCATTTTCCGCCAGTGCATCATCCCTGAGACATGTGCTCTCATATATCTTCAAGGTCAGATCGAAGCTGGCCTCGCCTTACCCGAAGACTTTCCACTAAATCTCTGGGATATGGAACGAGTCTACGAAGGTGTCTACCAATTCCTCGAGTTTTTTGCAGTCCTGACCGAGAGCGAAGAATGGAAAGATCTTCTAGTCAACTGGGAAATCGTGAACGAGCTCGTGACTTTGCTGCGAGAGCTCGAAGCCAGCATCCCTAAAGCACCTCTTGTTGTCCCTCAGACGGTCGCTGAGGCACAAGCAGCTGGACAGCAACAATCACAGCCCCAACCGCCATTACCGCCCCAAAGCCAACCCACCACAGAAACACCCACACCCGTGGCCGTCGAACGTCCTTTCGATGTTGTGCCGCCCGCAGATGCGCCGTTCCCTGCCCCTTCGCCACTCTCCCAAGCGGACAGCCAGGACCAAGTCGAGATCGACGCCGCAGATCCCAGCGACTTCGAATGGCGTAACCTCAAAAAACTGGTCATCCTCGTGCTATCAAGCTTGGTATGGAAAAGCCCGAAAGTACAGAAGCAGATCCGCCAGTATGGAGGGGTGGAGATGGTGCTCGCTTGCTGTACGTATGACGGTAACAACCCGTATATTCGCGAGCATGCTGTCATGTGTTTGAGGTTCTTGCTGGAGAATAATGAGGAGAATAAGAATTTGGTTAGGGGGTTGGAAAAGGTGAATTTGAGGAATGGACAGGAGGGGAGTGGGATCTTACCGGCTGAACATCATGCTCAAGCCCAGGCTGGGGCTCAGGCTGTGGAGATTGAAGAAGAGTTGTGAATGTCTGGTTCGGAAAGGTTGTATCGAGTCTATCAAGTGCTGATGGCTCTTGTCGTTACATCGTTTCTTGGAGTGCTGTATACCCTCATATGATTGATATAGCTAAATGTCAATAAATACGACTTTGATGTAGATTGATTACGACGTCTTCAATAGACACGTTTTGGACAGCTATCGCGCTCTGATTTGCTCTTGTTTGAATCTGTCCATTCCAAACTGACGCCACTCGAAATCCCCGTTGCTGTAGCATATTACCCAAAATAACTAGGAAGGAGACCCAAAACACTGAATCACAAAGTGTCTTGAGATTTACGAGGCGCCTGCCTTATACACAATAGATCAAGAAACATCAGAATCCTTCCACGTCATAGCCACAACCCATTAGCTGTCTCCAGCTCCGCCATTTCCACCCTCTACGCCACAGTCCACTCTCCATACCTTACGGTGACCCGTCCATTCAGTCATATCGATCTCCAATATCTCCACTGCCCCCACCACCTCCATAACTCGTCTGCTCCTCCGGCTGACTATATCCAAATTTTCCAGCCTCAATTGGCCTCTGGACTTTATAGGGTCTCTGCAAGTCATGACTAGGAGCCTTGACAAGAATATGCGGCACCACCCCATCCTCTTGCACATTAAGATTTGCAGTCGAAGCACCGAATGGAGAGTTTGACCTTGCGTTCCCTGGTCCTTTCACGTCAAGCATCGGGTTGTATCTGCCCAGTTGGTTGGCTTTGCGCTGGATGCGCATGTCGAGGAGTAACGCGAGGATGGTGGTGAATGCGCCTGTGACTGTGAATGCCGTCATAGACTTGTAGAGCCGGCAGACCATGATGCCAGCTTCATTGTGCCAGCGTGTGACGATGCAACGGTGGCCGAGGGTCCAGGTTAGGTTCCAGGTTAGGAGGGCGAGGGCGAGGAGCCAGAGGAGTGTCAGGGCGGCGTTGACTGTGAGGTTGATTTTTGGATTCAGCGAGCGGGTGAAGTGGAGGAGAGTGGTTGCCGTGAGGGCGGCTAGGGTAAGGACGGAGACGGTTAAAAGCTGCAGTGCGTGGTCAGTGGCTGGTATGGGGGGGAAATAGGTTGGGAGTTGAGGTGACGCGTTGGACGTACTAGGAGGAAGGTCCAAGGGACGGAGAAATGCTCTTTGTGGAGATGATGGACGAAGAAGAAGATAACGATGGCGACGTAGAGAGAGGAGATCCATTGACCCAGCCTGATAACGTGGAACGCGAGAGGGGGGTATTGTGATGGCTTCTTCGATATCCCCCTACCGCGTCCCATTATTTGAATCATATTGGCGAGAATATGTGGCAATGATTGTGAGCTGCGTGGATGAGTGTAGGATTAGTCTCCAGGACGGTCGATGAGGCGGCGATGAAGTTAACTGAGTGAAAAAGGAGGTCGTGGCCCGTGTGGTTGACATTCGAAACGCTCTCAGCGGCTGAAGATCGTTATTGGCGACGGGGATAGCCGATCTACCAGGCTAAAAGCTAGACTAGCGTAGCGCCGGGCTTTGTAGCAGCCTTTTCTCCGACCGGATTAAAGAGACGCTTGATGTCGTCAATCATCGAAGCAACCGTACGGGCATTTCACAGCCAACGTTCATTGAATCCATGAACCGCTGGTGTTTTGATACGGCGTTCGACGAGTCATTCTATTCCATGTCGGGCTTTCTTTCAGAGCCTTCGAAATAAGTCAGATAATAGTTCGCGAATTCCATGGAGATCCAGAGCAATTGCAGGCGCAGGGTCATATTCAATCCTCATATCCAGGTGGAGCTGATGATCCGGTGATCATGACAGAGGTCAATGAGCCCGAGACAGAGGAGACTGCCATGGACATATCCGCAGGCCAGAAGATGCTTTCTGCAGTCTCCGGCAGTCTCCTCACATCACTTCTCGGTAAACACCATTTCTCTACTATCAAAGCATACACACAGCTAACGTCTCCCTTCCTAGTCACTCCTCTAGATGTCGTGCGTGTCCGCCTCCAATCCCAGCCAAATCCTCCCCCATCGATCCCAAAAGTTTCCTCCTCCTCCTCCTTCATAAATCTACCACCAAACCTTGGGGTCACTGCTTGCTGCCGAGAAGTCTTCTGGGTAAACAACACCTCCCCCTTTTGCATAGCAGTCAATCCCGAAAACCTCTCATCTTCCGCAACCGTCGCGACGTTGAACCCTTCTCTTTCCTCTCCGTCGGCTGGAGCGGCCGACTGCGCCGTTGACGAAACGCGCCGCAAAACGTTCACCTCCACCCTTGATGGCCTCAAGAAGATCGCTCGCACAGAAGGGCCTACAACACTCTGGCGCGGCCTTTCTCCCACGCTCCTTATGTCTGTTCCTGCAAACGTCATCTACTTTACCGGCTACGATTCCCTCCGCTCGAACCCCTACAGTCCAGTCCATAACCACATCTCAGATGCTTATGCACCCTTGATCGCTGGATCAATAGCTCGAGTGGCGGCTGCGAGCGTTATAAGTCCAATCGAGATGTTCAGAACACGTATGCAGGCAGCTACCTCTCGCAACGGAGGTGGCGTATTCGCAGAAACCCTGGGCGGACTGCAACAAATGGTCCATTCTCAAGGCTACACGTCCCTCTGGCGAGGTCTGACATTGACGATGTGGAGGGACGTGCCGTTCAGTGGCATATATTGGTGGGGTTATGAAGCCGTACGGAATGGCCTTACAGACATGCGAGACCCACCGCATTCCAGATCAAGATCACGATCCCAATTACGAGATAATAGCAACCATAGCTCCACCTTCATTGACAGTTTCATAGCCGGCGCAACTTCCGGCGCCATAGCTTCCGTCGTCACAACACCTTTTGACGTCGGCAAAACCCGACAGCAAGTGCTGCAGCACGATTCCCCCAAAAACAGAGCACCAGGAACGGTCTTAAGGCCAGAGGATCGGTCAATGCCCCGCTTTCTGTATCATATCTGGAAAGAAGAAGGAGCAAGAGGTCTCTTCCGGGGGTGGGCTCCTAGGATGTTGAAAGTGGCGCCAGCATGTGCGATAATGATCAGCAGCTATGAGGTTGGGAAGAAAATGGCTAGGAAGATGAATGAGAGGAGTAGGGACGCGGTTACCTCGATATAGTCTCTCGAGCGATCTTTCTCGACTAATTCTGAACTTTGTACGTCAAAGAGCACGCCATGGATCTTGCGCACCGCATCGGGGAGCAGAAATACGTGGAATTCCATCGCATGATGGTGTCAAACGCGCGGAATACTCCATTCTCACTCTGCATGAAAACCCCCGAGAACCCCCTAAAGCTGATCGAGGACGCTCTGGAAGAAGACAGTCAGAAGGGCCGAAAGTACCGCGTCAACGCAAGCACACGGCTATGGCGCTATAATCCTTGGATCACATATGGAGAGCATAATGGCTCAGATAACACACCACTACTAGCACGAAAAGAAGAGCTGAAGTCTTAATTCTTCCGAGCATTTTCGGCATTATCTCATCGGACTTTGGAAGCATAGCGAGGCGTAGCAATGTATGTTAAGAGTGGGATGGCAGCATCTTCATTCTGAGTACGATATGATGTACAATAATAACATGAAGGGTTGTAAGCGAAAATTTTGAGCAGGATAAGCTTACTATCTCTCTTCAGCGTCGTGTCTGGTTGGTTTAAGTCAACAGCGAAACAAACCATTCACCTTCTTCAGAGGCTAGAGATCAGTATTCTATCAAGGGAAAAGCTGGTAAAACCGCGTAATGGTCAACCGGGGGAAATATTTTAAATCACCTCATATGTCCCTCGTCTTGTGTACCTAATATGGTTATGTGCAAGCTACCTACGTACAAAGACTTCGTGACTGTATGTAGTAACGCTGACAGTGACACCCGCGTCGAGTCTCGTAACATATATGTATACATGTCCTTTCATTTTACCTTTGAACACCTCGCTGTTTTATGCTCGATCGATCAACAGATCAATCATGCAGCACCTTCCACAAACAGTAGACTGGGCAATCATCATGCATAAATGTCTTCCATGTAGGCCTAATCCACTCATCGAGCTCAATCGAAGCATCTCACCCTATACCTGTACCTACGCCTACTTGAAGCTACGTCCAAAAGTTCCATTTTCTTTTCCGTTCAGGGTGGCCGCTGGCCCCACTGTGCTGTTTCTACCGTTGGACACCGATCGGTGGCCCAACGAAGTTTGCCTTCCATGCCCGGCAGATAAGTCCACGGTCCTGGACACAGCATCCCTCCCACTGGCGAGGTTAGGCTGGGTACTCTTGGGTTGCGGCAACATGCTGATGCGGCGGCTGCTAGCCATGGAAGTACTTGGGCGCTGTGGTCTGGGCCTAGCCGAGGGACTCTCCCCCACGGTAGGAGTGCGAGGTGCGTTTGGTGAAGAGTCGATACCGATGCTCTGCCTTCTGGAGGAAGCCGTGTTGGGAGGGGTCTTTTCTGTTGCCTTGACCTGGTCGGTCGAAGTGAGAGGAGACGAGAGCGATTGTTGACGTTGACGCATGCCCATCGATGTCTGGACACCAGATGGCAGGTGTGGGCGGCTGTTGCTAGTTGCAAAGACTGGTGAAGGAGCTGGAGAGGAGCGCCCAAGTGGACTGGACAAAGGGAGGCCAGAAGAGCTATACGAAGTAATGCTCATTGGTAAACGGAACGCCATTGAGCTCCGTTGTCCGGCTGGAGGCGTAGCAAAGGGAAGATGCCTAGGCTTCTGACCAAATTCAAAGTATTCGACTTTTGGGGACGAGTTCCATCGCGGCTTGTTGTCAGCTGAGAGGCTCGGGCGTTGTGGCCGCGCTCCGGGTGTAGGTGTAGCAGAGGTTGCGTATGGGGCAGGAGAAGCCCCGCGAGAGCTCACCTCTGAGCTGAAAGAGCGAGATATCGAATTATGGCGCGGTATCTGGGTTAAGCCAGCAGAACCTGGTGGCATAGTAAAGTTTCGCCTGGCACCACCGTTGGGGCGAGCCACGCTGTTGAACCCCATGCTGCTGCGTTGGCTTGAGGCATTCATGACAGGTGAATTATCTCGCTTAACGCCATTCGATGGAGCCATGATAACTGACGATGCAGGTGAGCTTCCGGGAGTCCCAACCGCACTGACCACACTGGTAGCCGACCGGTCCATCGAGACAATGCTCGAGATAGAATCACGCAGCTGCTGATTCTTGTTCATTGCCAGGTCGTCTAGAGCAAGGTCCATATCTTTTATATCCGCTTTGAGGCTCTCCCATCGCGTCTTGGTGTCCAGCTGCAAACGAAGGATTTCGCCATTGACAGTCATACGGCCAGACACACCGTTTCCAATGATGACAAGAATTTTTTCTATAGACGGTCCAATGTGGCTCTTCTTCTGCTCGTATGCTTCCACCTTCCTAGTCAGTAAGGGTGGGTTGCTATGCTGTGTTCCAACATCGATGGCCTCCTGGAGTTTATTGATGGCACGCTCCACAGATTCGCACAGCTTCATAGCTTGGCGGCCCACGTTCCGGAACACTACGACCCAGCGGTCCTCTCCAAGCTCCTGCCTCAATCCTTCAGCGTCAGCCTCGAGGACCTGCCACTTCTTTTCCAGATTCTTTCTTCGCGTCTCAAGCTCTATGCACGCTGTTGGTAGGACCCGCTCTGCTCTCGTTTGGTAACTTGATAGCGTCATAGGGAGAAAGTCCAACGAAGCTCGTAATGGCTGCATCCTAGCAAGAAGAGCCAATAGTCTTGTGTCGTCCAATGCAATACCAAGTCCAGGTGATATAGGTGAATTCGGTAACGTAGAAGATGAAGACGGTAAATTCATCCGATGGTTAATTGTCTCTTTCTCGCCCTCTTCGATGATGGTGTCTAGTTCTTGCAGGTCGATAGCCCCGTTAGTGTCAAGTATTGGATCCGACATTAACGCTCTGTGTCTTGCCTCCTCCATCTCAAACACTAATCTAGAAAGATTTTCCATCTCAAGACCAATATCTCCAAGCACGTGATTCCATAATTCTTCCCACTCCATCGCCAGTTCTACCTGGGCTTTCACCGTTTTCAGCGATCTGCGCACGGTTTCCCAGCCCATTAGGATTCTCTCCATTTGGTCAACGACGCCCTTTTGCTGCCCTGCAGGGACGTTCGATACGTCTTCTCGCTCTTGTAAGTCTTCGATGGCCTTGACATAAACACCTATCAGTCCTTCAAACTTTCCGATCGCAGTGTCAACCTCTCCCAGGCCTTCACGACCACCTGCAGAAGCCCATTCCACATCATCTTCGGCATCAAGCCCACATAAAACTTCTGTGGCTTTCGTCAGCCAATTATTTATTTGGTCTGCTGCATTCCCTAGTATAGTCGCGGCAACAAGGGCCGTTGGTATGGAAGAGATGCTGGTAGACAGTAAGGGCGCATTGGGTAAGGCTAGTGAGGTAAGCTGTGACAGCTGGCTAGAAAGCGAGTCGCGTGAGAGGGAGTACACTGAGGCTGTTCGTGACGACCTGAAGGAGTTGGCGTACGAGTTTGGGTCTGGAGAG
>JAABUX010003055.1_pt1 | contig 22684 bp, 5 predicted proteins | sample 5561851 | NCBI WGS metagenome assembly JAABUX01 (sample SAMN10711883, study PRJNA513361) | rock metagenome | isolation source: Antarctica rocks | place: Antarctica: Victoria Land, Richard Nunatak red sandstone | collected 2016-01-03 | reverse complement strand
GCGGCACGACCACGACCCTGGAGCCAACGCCCGGCGGCACGACCACGACCCTGGAGCAGGAACCGGCGCAGCAGCCGGCGGGGGACATTCCGCTCACAGGGGATGTCCATGGGGACCTGACCACCGGGCCGGAGCAGGCGTCGTAACGCGTCGGCGGCCACCAACGCATGACGCCCGCGGCCAGGGGCAAGGGCACTGGAGCAAGGGCAAGGGGGCGGTGAGACCGGTCTCACCACCCCTGGCCCTCACCCTGTCCTAATGGGGGTTAATGCGCTCCTCGGCAGTTCTGACTCTTTCACCTGTGCCATGGGTGTCGCCAACCCTTAACAATCGTCTTTGACTATCCTGCTTGACCAAGTCCATGGTACGATGCTATGTTGTTACCATAACAAGATAGTAAGAGGATAGAGTAGCGCAGTACGTCGCTCCTTTCGTGGGACGCAACGGCTGTACCCATGACGGGGCAGGGGCCGTCCTGCCCTCACTGAGCTGAGATCGCTCCATATAGGAGAGGAGTGCTCGTGCAGCCGCTGGCGCGCCGCCATGTCCATGTCTATTAGTTCCGAATAGGCGAAGAGAGATCAAAGAGACCATGACTACTCCCCAACCGCTTGCACCCGCCCGCCCACGCGACCTGTCCGCCCTGCGGCTGGCCGCACCCCTACGATCCCTACCCGACGAGGAGTTGGCCCCGCTCGCCGCGGCGGCGCGGCGCTTCGTGCTGCCCGCTGGCGTCTGGACGCTCGACGAGGCGCTGGCACGCGAGGCGGCGTTCATCGTCACACACGGGTCGGTGCGCCTGCATCGGCAATCCATCGGAAGTCGGGACGTGACGCTATGGGTCAAGTTGGTCGGCGACAGCTTCGAGTTCCTGTGCTTCGACGCGAACGGTCTGCCGCGCTCCCGGATCGAGGTGCTGGTCGCGGGGACCGTCGTGTATGTGCTGCCACGGGAGGCGCTGTACCGGGTCATCGTGGCCTGCCCGGAGGCCGCCGCCGCGGCACTCCGCGCGTTGGGCACGCAACTCGGGGAGACGTTCGACCGTCTGGACGACCTGGGTTGCCGGACCGTACGGGCGCGCGTGGCACGCTGTCTGGCGCGGCTGGCGCGACAACGGGGGGCGTGCAGCGTGACGGTCACGCGGGAGGAGTTGGCCGGCCTGGCGCAGACCAGCCCAAGCGAGGTCAGCCGCGCCCTGTCGAGCCTGCGTCGCGAGCGCCTGATCGACTACAAGGACTACAGCCCCATCATCCACTTGTGCGCGATCCAACGCCTGGCCCACCTGGATTAGGGAGAAGCCCTCACCCCCCGACCCATGGCTGACTGGTCCCCCGATCCCTACCCGTGGGATCGCCGGTCCAGCGCGCCTCTCCCGTGCGCGGGAGAGGGGGAGTAGCCGACTCCCCTCTTCCATACGTCGGAGAGGGGGAGGCCCGATACTTGGGAGAGGGGGAGGTAGTCCTCCAACGCGCCTGACACACCCCCAATTCATCCCGAGTATGCGCCAGCGCAGACTTTATTTTCGCGAGGTCTGCGCCAGCGCAGAGACAGCGGCGCCCCTGTTGGTCTATGCTGCGTTTGTCCCGTATCGGACGGTGGGCGTCGCCGACGCCGCGGATTCCTTGCGACACGGGAGGGGGTAGCAGTCCGCGCCCGGATCCCCTCCCGCTGTCGAGGACGCCAGACGCCATCAGGATACGCGGGCGCGCGCGGGATAACACAGCAGGTCCCGCGCTCACCGATGGCCATGCAGCAGGAAGGTGTCCGCCGTGGTGCGTTCGATGTCGCTCGTCCTCCTCGCGTGCCTCCTCATGCCGGCAGCGCCCCGCGTGGGCGCCGCGGCTGTCCATCCTACCGCTCCTACCGCCTCTACCCCCGCGCGCGTGGCTCCTAGCCAGTCCACCCCTTATGACGGACGCGCCACGCCGACCGGCGCCACGTCGCGCCTGGGGCCACGGTTCGTGCCGGCTCCCCAACCGGCTCCCCAGTCCGGAGCTCCGATGGCCTCGTCGCCGAGATTGCCAATAGCCACCGGCGGCGCATCCGGCCCGTCTGCCAGTAGCACGTCAATTGGGATCGTCGGGGATACAACCACCCCGATCACCGGCACGGGCATGCCGACCCTGATGGCCGACACGGACACGCCCACACCGACCGTGACAGGCACGCCCACCTCGGACGTGACCCCGAGCGCCGGCGGCACGGTGTCGGGCACGGTCCCGGTGTCGGGCACGGCTCCTCCCATGCTCGACGGCTCGGCCATCGCCGCGACCCTGACCAGCATCGCCGGGGTAGGCGTCGGGCCGACCCCGACGCGCGTCCTCACCTCATCGGTCCCGTCGGCGACGGCCATGGTGATCGGCCCGCCGCTCCCGGCGACGGCCACGGCAACGGCCACGATGGTTAGCCCGACACTCCCAGCGACGGCCACGGCCCCTGCGATGTCCGCGTCGCCCAATCCCTCCCCGGCGCCCCTCCCGGCGCTCCCCTCCGCCAGCCCGTCCGCGTCGCCGTCCGCCGCCGCGCCCGTCAGCGGATCCGTCGCCGCGAGCGTCACGGCGCAGCTAGCGGCGCTCCCGCTGAGCTTCGAGCCTAACGTAGGGCAGGCTGACTCCCACGCGCGCTTCCTGGCCCACGGCGCCGGCTACCGGCTATTCCTGACGGGGACCGACGCCATGCTTGCGCTGACCGTGCCGCCGACATCGACTGCCCCTGGCAGCGCCACAGCTGCGGCGGCCGCCCTCGCCGCCAGTGCCGCGGGTGTCCTCCCCGCCCGCATCGGTTTCGCGGGGACCGAGGGCCTCGGCCGCCTCTTGGGTCTCCTTGCCCCCACCATGCCGCTCTCCGCGACGGCGGTGCGCCTGCGCTATCTGGGCGTGAACCCGAACCCGATCGTGGAGGGGCAGGACCCGTTGCCCGGCACGGCCAACTACTTCATCGGCCACGACCCCTCCGGCTGGCACACGGGTGTCCCGACTTACGCACGGGTGGTCTACCATAACATCTACCCCGGCGTCGACCTGGCCTACCACGGTACGCAGGGCCATCTGGAGTACGACTGGACCGTGGCCCCCGGCGCCAGCGTCGCGGCCATCGCCTACGCCATCGACGGAGCCCCCTCGGTCGACCTTGCCCCGAGCGGCGACCTGCGCTTGCGCACGCTCGCTGGGACGGTGAGCACGCTTGCCCCCTCGGCCTACCAGACAATCAAGGGACAGCGCCATGCCGTGTCCTCCGCGTTCGTGCTGACGGGGGCCAACCTGGTGGGCGTGGTTGTCGGCGCACATGACGCGACCCAGCCGCTGGTGATCGACCCCGTGCTGGGCTACTCGACCTACCTTGGCGGCGCGGGTGGGAGCACTAGCGCCAATGGGGTCGCCGTGGACGCGTCTGGCAGCGCCTACGTCGCGGGCCTGACCTCCTCGAATCAGTTTCCGACGCAGAACGCGCTCACGAACGGCAGCAACGGATCCACGTACCAAGGCGGGAACAACGACGTGGTCGTGACCAAGTTCGCGCCCGACGGGCGGACCTTGCTCTACAGCACCTACCTCGGCGGCGGCGACGACGACCAGGGCCTCGGCATCGCGGTCAATGCGGCGGGCAACGCTTACGTGGCGGGATTCACCTGGTCGTCCGGCACGACGGCCTTCCCCACCACGCCGGGCGCCTACCAGACCTTGAATGCCGGCGGCGGGCACAATGACGCCTTCGTCGCGGAGTTGGGGACGGGCGGCAACAGCCTGGTCTACAGCACCTACCTCGGCGGCGGCGCCTATGACGCGGGCCAGGCCATCGCCATCGACGGCTCCGGCGCCGCCTACGTCACCGGCCCGACGGTCTATGACAACCCCTACGGCGCGTTTCCCACGACCTCGGGCGCGTACCAAACGTCCTTTCAGGGGGGAGACCCGAGCGACGGCTGGGTGACCAAGCTCAAGCCGGACGGCAGCGGACTGGTCTACAGTACGTTCCTTGGTGGCAGCGGGAGCGACAATCCCACGGGCATCGCGGTCGACGCGTCCGGCGCGGCCTACGTGGCGGGCACGACGACCTCCCATGATTTTCCCCGCTCGAGCAATCCCCTCCAGTCGTCGTACAACGGCGGGAGCCACGACGCGTTCGTGACCAAGCTGCTGCCCGACGGCAGTAATGTCTCCTACAGCACCTATCTAGGCGCTCCAGGCAGCCCGGGCACCCAGGACGACGAGGCCAACGCAATTGCCGTGGACAGCGCGGGCGCGGCCTATGTCGTCGGCGAGACCTCGTCCGGAACCTTCCCGACCACGCCCGGCGCCTATCGAGTAGGCCAGGCCTATGGAGGCGGCGCCCACGACGCGTTCGTGCTCAAGCTCGCGCCCGGCGGCGGTAGCCTGGCCTATGGCACCTTGCTCGGTGGCGGCGGAGACGACAACGCGGTGGGTATCGCCCTCGACGGCGGGGGCGCGGCCTACGTGATAGGCGATACGACATCGGGCGACTTCCCGACCTTGGCACCGCTGCAGGGCCGCACCGCGTACTACAGCAACTACCCCAACGTCTTCGTGGCGGCGCTCGGCCCCGGCGGCAACGCGCTACGCTACAGCACCTACCTGGGTGGCGGCGCGCAAGATTTCGGCACGGGTATCGCGGTCGATAGTGTCGGCGAGGCCTACGTGGCCGGGAAGACCTACTCCGTGGACTTCCCCGTCGCGAACGCCTACAGTCCCGTGGCCGTCTCTGGCAGCAACCCCGAAGGGTTCCTGGCCCGGATCAACCCCATACCTACGATAACGACGACGGTGGACGATGGCGCGCAGGGGACGGACCTGGGTCAGTTCACGTATGTCGGCGGCTGGAGCCACTGCACGGCGCCGCCGGGCGGCGCGAACTGCAACGCCCTGTACTACAACAATACGAACAGCGCCGACGCGACGGCCAACGACGCCGCCACGCTGCAGTTCAGCGGGAGCGGCGTCCAGTACTACGCCACGCGGGACACCAACCGCGGCATCGCGGCGGTCTCGGTCGACGGCGGACCCGAGACGATGGTGGACCTGTACGGGGCGCAACAGGGCAATGTCCTGGCCTACACCAGCCCGCCGCTGGCCAATGGGGTGCATACGCTCACGGTGCGCGTGACGGGCACGCAGGACAGCAGCAGCGGCGGCGCGTACGTGACGATCGACCGCGCCGACATCATCGCGCCGACGACACGGGTAGCGGCCGTCAATAGCGGTGGGGGGGCAGCCAGTCCGTATGCCGCCGACGCCTCTTATACGGGAGGCACCGTACATGGTGCGCCTGCACTTCGCCGAGGTCTTTTATACCGCACCTGGCCAGCGCGTTTTCAACGTCACGGTCAACGGGCAGCCAGCCCTCACCAATTTCGACATCGTGGCGGCGGCGGGGGGGCCGAACAAGGCCGTGGTCTGCGGCGTGGCCGCGACCGCGGACAGCCAGGGACGGATCACGATCGGCTTCTCAAACGGACCGGCCGACCAGCCCAAGGTGAGCGGCATCGAGGTGCTGGCCAACCCGGCGATCAACATCGGCGGCGGGATCGCGGACCGGTTCGTGGCGGACAGCGGCGGGAGCGGCGGGACACTGGAGACGACCGGCGCCGCGATTGACACCAGCGGCGCGGTCAACCCGGCGCCCCAGGCCGTGTACCAGAGCGCGCGCTACGGCAACATGACTTACGTGGTACCCGATCTAGTACCCGGCCTCCCGTATCGGGTGCGGCTGCACTTTGCCGAGATCTACTGGAGCGCGCCGGGCAAGCGCGTCTTCAACGTGGCGATCAACGGGCAGCAAGTGCTGGGCAACTTCGACATCGTGACCGCGGCGGGCGGCGCGAACAAGGCGGTGGTCCGGGAGTTCGTGGCCTCGCCGGACGCGAACGGGCAGCTCACGATCAGCTACACCATGGTGACCGACAACGCGCTGGCCAGCGGCATCGAGGTCAGCGCGCTGGCGGTGCCGCCCGGGCTGGCGATCGCGAATCGGGGCTTCGAGCAGCCCGTGCTGGGAACCGTCTTCCAGTATCGCCCGCCCGCGTCGAGCGCCTCCTGGACGTTCTCCGGGCGGGCGGGTATCTCGGGGAACGGGAGTGGGTTCACCTCAAGCAACCCCAACGCCCCCGAGGGGAGCCAGGTCGCGTTCCTCCAGATGGGGGACGGGTCGCAGGGGACGAGCACCAGCAGCAGCATCTCGCAGACGATCAGCGGATTCCAGGCCGGTACGTTGTACAGGGTGACGTTCTCCGCGGCCCAGCGCGCCAGCTTCGGCACGGAGGATTTCAAGGTCTACCTTGACACCATGCTGCTGGGCACGTTCGCGCCGGGCGGCACGAGCTACGTACCGCTGACGACCGCCACCTTCACCACGGCCACGGGGGCGCACACGCTGACGTTCGTCGGCGTGGACTCGGCGGGCGGCGACCACGCGGCCTTCATCGACAACGTCGCTATCGCGCCGGCGCTGACGGTGAGCGATGGCGATGGCGTCGGGGCGGTGCAGGCAGGGCAGACTGTCACCTACACGCTGGGCTTCACCAACACGGCGACCGACCCCAACGCCGTGACCACCGGCGTCGTCCTGACCGACACCCTGGTCAACGAGAGCCTGGTGAGGTGCCAGATCAATGGGGGCTACACGGGGACCTGCACGCAAAACGGGAACACGCTGACCATCGCCCTTAACGGCCCGGTGGGGTCGGGGGCCAGCGGGAGTGTGTCGGTGGCGGCGCAGATTGGGAGCGGGTACAACGGCAACGCGATCAACACGGTGACGGTGGGGGCGAGCGATGGCGCCGGGCATTCGCCGCCGTCGGCGAGCGCGAACGACACCGACGTGGTCACCGTGCTCAGCGGGCCGGCCGGCTCGCCGATCCGGGTCTACCTGCCGAACGACGGCGCGTCCTACGCGGCGACGTGGTCGGCTGGCGGCGCGACCTTGCCGGCGGGAAACAACGGGAGCGGCGCGTGCGTGGGCGGCGGGGGGACAACGCTGACCTGCGACGTGCCCAGCACCGACGCGCCGGGCACCTACAGCATCCTGGTGCAGAGCCCGCAGCACACCAACGACTACACGATCCCCTACACGGTGACGGCGCCGCTGAGCGGCCTGGCCGGATCGGCGGTCACGCTCTACTTCCCCTCGCCGGGCGAGTATTACGCCGCGCAGTTCGACGGCGCCAGCATCAATTGCGGCGGCTACGTGGGCGGGACGACGCTGACGTGCTCCATCCCCACCAACGCGGCGGCTGGTGCGCACACCCTCGGCGTGCAGAGCACCATGCACAACGACGACGACACCCTACCCTACACGGTGCTAGCGCCATCGACGGCGACGCCGACGAACACCCCGACCACTAGCAACACGCCAACCCCGACGAACACGCCGACGAACACGCCGACGAACACGCCGACGAACACGCCCACCCCGAACGCGACGGCAACCGCCGCCAGCAGGAACTACGGGTTCGAAGCGCCCGTGGTGGGGGCGAACAACTTCCAGTATCGCCCGCCCGCGTCGAGCGCGGCCTGGACGTTCTCCGGGCGGGCTGGTATCTCGGGGAACGGGAGTGGGTTCACCTCAAGCAACCCCAACGCCCCCGAGGGGAACCAGGTCGCGTTCCTCCAGATGGGGGACGGATCGCAGGGGACGAGCGCCAGCAGCACTATCTCGCAGACGATCAGCGGCTTCCAGGCCGGTACGTCGTACGCTGTGACGTTCTTCGCGGCCCAGCGCGGCGGCTACGGCACGGAGGACTTCCAGGTCTACATCGATGGCACTGTCGTGGGCGCGTTCGCGCCGGGTGGCGTGAGCTACGTACCGCTGGCGACCACCGCCTTCACCACGGCCACGGGGGCGCACACGCTGACGTTCGTCGGCGTGGACCCGGCGGGCATCGACCACGCGGCCTTGATCGACAACGTCGCCATCGTGGTCGTGCCGCCGACGGCGACGCCGACCAACACGGCGACCCCGACCAGCACGCCCACCAACACGGCGACGATGGTCTCCGGGTACGTGGTGGACGACGGGACGCAGGGGCAGCGGCCGTACCGCTTCGCGTACGTCGGCCTGGGCTGGCAGCACTGCACGGGCTGCACGGTGCCGCTCTCGGGGGCCGCGCCCTACCGCGGCACCTACAGCGGGGACAACACGGCCAACGACTATGCCACGCTGACCTTCACGGGCACGGGGCTGACCCTCTACGGGGTCACGACGCTGCAGGGCGGCATCGGCGCCGCCTCCATCGACAACGGGACACCGGTGGCGGTGGACTTCGGCCCGCGGGCGGCGCTGGGAGGGATACCCGTGGCCGTGCAGGCGGGGAACCAGCCGCTCTACAGCAGCCCGCCGCTCGCGTCCGGGGCGCACACCTTCGTACTGCGGGTGACCAAGACAAAGGACCTGACCAGCACGGACTACTACATCTACCCCGACGCGATGGTCATCGCGGGGTCGAGTGGGCCACCCGCTCAGTCCGCCCCCGTTGCCCAGGCCGTGCGCGGTCAGGCCGGCGGGACGGGACGCGGGACGGGACGCGGGACGGGACGCGGGACGAGGCGCGGGACGAGGCGCGGGACGAGGCAGGGGACCCCACGCCGGGGCGGCGCGACGCACCCCCCCCGCGTCCCACAACGGCAGCGGACCGCACCCAGCCGACCGGCTCCCGTGGCCACGGCTACGGCGCTGCCGCGTCGTCCGTGGGGCGTGGCCTCGCTTCTCGCGCCGGGTGGGTCTCCACCGGGTCCGGGCAGGACGGCGCGTGGCGCTCCAGCTCGCCCGACCCCGCCTGGCGGACGGCCGGTGGGCGGACGCGACGGGCGGCTGCCGGACGCCTGGCTGGTGGTCTAGCATGGGCGCGAGGGAGAGAGACACACGAGGGGGCCGCGCACGGGCCGCACGGGCCGCACGGGCAGGCGCGGGACGACCGGACGGGACGCCACGGTGGGATGGACAGACACCGGCAGGGACAGGGACAACGAGACGGACAACGGCAGGGATAGGGACAGAGAGGGTAGAGGGACAAAAGCGATGATCCACCTGAAACGCAAGGCGCTGCCGCTGCTGCTGCCGCTACTGGCTCTCGTCTTGAGCACCCTGCCGCCGATGATGGCGTCGCCGTCCCATCCCGCGCCCGTTGCCACCACCGCAGCGGCGACGCGCCCGACCCCGCCGCGCCCGCGCCACAGCGAACTGCCGCCGCCGGACTTCGTGCCCGCGCCGCTGCGGGCAGCCGAGGCGGCGGCGCGCGATACCCACCGCCGCTATCTCACGCGCGGGGTGCCCCCGGCGACGCTGCCCGCCGGTGTCCTGGCCGGGACCGGGACCGTCCGCCGACCTAGCGGACCGGAGCGCCTCTCCCCGCCGGCCCTCTCCGCCGCGCCGGCGCCCACCACGCCCGTCGCGCCGGTCCAGCCGCGCACCCTGCCCGGCCGCGTGCTCGGCCCGCTGGGCCAGCCCGATGAGGCCGCGATCGCGGAGGCCAACCAGGCGGTGCGGCGGGCCGAGGCGGCCTGGCGGCCCGTCCCCGTCACGGCCGCGATGCAGGCGGCGGACGTGGCGCAGGCGGCGCAGGTCGCGCAGGTCGCGTCCCCCCAAGCGGCGGGACCGATGGGCGTTCGCATGGCCAACATGCCGGTCGGCTTGAGCGTGACCCACCCGCTGACCGAGCCCCAGATCGGGGCGGTGGTGGCCAGCGTCTATCCGGTGACGCCCACCGGCAACTACGTCTTCTCGGCCACGCCGCTGAGCACCTCGGTCATCGCGGCGGAACGCTTCCCCACGCTCATTTTCAATCCGGTGACCGGCACGAAGGGGTTGCCCAGCTGCACATCGTACGTCACGGGCGGTCCGACGCAGAGCCCGGCCCTGCCCGTCTCCTCCTCGACGTGGCCCTTCGCCAACGTGGCGCCCCAGGACGACAGCTCGTGCCGGGTGCAGTACCTGCAGAGCGGGGACGTGTACAACCCGAACAGCCCGCTGGGGCCGCCCGCGGGGGTGGCGTACCAGGCGGGCGTGACCGGGACCATGCCCATGACCCCGCTGGCCGAGTTCCAGGCGGTCTTCACGGCCACGCTGACGGTGGTGGCCCCCGGCTACGTGACCCTGGGCGGCATCGTGGACGACAACGCCGTGGTCTACGTCGGCGCGCCCCGCAAAGGGTCGGCGGCCTTGCAGCCGCAGAGCGTCTACTCGCCGACGACGCCGGCTACCATCACCATCCCGGCCAGGGGGCCGTTCACGCACGCGCCGCTGGCCGCGGCGTTCTTCCCCGGCATCAACCCGCCCGCGTCCGGGTCGGGCGGCGCGCTGACGACCACGCTGAACTTCCTGGCGCCGGGCAGCTATCCCATTGAGGTGGACTACAACGAGGTGCAGCCGCGCAGTTCGCTGGAACTGGTCCTGACGGCGGACACGGGCACGGCCAGCCGGCTGACGGGGGACCGCGACTGCGGGTCCTGCGACGCCTCGGTCACGGCGGCGGACACCGCCAGCGCCCTCAACGCGCAACTGGCCGTCCATAAGCCCTTCAACTCGCGCACCGGCAACCTGTTCCGTACCGACACGGACCTGACGGACCCCACGCCCGGTCGGCCGCTGATCTGGGCGCGCACCTACAACAGCCAGGCCGTCGGCGACCCGGCAACCCCGCCAGTCGGGCTGGGACCGGGCTGGCAGGACCCCTACGCCACGCACCTCATCACCACCAGCAGCGTGATCACGGTCGTCTCGCCCGAGGGCAACCTCTTGCAGTTCCTCGATCAGGGCGACGGCACGTTCCGACCGTTCCCGGGCGTGGACGCCACGCTGGTCCAGAACGCCGACGGCTCGTACACGGAGGGTACCTGGGCGCAGGAGAGCGTGACCTTCAACGCAGCGGGGATGCCCACCACCATGACCGACGCCCACGGCCGCTCCCTGCAGCTGCTCTACGACGGGCAGGGGCGCTTGCAGACGGTTCAGGACGCGTCCAACCCGGCGCGCGCCCTGACCATCACCTACGCGACCGACGGATCGAATCACATCGTTACGGTCGGCGACGAGGTCGGCCAGACGGTGCAGTACAGCTACGACGGCAACGGCAACCTGAGCGGCGTGGTCAACGCGCTGGGCCGCCCGGCCAGCCCGCTGACCTACGCCTACCAGGACGCGACCCGCGGCCACTTGCTCACCGGCGTGACCAACGCCCTGGGGCAGAGCGTCGAGCAGACGAGCTTCGACGGCGCGACCCCGCCCCGCGTCAGCTCACAGACGGAGCAGGACGGCACGACCGTCTCCGCGACGTACGGCGCCACCGCGACCACCCTGACCACGACCGGGGCAGGGCAGACCAACCCCACGCCGGACGGCGGACCCATGGTGGAAACGATCACCTACGACCCCAACACGGACGCCATGACCGGCGTGTCGATCGACGGCGTGCCGATGGAGTCGACGCAGTTCGACGCCAACTTCGACCCGGCGGTGGTGGCGGACGGCGACGGCAACAGCCACGCCGCCGTCGTGACCTACAATCGCCTGGGCCTGCCGCTCTCCATCGCCGATCCGGTGAGCGGGACGACCATCATCAGCTACGACGCCAGCCTCAACCCGATCACCGTCACCGACGGGCTGGGGCGCCTGACGGTCAACCAGTACGACGCCACCAACGACCTGATCGCGCAGACCGCGGGCATGACCACGGGCTCGGCCGGCGTGCCCGCCTCGGCCGGGGTCACCACGACCTACGGCTACAACGGGGCGGCGCAGCCGACCGACACGACCGCGCCCGACGGGACGGTGACGCACGACGCGTACAACGCGCAGGGTGAGGTGATCACCCAGACGGTGGGCTCCACCCTGCCGGCGGCGCAGCAGCGCGTCACGACCTACGGCTACGACACGCTGGGGCGCCGCACCGACACCACGACCGGCTATGGCCTGCCCGTCCCGCGCACCGACCACACCGTCTACAACGACGACGGCACGATCGCCCAAACGGTCCAGAACTATGTGCCCGCGGGGCAGCCCTGTCCCCTGGCGCCGTGCAACGTGAGCACCTCGTACGGCTACGACGCGCTGGGGCGGCAGGTCTGGACGCGCGACGCGCTGGGCCGCTACAACGTGACGCACGACAACGCTGCGCAACCTGGCGCCGGTCATGCTCGACGCCGCCGGCCGGCCGCTCCTGCCGGCGACGCCGCCGGCCTACACGCCCGCCGCTGCGGACCAGAACGTGGCCACGCTCTACGGCTACGACGCGCTGGGGCGGCAGACGCTGGTGACACAAACGGGCATCCTGACCGGGACGTTCAACGCGGCCACGCAGCAGTTCAGCGACGCGACGACGCGCGTGACGCGGACCGCGTACGACCTGATGGGGCGGCCGATGACCACCACGCGGAACCTGGTGGGCAGCGGCGTCTTCGACCCGGCGCACCCCGACCAGAACGTGCAGACGGTGACGCAGTATGACAACGTCGGCAACGTGACCTGGCAGCGGGACGCGCTGGGGCGCTGGACCAACACCCAGTACGACGGGGACAACCGGCCCATCACCACCACGGTCAACTACGAGGACGGCAACCCGACCTCGGTCTCCCCGGCCAACACGGGCTGGACCAACGGCAGCGACACGGATCTGCTGTCGCTGACGACCTACAACGCCGACGGCAGCGTCACCCAGCGCATCGACAACGCGGTGCCCGGCACCCACTTCACGGCGAGCGCGCCGATCACGGACCGCGTGACGCAGTACGGCTACGACGGGCAGGGCCGCGCCGTGACCACCACGGTCAATTATGACCCCAACGACCCCGCCGCGACCGGCCGCGCGGACCTCAACCGCACCACGGTGATCAGCTACGACGTCACGAGCGGGCGCGAGGTGGGGCAGCAGGACGCGCTGGGGCGCTGGACCAGCCTGCAGTACGACGCGCTGGGCGAGCAGACCGGCAGCGTGCGCGCCTGCGCCACGGGCGGCTCGTCAGGCGGTCCCGCGGCGACGGGCTGCGCCGCCTACGACCCGCGCGCGGCGGGCGGCGGGAACCTGGGCACGGGGACGGTCAGCTACGACGCGGTGGGCCGCGCCTTCCAGAGCACCGACGCGCGCGGCTACGTCACCCAGACGGGCTACGACGGGCTGGGGCGGACGGTGGCCGTGACCCAGAACGCCAGCGGCGCGCCCTACGACCCGGCGCACCCGGACCAGAACGTGAGCACGGGGACGGCCTACGACGCGCTGGGGCGGACGGTCGCGACCACCGACGCCGTGGGCAGCGCCACGACCTACGGCTACAACGGCCTCGACCAGACGGCGGCCGTGACCAGCCAGGCCACGTTGACGGCGACCCGCACGACCCAGACGGGGTACGACGGGACCGGGGCCACGCGCTGGACGCAGGGGCCGGACGGGAGCTACACGGTCTATCAGACCGACGGGCTGGGCCGCGTGATCACGACGACGCGGGCCTACACCGGGACGGGCCAGCCCGTGGCGGGGCGCAGCGACCTCAACCTCACGACGGGGACGGTGTACGACGCGGCAGGGCGCGCGATCGAGACGATCGACCCGGCGCAGCACGTGGTCTCCACCACCTACAACCTGCGCGACCAGCTCGTGCAATCGATTCAGAACGCTGTCGGAAGCGGGACGTCCGACCCCGCGCACCCCGACCAGAACATCACGACCCTCTCGGCCTATGACCGCGTGGGCGAGCGTCTGTCGTCGACGGACGCGGACGGCAACGTCACGACCTACCGCTACGACGCGGCGGGGGAGCAGACGGGGACGACCGACCCGCTGGGCGCGACGACGGCCATCAGCTACGACATGGGGGGCCGCGCCATCACCACGACGGATCAACTGGGACGGCAGAGCGTGACCGGCTACGACGGCCTGGACGAGGCCATCAGCACGACCACGGGCCTCACGGCCGGGTCGCCGGCCACGGCGGACCACCCGGCGGTGGCCGCCTCGCTGGGGGCCACGACGGTGTACACGTACAGCTACGGGCTACAGACCGACAGCGCGGGGCCGGACGGGGTGGGCACGCGGCAGGGCACGGACGCGCTGGGGCGCACGGTGGCCACGACGGTGGGCGCGGGCACGGCCGCGCCGCACGTCACGCTGTACGGACTGGACGCGGACGGACGCGTGGTCACCACCACGACCGGGCTGACCAGCACCCTGAGCGGGATGGTCAGCCCGTTACGGCGCCAGGATGTAACCGGCTACAACGCGGACGGCAGCGTCAGCGCCACGATCCAGAACGAGACGGGCAGCGGGCAATTCGACCCAACGCACCCCGACCAGAACGTGGTCACGCGCGACGGCTATGACGCGGCGGGGCGGCAGGTCTGGACACAGGATGCGCTGGGGCGCTACGGCGCCACGCACTACGACGCGGCGGGTCGGACCGACTGGACGGCGCGCAACTACGTGCCTGGGGCGCGGGGGCCGCAACTGCCGCTGGCCCCCATCGTCACGCTGTCGGCGACGCCGCCGGCCTACGCCGCGACGGCGCCCGACGCCAATGTGGGCACGTTCTACGGGTACGACGTGCTGAGCCACCAGACGCTGGTGACGCAGACGGGCATCCTGACCGGCACGTTCAACGCGGCGACCCAGCAGTTCAACGGGACGACAACTCGGACGACGGGGACCGCCTACGACGGGGTGGGCCGGCCGCTGACCACCACGCAGAACCTGGTGGGTGCGGGTGTCTCCACTCCGGCGTTCCCCGACCAGAACGTGCAGACCGTGCGCCAGTACGACGCAGCGGGCAACGTGACCTGGCAGCGGGACGCCCTGGGCCGCTGGACCGCGACGGGCTATGACGCGGACAACCGGCCCGTTACCAGCACGGTGAACTATGAGAACGGGGACCCGACCTCCGTCGCGCCGGCCAACATGGGCTGGACCGACGGCAGCGACACGGACCTGCTGGCGGTGACGCGCTACAACGCCGACGGCAGCGTCACCCAGCGCATCGACAACGCCGTGCCGGGCACGAGCTTCACGGCCGCCGCGCCGATCACGGACCGCGTGACGCAGTACGGGTACGACGGGCAGGGGCGGGCGGTGACCAATCTGGCCCCCGGCGTCGCCCGGCCGGACCTCAACCGCACCACGGTGACGGCCTACGACGCCGCGAGCGGGCGCACGCTGGGGCAGCAGGACGCGTTGGGGCGCTGGACGAGTACGGGCTACGACGCGCTGGGGCAGGCGACCGGCAGCGTGCGCGACTGCACCACGGGCGTCTTCTTTGCGCTGCGGGTGGCCACGGGCTGCGCCGCCTACAACACGCTGGTCCCGGACCAGAACCTGACGACGGGGACGGCGTACGATGCCCTGGGCCGCGCCTATCAGAGCACCGACGCGCGTGGCTACGTCACCCAGACGCGGTACGACGGGGTGGGACGGGCGATCGCCGTGACCCAGAACTATAGCCCGACGCTGCCCGCGCGCGCCGACGCCAACGTGACCACCGCGACGGCCTACGACGCGCTGGGGCGGACGGTCGTGACCACCGACGCGGTGGGCAGCCCCACGACCTACGGCTACAACGGCCTCGACCAGCAGACGGCGGTGACCACGCAGGTCACGCTGACGCGCACGCGCACCTCCCAGACGGGCGACGACGGGACCGGCGCGACGCGCTGGACGCAGGGGCCGGACGGCAGCCTCACGGTCTATCAAGTGGACGGGCTGGGCCGCGTCGTCACCGCGACCCAGGCCTACAGCCCGAGCGCGCCCGCCGGCAGCCCCGTCGCCAACCTGGCCACGCAAACGCTGTACGACCCGGCGGGGCGCACGGTGGAGACGATCGACCCGGCGGGGCACGCCATCTCCACCACCTACAACCTGCGCGATCAGGTCACGCAGGCGATCCAGAACTACGTGCCGGTGGGGCAGCCCTGCCTCCAGCCGCCGTGCAACGTGACCACCAGCGCGACCTACGACCGCGCGGGCGACCGCGTCTCGGCGACGGACGCGCTCTCGCACACCACGACCTATGGCTACGACGCGGCAGGGGAGCAGACCACGACGACCGATGCGCTGGGGTATACCACGGTCATCAGTTACGACGCGGGGGGCCGGGCCATCACCACGACGGATCAACTGGGACGGCAGAGCGTGACCGGCTACGACGACCTGGACGAGGCGATTAGCCAGACCACGGGCCTGACCACTGGCGCGACGGGCGGGTACCAGACGACGGGGACGACCAGCGTCTACACCTACAGCTACGGGCTGCAGACCGACAGCAGCGGGCCGGATGGGGTGGACACGCACCAGCAGTATGACGGGCTGGGGCGCGTCATCACCCGCACGCTGGGCTACGGGACGGGGCTGGACGCGGTCACGGCGACGGGCTACGACGCGGCGGGGCGGGCCGTGACCGTGACTGTGGGCGCGACCTCGCCGTTGGCCCGCGCCGCCGTGACCGCCTACAACGCGGACGGCAGCGTCAGCGCCACGATCCAGAACGAGACGGGGAGCGGCGCGTACGACCCGGCGCACCCGGACCAGAACGTGGCCACGCGCTACGGGTACGACGCGGCGGGACGGCAAGCCTGGGCGGCGGACCCGCTGGGCCGCTACAGCGCCACCCACTACAACGCGGCGGGGCAGGCGGACTGGACGGCGCGCGACTACGTCCCGGCAGGCCAGGGGCCGGCGCTGCCGCTGCCGCCCGTCGTCGCGCTCCCGGCGACGCCGCCGGCCTTCGTGCCGGCGCAGCCAGACCACAACGTGGCCACGTTCTACGGCTACGACGCGCTGGGCCAGCAGACGCTGGTCACCCAGACGGGCATCCTGAGCGGGACCTTCGACCCCGTGGCGGACGCCTTTGGCGCGGCCATGACGCGCACAACGCTGACCCAGTACGATGGCGTGGGCCACGCCATCACCACCACGCTGAACTATCAGCCGGGCACGCTGCCCGACGCGCAGCCGGGGCAAGGGCCGGAGACGGCGAGCGACACGAACCTGCGCACGGTGACGCGCGACGACCTGGCGGGCAACGTGACGTGGCAGCGCGACACGCTGGGGCGCTGGAATCAAACTCAGTACGACGCGGACAACCGGCCGGTGACCGAGACGGTCAACTACGAGAACGGGGACCCGACGACGGTCAGCGCGGCCGACCGAAGTTGGACCGACGGGCACGACACGGACCTGCTGGCGGTGATGCGCTACCGGCCCGACGGCAGCGCCGACCTGCGCACGGACAACGTGGCGCCGGGGACGACGTTCACGGCGACGGCGCCGCTGACCGACGTGGCCACCCAGTACAGCTACGACCCCCAGGGTCGGCCCACGGGCACGACGCAAGCCTACGACCCCGCCACCTCTGGGACGGGCACGGGGACCTCCGGGGCGACCAACCGCGCTGGGGCGGCCGCCTACGACCCCCAGGGCCGGCCCTCCCAGACCGTCGACGCGCTGGGCCACATGACGTACACCACCTACGACGCGTTGAGCCGGCCGCTCACGGTGACGCAGAACTACAGCCCCACGACGTCGGCGAGCGCGGACACCAACGTGACGACGGCCACCCACTACGATGCGCTGGGCCGCGCCTACGAGACGGTGGACCCCCTGGGCATCGTGGCGCACACGGCCTACGACGGGCTGGGGCGCACCGTGGCCATCACCCAGAACTATGCGCCCGGCGGGCCGTCCAGCGCGGACACCAACGTGGCGACGCGGACGGCCTACGACGCGGCGGGCGAGGTGACGTCCCGCACGGACCCGTTGGGACGGCCCACCGCCTACGATTACGATGGGCTGGGCCAGACGCTGGACATCACGGACCCCGCGCAATTGATCACGCGCACCGTGACTGACGTGACGGGCGCGGTGCGCTGGAGCGGGCGACCGACGGGGGGCGCGTATCCGTACGCGCGCCTGACGGTGCGCGCGGTGGACGGCCTCGGGCGCGTGGTCGGGACGACGCAGAACTATCTGCCGGGCGCGCCGGCCACGGCCAGCGACGCCACCCTGACGACAGGCACGGTCTACGACGCGGCGGGCCGTCCGGTGCAGACCACCGACGTGGCGAACCGCGTCACGCTGACCGGCTACGACTTGCGCGACGCCCCGCTCTCCGTCACGCGCCACTATGTGGTCAGCGCCGCGGCCACGTCCGACACCAACGTGACCACCCTGTACGGTTACGACCGCGCCGGGGACCGCACCGCGATCACGGACCCCAACGGGCACACGTCCAGCTATAGCTACGACGCGGCGCGCGAGCAGACGGGGGCCACCGACGCGCTGGGCCGGCAGACGACGTACAGCTACGACGCGGCGGGGCGCTTGACGGGACGCAGCGACGGGCGCGGAGCCTCCTACGCGGTGAGCTACGGCTACGACGCGCTGGGGCGCACCACCGCCATCAGTGCGCCAGCCCTGTCCGCGCCGATCGCCGAGAGCTACAACGCGCGGGGGGACCGCCTGGCGCTGTCCGACGGCAGCGGGGCAGGGACCAGCGGCCCAGCCACCACCACCTACCAGCCCGACAAGCTGGGGCGGACGGTGGCCGTGACGCAGGCGGGTGGCCTCGGCGTCGTCAGCTACGGCTATGACGCGGCAGGGCAGCGCACGCGCCTGACCTACCCCTCGCCGGACACCACGGCGCTCAGCTACGCCTACAACGGGGACGGGCAGCTAACCATGGTGATCACCGCTGGGGTGTCAGCCGGTCCGTCCACCCCGGCGTTAGCCAGCTACGGCTACGACGGCGGGGGACGGCTGACGACGCTGACACGGGGCAACGGCAGCCAGACGCGCTACGGCTACGACGGGGTGGACCGCCTGACCGACCAGCAGACGGTGGTGGGCGGGCTGCAGCAGAGCCGCTACACCAGCGTGGTGGACCGGCTGGGGCGCGTGACGGCGCTGACCGAGACCACGGCGTTGCAGGCCAACGGGCAGCCGCCGGTCCTGGCGGGCGAGGCCTACGTGCCGCCGGCCCCGCAGGCTACGACCAGCGGCATCGGGACCCTGGCCCGCACCGGCCGCACGCTCCCACAACCACAGGGACAAGCCCCCGCGTCGCCGCTCTTCCCGCCGAGCCTGAGCCCCAGCCTCCCCAGCTCCTCCGCGCCGCTCGGTCCCGGCCCGAACCCGATCAGCCCGAACCCGCTCAGCCCGAGCACGCCGCCAACGACCAACGCACCCCACTCCAGCGCGGGAACGACGCCTTCCCCTGGGAGCGCGGGCGTCTCGCCCGTCCCCGCCGTCCCCGCCGTCCCCGCCGTCCCCGCGCCAACAGGCGCCCCTTCTGGGAGCGCGGGCGTCTCGCCCGTCCCCGCCGTCCCCGCCCCCGGCGTTCCCGTCCCTGCCGTCCCCGCGCCCATCCCGGCCACGGCGACACGGGGCTCCGCGCGCCGCTCGTCCTTGGCGACCGCTGCCACCCGCCGCGCCGCCCTGGGACCGCTGCCGCTGCGCTTCGAGGCCAACCGGGGCCAGACCGCGCCCGCGGTGCGCTACCTGGTGCGCGGGGCGGGCTACACCCTGTTCCTGACGCCGACCGACGCCACCCTCACCCTCATTCAGGGCCAGACGTGGACCTCACGCGGCCGCTCGACCACGGGCGTGCCGCGTGGACACCGCTCCGTGGTGCGCCTCCAGCTCGTGGGTGCGAACGCTCATGCTCGCGTGGAGGGGCAGGGCCGGCAGGCGGGGCGTACGGCCTACCTGCGCGGCCACGGCTGGTCGGGCACGGCGCCGACCTACGCCCAGGTGCGCGTCCAGGACGTCTACCACGGCATCGACCTGCTGTACCATGGTCGCGAGGGCACGCTGGAATATGACTGGCTGCTGCGGCCCCACGCCGACGCGCGCGCCATCCGTCTGGCCATCGCGGGGGCCTCGGGCCTGCGCCTCGACCACCAGGGCGCGCTGCTGATCGCGACAGCGGCAGGCACGCTGCGCCAGGAACCGCCCGTGGCCTCGCAAACCGTCCAGGGGCGGCGCGTGCGCGTGGCCGTGCGCTACGTCCTGCTGGCCCATCAGCAGGTCGGGCTGCGGCTGGGCCGCTATGACCACCGCCTGCCGCTGACGGTCGACCCGGTGCTGCGCTACAGCGGCTACCTCGGCGGGAGCGCCGCCGACGCCGCTACCGCCGCCGCGCTCGACAATCGGGGCAACCTGTACCTGACGGGCTACACCGCCTCGCCCGACTACCCGGCCACCAGCGGCTTCACCACCACGGCGGCGGGGGCCAGCTACGATGCCTACGTGACCGAACTCAGCCGCACGGGCGCGGTCTCCTACAGCGACTACCTCGGCGGCTCGGGCTCCGACGCGGGCTGGGGCATCGCCGTCGATGGGCAGGGCAACGCCTACGTGACCGGGCAGACGAGCTCGGGGGACTTCCCGACCACGCCGTACACGGTCTCGCTGACCACCGGCGCGTCCTCGGGGACGTGCCCCACCCTGGGGACAGGCGGGCTGCTGGGGGGCGGGCTGCTCGGCGGCGTGCCGGGCCTGAGCCTGGTCTGCCCGGTGAGCTACCCGGTGCAGACCGGGCCGGCGCTGACCGCCACGGCTAATCTGAGCGTGACCTTGCCGTCGACGGGGACGGACGCGTTCGTGGTCAAGCTGAGCGCGGACGGGAGCAGCATCGGCTACAGCCAGCGCCTGGGCAGCCTGGGCGGGATTAACGCGATTGGGGACACGTGGGGCCGCGCCATCGCCGTGGACACCCAGGGCAACGCCTACGTCACGGGCCAGACCGACTCGCCAGACTTCCCGGTGACGACGCTCTCGCCCATTGGCATCACAAACACGGCATCCCTCATTCATGGCATCTGCAACCCGCTGACAGGACTCAACACGGGAACGCTCACGCAGGCGATCACGACGACGGGCGGGCTGTGCTACGACGCCTTCGTCACCAAGCTGAGCCCGAGCTACCAGGGTCTCAACGGGCGCATCCTGTACTCCACCTACCTCGGCGGGGGGCGCGATGACTATGGCTACGGCATCGCGACGGACGGGCGGGGCAACGCCTACGTGACCGGGCGGACGGATAGCCCGGACTTCCCGATCAGCGGGACGGTGGGCACCCTGGACCGCGCGGCGGGGACGGGCGGGTTGCTGGGCACGGCGACGTATCCGGCATGTCACGAGACCTACTGCCCGGACGCCTTCGCGGCGCGGCTGGACACGACGGCGGGCGGGCTGATCAGCGTCCCGCCCGCAGTCTGGCAACTGACGGGGCCGGTCATCGGCGGCGTGACGAGCGGAGCGGGCGGGCTGCTGAGCCTGCCGATCACGGGGACGGCGGGGACGATTGTCAACAAAGCGAGCCTGACCTGGAGCCGGTTCCTGGGCGGGAGCGGGGCGGACGAGGGCACGGCCGTGGCGCTCGATCCCTCCGGCAACGTGTACGTGGCGGGCGATACCGCCCCCCCAACTATGGGGACGACGGGCGATTTCTCGACGCCAGCGGCGAGCGACCCGCCGACGGCGACGACGAAGGCGTACAGCACGACCACACCTGCGGGGACCTGCCCGACGGGACCGTGCGCCGACGCCTTCGTGGCCAAGCTCAGCAATACGAACAGCGGCTCCCAGAGCTACGGCCAGTTGGTCTACGCCAGCCGCGTCGGCGGGGCAGGCGACGACCGGGCGGCGACCTTGGCGGTGGACACGGCGGGCCACGCCTACGTGGTGGGCAGCACGAGTTCCGCCGACTACCCCCTTATCGGCAGCCTGCAGGGCTTCGCGGGCACGGCGACGGGGTCTGTCACGACCACCATGGCCTTTGTCATGAAGCTGAACATCCAGGGCAGCGCGCTGTGGTACAGCAGCTACCTGGGCGGGAGCGGCGGGGACGCGGGCAGCGCGGTGGCCGTGGATGGCATCGGCGACGTGGCCTTGGCCGGCACAGCCGGCTCGACCGACGTCCTGAGCCTACGACCGGTGGCGCGGCAGGAACTGGCAACACAGCCGACGCAAACCCACCTGAGCGGGAGCCAGGGGCAGCCGGACGCCTTCGTGGCCACGATCGACGCGACGACGCGCTACCTGACCTACGGCTACGACAACGTGGACCACCTGACCGGCGTGACCGAGACCCTGGGCAACGCCTATGGCTACGCCTACGACCCCGCCGGCAATCGCACGGACCAGTACCTCAATGGCGTCGATGTCCAGCACAGCCAGTATGACAACGCCAACGAGGCCATCACCGTCACCACGCCGGCAAGCACCACCATCGACACCTATGATGCGGCGGGCAACCTGACCGCTGACAGCGCGAACAGCTATCGCTACGACCCGCTCAACCGGTTGATCGCCTTGACACCGAGCGGGCCGACGGGCGCGACAGGCCAACCCGCGCAGCCCGAGACCGACGCCTACAACGGGGACGGCACGCTGGTGGCGCAGACGGCGGGGACGGGCAACAGCGCCGTGACCACGCGCTACACCCAGGACCTGGCGATCCAGCCAAGCGCGCCAGGAGCCAACGGCGGACCGAGCACGGGGCTGTACGCGCCGACGGGGCACACGCCGCCGCCGAGCCAGGTGTTGCAGGCGCGCGTGACGCAGTCCTCGGGCGGCGACCTCGTCACGGACTATGCGTACGGTGTCAAGCGTCGGCCGTAGATGTACCACCCCTCGTCGGCCATGGGGTACCGGCCGTTGGCGGCCATAGGGTACCAGTACCCGTGCGTGACGTGCGCG
>JAABUX010003054.1_pt1 | contig 22685 bp, 22 predicted proteins | sample 5561851 | NCBI WGS metagenome assembly JAABUX01 (sample SAMN10711883, study PRJNA513361) | rock metagenome | isolation source: Antarctica rocks | place: Antarctica: Victoria Land, Richard Nunatak red sandstone | collected 2016-01-03 | reverse complement strand
AGCTGCGCGTTCGCGGGTTAGGGCGCATCAGCGGGCCGGAGCCGGGAGGTGAAGAGGGACGTGGAGGGGATGCGTCAGTTGAAGGTGGCGGAAACGGAGTCCAGCTACGACGCCCGGTTTGACTCTCTCACATCCGGCTCAGCGCCCGGCCGATAATCGACCGAGGCGAACATGGGTGTGCAGATCTCTCCCGACGGCCGATAGTAGTGGGACGGTCGCCGGTGGCTCCCGTATGGACCGCCCGTTTGGCCCGCACCAGCGCGCCGGGAGCCCACTGCTTGGACTCGCCCGATGCAGTTGGCGGTGCTCGGACTCCTGGCTATCGGCCTGGTGAACGGCGCGTTCGTAATCTTCTCGCTACCGGACTATTTCCAGGCGGTGATCAACGCCAGCATCGACCGCCAGGTCCGGCTCTACCCCAATATCGACCCAGCGCAGGTGGGTCAACTCCGCCAGATGGCTGGGACGATCTTCACCTTCTCGCTGATCGTCGGCGCGGTCGTCGAGGTGGCCTACCTGATCATCGCCACGCTGGGCACACTGCGTCGTTGGACCTGGTGGTTCTGGGTCCAGCTGGTGCTGGCTGGCCTCGCGGTACTCGCGGTGCCTCAGAGCGCCTGGACTTCTACGCGCAGCGGTTCCCGACCGTTGAGATCAATTTCTCGTTCTACCGTTTGCCCGAGCGATCCGGCTTCGGGACCTGGAGCGCCCGCGTGCCTGCGGGCTTCGTCTTCGCGGTCAAGGCGAGCCGCTACATCACTCACTTGAAGCGCTTCCGCGAACCGGTCGGGCCGCTGCGGCGCCTGCTGGACCGGACCGCCGGGCTGGGCGAGCGTCTCGGTCCAATCCTCTTTCAGCTGCCGGCCGGCTTCGAGGCGGACCTGGAGTGGCTTGACGGCTTCCTGCCCGCACTGGCCGCCTACCTGGGTCAGCGGTTCGCGTTCGAGTTCCGGCATCCGAGCTGGCTGTCCGCAGCGGTTTATTCCAGGCTGGAGGCTGCGAGCTGCGCGCTCTGCCTCCCGGTCGGAATGGGATTGCCCTGCGACCCCCGCCTGACGGCGGATTGGACGTACGTGCGCATGCACCGTGGCGCACGCAGCCTGGGTTTTGGCGATGCTGAGCTTGAAGAATGGGCCAGGACGATCGGGCCCCTCATGGGCCGGGCCGCGGACGCCTACGTCTATTTCAACAACGACACCGGCGGCCACGCGCTGAGAGATGCCCCCGACTGGCTGCACGCCTCGGTCCAGGTCACTAGCCGAGATCGGGGTCGACGACACCGGCCAGTGGCCGACCGCCGATTCTGGCCCGCACGTTGGCCTCGAGCCGGCGCCCGAGATAGCGGGCTTCGGTCTCGGGCGGGTTCGCCGTGTGCGGAGTGATGAGGCAGTTGGCGAGCCGCCAGAGGGGACTGTCCGCGGGCAGCGGTTCGGGATCGACGACGTCCAGCGCGGCGCCTCCGAGCCAGTCCTCGCGCAGCCCCCTGATCAGGTCCGGCGTGTGCACGAGGGCGCCGCGCGCCACGTTGACCAGCCAGCAGGAGGGCCCCATGGCACGGATCAGGCGAGCACCGATCATGCCCTTGGTCTCGGGCGTCAGGGCGGCTGCCAGCATCACGGCATCAACCCCCACCACAGCGTCCGCCAGGGTCTCGTCAGGCACCACGGCGGTCGCTCCCGCCATCGCTTGGGGATGCTTGCGCACGACTGTCACGTTCGCGCGGAAGGGACGCAGCAGCTCCAGGAGAGTGGTTGCGATACCGCCCCCGCCCAAGATGACGACGCTGGCATCGAACAGCGTTTGGCCGCCCTTGCCCTGCCAGCTCCGAGCCCTGGCCCGTCTCGGCAGCTGGCGAAAGCCAGCCAGGAGTAGCGCCAGGGCGTGCTCCGCGACCGGCTCCGAGTAGGCGCCCTTCGCGGACGTCCAGAGGCGCTCACGATCGATCACGGCCGTGTAGGCCTCGACCCCCGCCGCCGGCAGCTGGACCCAGCTCACGTTCGGCGCCCGGGCCAGGGTGTCGGCCAGCTGAACCGCCGGGCCGAAGCCCCAGACCACGGCTTCAGCCCACTCGAGCGGGGCGAGCTCCGCGCCCGCCGCGATCACCGCCTGCGTCACGGGCTTCTCGAGCCAGTTCGCCTGCTCGGCGATGTGCACTCGCAGGCCCTCCATTGCCGCGCCCCGCGTCAAGCGTGGCTCGGCCGGCCCGACACGACCGCAATGGAGGCTTCGCGAATCCGCGGCCGCCGGATCGGCAGCATCAGCACTGCGGCGCCGGCCAGGCACGCGGCCATCACGACAAACGCCGCGCCCTCCTGGCGGCTGCCGACGAGGTAGCCAACCAGGTAGGCGCCGGCGAAGCCCCCCAGAGCGCCAAAGCTGTTGACGAGGGCCATCGCGGCGCCCGCCGTCGCGCGTGGCAGCAGCTCCGGGATCAGCGCGAAATACGGGCCATAGGGCGCGTACATGGCACCGCCGGCGATGATCAGCAGCACGAACGAGACTGGGAAGCTGCGGGCGCCGACCAGGTAGGACACGTAGAAGGCGACTGCGCCAAGGGCCAGGAACGGCACGACGAAGGCGATCCGGCGGCCACTCCGATCCGAGAAATACGAGACCAGCAGCATGAGCACGATCGCCAGCGCATAGGGCACCGCCGAAAGCAAACCGGTGTTGCCGATACCCTGCTTCGAGCCGAACTTGATGATGGACGGCAGCCAGAGGACGAAGCCATAGACGCCGACGCTCCAGAGCGCGTACTGCACCGCCAGCAGGATTACGTTCACCTGGCGAAAGGCAGCCCAGTAACCAGTCGCGAGCGGCATGCCGCTCTGCTCTGAGTCGAGCGCCTTGGTGACCGCCGCTTTTTCGCTCTTGTCGAGCCAGGCCGCGTCCTTCGGCAGATCGACGACGAGCGCTCGAAACACGAACGCCCAGATGATGGCCGGCGCGCCCTCGATGATGAACATCCAGCGCCAACTGGTGGCCGCGATCAGGTAGCCGGAAAGGGCCGACATCCAGAGCACGGTGACCGGGTTGCCGAGGATCAGGAACGTGTCGGCGCGACCACGCTCCCGGTTCGTGAACCAGTGCACCAGGAAGATGAGCATGGCCGGGATGACCGCCGCTTCGACGACGCCCAGCAAGAAGCGGTCGACCATGAGCAGCGGGACCCAGGGGATCACCCCCTGGGCTGAGGCGAAGATGCCCCAGCCGATCAGCGACCAGAACATCAGGGTGCGGACGCTGCGGTGCTCCGCGAAGTGCGCCGCAGGGATCTGGAAGAAGAAGTAGCCGAGGAAAAAGAGCGCGCCCAGCAGGCCGGCCGTGGCGGCGGTGATGTGGAGGTCGCGGGTGAGCCCACCCGCCGCGCCGAGCGAGTAGTTGGAGCGATCCACGTAGGCGAAGGTATAGGTGACGAACGCGACCGGAATGATGTGCCGCCAGCGGGACGAGCTCAGGGCGGCGGTCGAAAGGGTCGATACCGTGCTCATGCAGTCCTCCTTTGAGAGCCCAACTCAGGACACTCGGTAACGCTCGGCGTCCGCCGTCTTGAGCTCGAGCCCGAGTCCAGGGCGGGACGGGTCGGGACTGAGACAGCCGTCGACGGGCTCCACGATGCCGTCGAACAGCAGGTGATCGATGCGGACGTGGTCGTGGAAGTACTCGATGTGGCGCAGATTCGTCGGCACGGTGGCCGGGTGGAGGTGGAGAGCAGGTCCGCAATGGGCGGAGAAGGGGACCTTGAAAGCAGCCGCGGCGTCGGCCACCCGGAGCCACTCCGTGATGCCGGCGCAGCGGCCCACGTCCGCCTGCAGCACGTCGACCGCGCCCGCCTGGAGCATGGCCTGGAAGTAGCCGAGGTGGTAGCCGTACTCGCCGGCCGTGACATCGAGCGGCAACACCTCACTGAGGCGGCTCAGGCCCCCCAGGTCATCGGACGTAACCGGCTCCTCGAACCAGCTCACGCCGAGTTCGTCGACGAAGCGGCCGCCGAGCGTCCTCGCCTGGGTGCGGTCGTAGGCCCCGTTGGCGTCGACGAACAGCTCGACGTCGTAGCCGACAGCGTCGCGCACCGCGCGGATGCGCTTCAGGTCCTCCCGCCAGGAGCGGCCTCGATCCGTCCCGATCTTCATCTTGATGCGCGGGATGCCCTGCTCCACCCAACCCGCGAGTTGCTCCACCAGATGGGCGATGGGGTAAGTCGTGAAGCCGCCGCTGCCGTAGATCGGAATCTGGTCGCGAACCGGGCCCAAAAGCCGGAAGAGCGGGAGCTCGAGGCAGCGCGCCTTCAGGTCCCAGAGCGCGATGTCGACGGCGGCGATGGCCATCGAGGAGATGCCGGGGCGGCCCAGGTTGCGGATGCTCCGCACCATCATTTCCCAGGCCGCCGTCGTATCGCGCACGTCCAGCCCGATGACGACCGGACCGAGCGTGTCGCGGACCAGGGTGGCGGTGGCCGCATCACCGTAGGCAAAGCCCAGCCCGGTGATCCCGGACCGGGTGGTCGGCTGGACTAGGACCAGGCTGGTGCTATCCCAGGCCAGGGTGCCGTCGGCCTCCGGCAGGTCGGTCGGAATCGTGTACAGGCTGACCTGGAGCCGGTCGACGCTGAACTCATCGGGCATTGGCGCCCTCCTCATCGGATTTCCGGACCTGGGGCCGAGCCATCGCGTCGAGCAGGCTGTCCACGCTCTTGCGCAACGGCTGCCCGTGCCGAGTGCCCGGCTCCACGGCGCCGTGCAGCATGAGACCGTCGCTGAGCGCCATCAGAAGCCATGACAGGGCGCCTCGATCGTCGAATTCGCCGGTCGCCACACCCTCGAGGAGGGCCTGGCTCAGCAACTCGCGGCGGCGCTTGAGACTGGCGATGAAACTGGGCCGAAGGGCCGGGTTCCGGAGCACCTCGCCCCAGAGGTCCGCTCGGACCCTCATCAGCGCCGGGTCGTCGCCCTCGTCCAGGATTCCGCGGGCGAACATCCGCAGCCGTGCCAGCCCGGGTCGGTGGCCGGCCACGAGCTCGGCCAGCGCCCGCTCCATCGTCGCGGCCTCCTCCTCGATCAGGGCCGGAAGCAGATCCTCCTTGCGCTTGAAGTACCAGTAAAACGAGCCCTTGCTCACGCCCGCCTCCGCGCAGATGTCATCGACGCTCGTGTCGCGGTAGCCGGTCCGCGCCACGCAGCGCCAGGCCGCGTCGACGAGCTCTCGTCGACGCTCCTCCCTGAGCTCCGGATCATGCCGGGGCATCAGCTGGTCACCGCCCCGAACGCTCGATCTGTGGTTGCATTGAACCCACCAGAGTCGCTAGTATATAACACAGACATACCGACCAGTCAGTTTTAGTTCGGCTTCACCGTTGGCGCCGGACACCGATAGGACGAAGGAGCGACAAATGGGCCAGAACGCAGGCGACAACCTCTGCGAACGTTTGATCGAGTGGGGCGTCGACACCATCTACGGCTTCCCCGGCGACGGCATCAACGGCATCCTCGGAGCGCTGCGCCGGCACCAGGAAAAGCTCCGCTTCATCCAGGTCCGGCACGAGGAGATGGCGGCCTTCATGGCCTGCGCGCACGCCAAGTACACGGGCCACGTCGGCGTCTGTATGGCAACCTCCGGCCCGGGCGCCATCCACCTTCTCAACGGGCTCTACGACGCCAAGCTCGACCACATGCCGGTGGTCGCGATCGTCGGCCAGACCTTCGTCAAGGCCATGGGCGGCGACATGCAGCAGGAGGTCGACCTGCTCAGCCTCTACAAAGACGTCGCCTCCGCGTACGTGCAGCAGGTCAACGACCCCTCCATGATCCGGCACTGCATCGACCGGGCCATGCGCATCGCGGACGCCGAGAAGACCGTCACCTGCGTCATCGTGCCCGCCGACGTGCAGGACATGGACGCGGTGCCGGAGCAGGCGCCCAATCTGAAGGCCATCCACACCGGCATCGGCTACGCCCACTCCCGGCTGCTGCCCGCCAAGGCCGACCTGCAGGCCGCCGCCGACATCTTGAGCCAGGGCCAGAAGATCGCGATGCTGGTGGGGGCAGGAGCGATGGATGCGACGGACGAGGTGTTGGCGGTCGCGGATCTGCTGGGCGCCGGCATCGCCAAGGCCCTGCTCGGCAAGGCCGCCGTGCCCGACGACGTGCCCTACTGCACCGGCTCGATCGGGCTGCTCGGGACCAAACCGAGCTGGGACATGATGCAGGACGCTGACACTCTGCTGATGGTGGGCAGCGGCTTCCCCTACAGCAACTTCCTGCCGCCGGTGGGCCAGGCGCGCGGCGTCCAGGTCGACCACTCGGCGCGGATGCTGAGCCTGCGCTACCCGATGGAGGTCAACCTCTGCGGGGACAGCAAGTCCACCCTCCAGGAGCTGATCCCCTTGCTGCGGCGCAACGAGGACCGCGCCTTCCAGGAGAACTTGGTCAAGGAGGTCACCAAGTGGTGGGAGCTGATGGACGAGCGCGGCGAACCCGCCGACCGGGACAACCGAATCCGGCCGCAGGCGCTCTTCGCCGCCATCTCCCGAAACCTTCCGGACAACGCCATCCTCAGCAGCGACTCGGGCTCGGCCGCGAACTGGTACGCGCGCCACATTCGCATCCGCCGGGGAATGAAGGCCTCGCTCTCCGGCAATCTCGCCACCATGATCCCCGGCGTCCCGTACGCGATTGCCGCCAAGTTCGCGTTTCCCGACCGCCTCTCGGTGGCGATGGTCGGCGACGGCGCCATGCAGATGGGCGGCATGGGCGAGATGCTGACGGCGGCCAAGTACTACAAGACCTGGGCCGATCCGCGGCTCGTCATCGTGGTCCTTAACAACGAGGACCTGAACCAGGTCACCTGGGAGCAGCGGGTGATGGAGGGCGACCCCCGGTTTGAGGCGTCGCAGGAAATCCCGTATATGCCCTTTTATAAGTACGCCGGTTTGATCGGTCTCAAGGGCATCAAGGTCGAGCGCTCAGACCAGATCGAGGACGCGGTCAAAGAGGCGTTCGGGGCCGACAGGCCCGTGATCATCGACGCCATGACCGATCCCAACGAACCCCCGTTGCCCCCGCACATCACCTTCAAGGAAGCGGTGGGATTCGCCAAGTCGATCGCCAAAGCGCCGGGCGCGGGCATGCCGGGAGCGATCGAGGCGATGCGCGAGAAGGTCGAAGAGTTGGTCCCCGGTCGCTGAGGATGAAGCACTTGAAAGGCGGGCTCAGGCGCGGCCGGGCGGGCCGCGCCGAGCACCTGATCGATCGCATGTTCAAGGACGTCGAGCACGGCCGCTTCGAGCGCTCGCTGTCAGGCATCACGGCGGCGGCGGCGCTGATCACCAGCGCCGACATCTACCTCGAGCACTACAAGGCCAGCTTCGGCAACAAGATGATGTGGAGCCCGATCCTGGTCACGCCGCCGGTCGTCGTCGCCGGCATCGGGGGCATTTTCAGCCGCCGCTGGGCCAAGACTTGGCTGCCGCTCGCGGCCGGGATCTACACCCTCAACGGGCTGGTCGGGGAGTTCTACCACGCCCGCGGCATCGCGCGCAAACCGGGTGGCTGGTCGCTGGCCAGTTACAACGTGCCTATGGGGCCGCCGCTGATGGCGCCCGGGCTGATGACCATCGTCGGCGCCATGGGCCTGCTCTCCGCGGTGCTGCGGCGCGAGAAGTAGAGGTGCCCGATCTCAGCCGGCCCGACCACCTGCCCAACCTGCGCGAGGGCCGGCAGCCGCCGCACCCCTCCTGGCTGCCGCGCCAGCGCAGGGGCACCACGCCGCAGATGATCGGGCGCTACCCCGACTACGACGTTTTCGACGCCGCGGGCACCTGGGACGCGGCCACGGCCAAGGTGGTGGAGGCGCGCCTCCACGTCGACCTTCAGCTCCACTTCTTCGAGCCCTGGGAAGAGGCCACGCTGCGGGCGTTCTGCGACGTGTGCGTCAACCAGGACGCCGAGCCGCGCGTGCCGGTGGCGGAGATGGTGGATGCGAAGCTGGCCGGCGGGCTGCTGGACGGCTACCAGTACGCCGACATGCCCGACGACCGCGAGACCTGGCACCTGGTGCTGCGCGGCCTCGACGAGGCCGCCCGCCAGCGCTACGGCCAGAGTGGATTCGCGGCCCTCGACGGCGAGAGCCGGAAGGCGGTCGTCGAGTATCTCTCCCAAGGCCAGTTGAGCGGAGGTTCGTGGGACCAGCTCAACGTGAAGCGCGCCTGGGCGGTGTGCATGCGCGCCATCCTGTCGGAGTTCTATTCGCATCCCTGGGCGTGGAACGAGATCGGTTTTGGCGGGCCCGCGTATCCCCGAGGCTACATGCGCCTCGGCCCGCTCGGCGTGCGCGAGCCGTTCGAGAAGCCGGGAGCCACCGACGAGGATCCGGTGCGCGTCACCCAGGAGCATTCGCAGTGAGCCTGGGCAACCTGCTCAAGGGCGCCGTCGGCCCACGCCACAATGACTCCCGATTCCTCCTCGATGTCCACCGCCGCGACCTGCCCGGCGAGGACACCATGCGCCGCTACGAAGACGGCGACGAGGTTGACCTCTGCATCGTCGGCGCCGGCGCCGGCGGCTCGGTCCTGGCTCAGCGGCTGGCCCGCCACGGTTGGCGCATCGTCATCCTGGAGGCGGGCCCCTTCTGGCACCCCGACGAGGATTGGGTCAGCGACGAGGCCGGCTCGCACCACCTCTACTGGACGCAGAAGCGGATCATCGGCGGTTCGGACCCGATCGAGCTGGGCAAGAACAACAGCGGCCGCGGGGTCGGCGGTTCGATGGTTCACTACGCCGGCTACACGCCCCGCTTTCATCCGTCCGACTTCGAGACCTTCACCCAGGACGGCGTCGGCGCCGACTGGCCGATCAGCTACTGGGAGCTGAAAAAGCACTACGAGCAGGTCGAGCGCGAGCTGCCGGTGGCCGGCCAGGACTGGCCCTGGGGCCATCCCCACTCCTATCCCTTCTCGCCTCACCCCATCAGCGGGGCTGCGTCCATCCTGCGGGAGGGGGCGCACAAGTTGGGCATCCGGATGCGGGTCGGCCCCGTGGGCATCGTCAACGGCACTTTCGGCAACCGCCCCCACTGCATCTACCGCGGCTACTGCCTGCAGGGCTGCAAGGTCAACGCCAAGGCCAGCCCCTACGTCACCCACCTGCCGGACGCATTGGCGCATGGGGTGGAGGTGCGCGCGAACAGCATGGCGATGCGGGTCGACGTCGACGAGTCAGAGCAGGCGACCGGCGTGACATACGTGCAGGAGAAGGGGGGCGCCGAGCGCCGGCAGCGGGCGCGGCTGGTGGCGGTGGCCGGCTACTCGATCGAGACCCCGCGCCTGCTGCTGAACTCGGTCTCCAAGCACTTTCCCCACGGCCTCTGCAACAAGGAGGACCAGGTCGGGCGCTACGTCATGGTGCAGGGCGCCTCGCAGACCGCGGGCCGCTACCCGACAGAGATGCGGATGTACAAGGCGCCGCCGCCCGAGGTCTCCTCTGAGGACTACTACGAGACCGACGCGCGCCGCGGCTTTGCCCGCGGCTTCAGCATCCAGACCGTGGCCCCGCTGCCGATCGGCTGGGCCGAGCACGTCCTCGCCGACGGGCACTGGGGGGGCGCCCTGCGCGAGTACATGCGCGACTACAACCACTGGTCCACGATCGGGGTTCTCAACGAGCTGCTGGCGCAGCCCGAGAACCGGATCACGATCGCGGCCGAGAAGGACGAGTACGGGATCCCGGTGGCGCGCATGGACTACTCGCTGTGCGACAACGACAAGAAGAACATTGCCTGGTCGACGCAGATCATCAAGAACATCCTCCATGCGTCGGGCGCGCAGGACATCCTCACCATCCATCGCTACGCCCACCTGATCGGCGGCTGCCGCATGGGCACCAGACCGGAGAACAGTGTGGTCGATTCCGACCAGCGGACCTGGGCCGTGCCGAACCTCTTCGTCACCGACGGCAGCGCCTGTCCCACTCAGGGCAGCGCCAATCCCGCCCTGACGATCATGGCCATGTCCTCGCGGCTGGCCGAGCGTCTGGCCAGGCACAAGGTCGACCCCACGGCGAGGAGTGAGAAGTCATGATCGGCGCCAACAGCTTTCCGCTCTTCGTGGTCGTGACCCACTTCCTGAACATCCTCTTCATTACGCTCATGGCCCGCAGTGGCCTGGAGATCCTGAGCGCGCTACCGCGGCTCTACCGCACCGACGATTGCACTCCGGGCAGGGAGATGCTGCGGCTCTCGAAGACCGTCGTCGCCGCCGACTCACCGAAGGAGTGGACCTCGCTCGACCTGGAGGTCTCGTGGTCTCCGCTCATCGCGCTGCCTGGGCGCAAGAACCTCGGTATAGGCCGCCACTGGCACTTCATGACCCTGCAGTTCTGGATCCTGACCGGGCTCGTCTTCGTGGTCCTGCTCTTCACGACCGGGCAGTGGATCCGGCTCGTGCCGACCGACTGGGGCATCTTCCCGCGCGCGATCAACGACATCTCCATCTACCTCAGCGGGCACCTGGCGCCGCACCAGCCGGGACTGCCCTACGACTCGATCCAGCAGCTCTCCTACTTCGCGGTCATCTTCCTGCTGGCGCCGTTCCAGATCGCCAGCGGCGCGGCGATGTCGCCCTCGGTCCTGGCCCGGTTTCCTTGGTACGGAAAGCTCTTCGGCGGCAAGCAGCTGGCGCGGACGCTCCACTTCCTCGGCCTCTGCGCGTTCGCGGCGTTCGTCCTCGTGCACACGATCATGGTCGTCGTTCACAACGTGCCCCACGAGTGGGCGGCGATCGTGCTGGGTTCGTACAGGGCCAACCAGACGCTGGCGGTGGTCATCGGCATCATCGCACTCCTGTTCGTGCTGCTGGTCAACGTGGTTGCAACCATGTGGTCACTTGCCAACCGGCGGGCCGTGCAGGGGCTGACCGGGCTCTTCGTCAACCCCCTCGAGCGCGTGATCTCGCGGCTGTCCAGCTCGCATCAGCGCTATCGCCAGGACCAGATCACCCCCTATCACTGGAAGAACGGCTACCCGCCACCAGACGCCGATTATCAGGCGCTGGCGCGCGATGGCTTCCGCGACTACCGGCTCGACGTCGGCGGCCTGGTCGCCAAACCGCTGTGCCTCTCCCTGCCCGAGCTGCGCACGCTCGGGTTCGAGCGCCAGGTGGTGAAGCACAACTGCATCCAGGGCTGGACCTCGGTCGGGGAATGGGGCGGCGTGCCCCTGACCAGGGTCATCGAGGCTTGCCACCCCAGCCCGCGGGCCAAGTTCATCGTCTTTTACGCCTACGACGACAAGGGGGTCACCGAGGGTGAGGGCCGGTACGGCCTCTTCTACGGCACGATTCCCCTCCACCTCGCCAACAAGCCCCAGACCATCCTCGCCCTGGAGATGAACGGCGAGCCGCTCCCGGTCGATTACGGAGCGCCCGTGCGCCTTCGGGTCGAGACCCAACTCGGTTTCAAGATGGTCAAGTGGATCCGGCGGATCGAGTTCGTCGAGTCCTATGGCGACATCGGCATGGGGATGGGCGGCTGGCGTGAGGACCAGCAGTACTACGCCAACGCAGCCGGTATCTAAGCCAACAAACATGCATCCGTGTCACCAAAGTCGCGGGCGAGGAGAGAATTAAGTGAGCTCGAACGGTCGGAAACCTGAGGTCGTGGTCGTCACCGGTGCGTCCGGCGGCGTGGGCCGGGCAGTGGCCCGCGCCTTTGCCAAGCGCGGCGCCCACATCGCGCTCATGGCGCGCGGCCAGGAGGGCCTCGAAGGCGCACGCGTCGAGTGCGAATCGTTCGGCGGCCGCGCCATCGTCATCCCCACCGACGTCGCCGACCACGAGCAGGTCGAAGCCGCCGCCGCCCGGGCGGAGATGGAGCTCGGGCCCATCGACGTCTGGGTCAACGACGCCATGGCGACGGTGTTCGCCGAGTTCCTGGAGACGAGCGCCGAGGAGTACAAGCGGGCGACCGAGGTCACGTACCTGGGCGCCGTTTACGGCACCATGTCGGCGCTGCATCGGATGGTGCCGCGCGATCACGGCACGGTCGTCCAGGTCGGCTCCGCGCTCGCCTACCGCGCGATCCCGCTCCAGGCCGCATACTGCGGGGCCAAGTTCGGCATCCGCGGCTTTACCGACACCGTGCGCACCGAGCTCCTGCACCGCAAGAGCCGGGTCTGGATCAGCATGGTCCAGCTGCCGGCGGTCAACACGCCGCAGTTCAACTGGTGCCGCACCAAGCTGCCGCTGCATCCGATGCCGGTGCCGCCGATCTATCAGCCCGAGGTGCCGGCGGAGACCATCTACTACGCCGCCCACCACCGCCGCCGTGAGATCTACTGCGGGGGCAGCGCCCTGCTCGCGATCATGGGCAACAAGCTGGCGCCGGCTCTGGCGGACCGCTACCTGGCGCGGACCGGCTTCGCCTCGCAGCAGATGAAGTCCAAGCCCGTGCCCCACGATCGCCCCAACAACCTCTTCGAGCCGCAGCCCGACCAGGCCGCCACCCACGGCATCTTCGACGCTCAGGCGACCGACCACTCCTATCAGGTCTGGGCGACGAAGCACCGGGGCGCTGTGGTCGCCGCGGGAGCCGGTGCGGCGACCGCGCTGGCCGGGCTCGCCCTGGCCTGGCGGTCCAGGTGAACGCAGTCCTCACCAGGCCGTCACCGGCGTGGGCGAAGAGTCTCAGCGCCGAGCTGCGTGAGTCGCGCGACCCGCACGTGGTGCGCCGGCGCCGGGTCGTGGGTCTCTCGCTGACCGCGATCGGCGCCCTCGGCGTGGTGGCCCTGGCCCAGGTCGGCGTCCTGCGCCGGCTGCCGGATCCGCCGCTGCGATTCTTCGCCAGCGATACGGTGACCCGGTCCGGGAGCGCCTACTGGATGTTCGGCGGCCCGGACGCGGTGGTCGGGATCGGGAGCTACGCGGCGAGCGCTCTGCTGGCCTCGATCGGAGGCGCCGACCGCTGGCGCCGCCATCCCTGGCTGCCGCTGCTCTTCGCCGGCAAGCTGGCGCTGGACGCCGCCGGGGCCGCGCTCCTGGTCCGGGAGGAAGTCGTGACGCAGCGCCGGGCGTGTTCCTGGTGCCTGATCGCATCGGCGGCCGCCATGCTCTCCTTCCCGCAGGCGCTGCCTGAGGCGTGGGCGGCCGGCCGGCAGCTGCTCGTGCGCGGCCGAAAATGACTTCCACGCAGACCCTGGGTGCGGCGGAGCACCTGCCTCACGTCCTCCGCGAATACGCGCTGCTGGCCGATGGTGAGCGCGGCGTGCTGGTCGGCCCGCGCGGCGACTTCGCCTGGATGTGCTTCCCGAGGTGGGACGGCGAGGGCATCTTCTCGTCCCTGATCGGGGGCGGCGGCAGCTACGCCGTCACGCCCCGCGGGCGGTACGTGTGGGGCGGCTACTACGAACCGGGCACTCTCATCTGGCGCAGCCACTGGGTGACCGACGACGCGGTGGTCGAATGCCGGGAGGCGCTGGCGCTGCCGGCGACTCCGGGCCGGGCGGTGGTGCTGCGCCGCGTGCTCGCTGTCAAAGGGACGGCCCGAGTCGAAATCCAGCTCAACCCCCGGCCCGGCTACGGACACCGAGCGCTGGAGCGCCTGGCGCAAACCGACGACGGTCGCTGGACGGCGCGCTGCGGCGACGCCCACCTCGCGTGGAGCGGTGGCCGGCGTGTGAAAACCGAGGCCGATGGCCACGGCGGCCGGGCGCTCACGATGTCCCTGACGCTGGCGGAGGGCGAGCACCATGACCTGGTCTTGGTGCTCGACAAGTCGAGCATCGAGGAGATGCCGGATCCGGATTGGGCCTGGCAGGGAACCGCGGCTGAATGGCGATCTCGGGTGCCGGACCTCCCTCTGGCTGTGGCCGAGCGCGATGCCCGGCACTCCTACGCGGTGCTGTCGGGCCTGACCAGCCTCGGGGGCGGCATGGTGGCTGCCGCCACCACCTCCCTGCCCGAGCGCTACCGGCAGGGCCGCAACTACGACTACCGCTACGTCTGGATCCGGGACCAGGCCTATGCCGGCCAGGCCGTGGCGGTGGCCGGTCCGCACGCGCTCATGGACGACGCGGTCAATTTCGTGCGTGACCGGCTGCTGGCGGACGGCGCCCGGCTCACGCCCGCCTACACCATCACCGGCGGCAGAGTGCCTGACCAGAAGCCGCTCGACCTGCCCGGCTACCCGGGCGGCTCGGACATCATTGGCAACTGGGTCAACCGGCAGTTCCAGCTCGACGCCTTCGGCGAAGCCCTGCTGCTGTTCGCGGCCGCCGCCCGGCACGGCCATCTGGACGCCGACGGCTGGCGTGCGGCCGAGGTCGCGGCCGAGGCCATCGCGGCGCGCTGGCAGGAGCCCGATGCCGGCATCTGGGAGATCGCACCGAAGCACTGGACGCACAGCCGGCTGATCTGCGCCGCCGGGCTGCGGGCCGTCGCGGAGCAGAAACAGGCGGGAGCCGGCGCCGGGCGCTGGCTGGCGCTGGCGGACGCCCTGACCGCCGATGCCTCCGCGCATTGCCTTCACCCCAGCGGGCGCTGGCAAAGGGCCGACAATGACGCCCGCGTGGACGCGGCCCTCCTGCTGCCGGCGATCCGTGGCGCGATCCCGGCCCACGACCCACGCAGCGTGGCCACCCTGAATGCGGTCAAGCGCGAGCTGACCGAGGACGGCTACGCCTATCGCTACCGGCCGGACGAACGACCCCTGAGCCAGTCCGAAGGCGCCTTCCTGCTCTGCGGTTTCATCATGTCCCTGGCGCTGCAGCAGCACGGCGACCTCATCGGCGCCGTGCGCTGGTTCGAGCGCAACCGCTCCGCCTGCGGACCGCCGGGCCTGTGCTCGGAGGAGTTCGACGTGCACCAGCGTCAGCTGCGCGGCAACCTGCCGCAGGCCTTCGTGCACGCGCTCCTGCTGGAGTGCGCGGTGCGGCAGGGCCGCGACCCGGCGATCGAAGGCGTCGCCGTGGGGGCCAGCGCCGCCCAGGAAGAATTCCAGATCGCTGGAGGCCAGGGATGAGCGCATGAAGTCGATCACTGAACCCATGCTCGCCTCCGGGGAGCAGGTCGAGCTCGCCTCGGGCCCGCTGCGGCTGACCGTGGTGACGGTGGGCGGACGCCTGCGCGAGCTGACGTTCGACGGCTGGTCAGTGCTCGACGGCTACGGGCCGGACGAGGTGGCCACCGGCGCCTACGGTCAGTCGCTCATCCCCTGGCCCAACCGTCTGGCGGACGGCGCCTACGATTTCGAGGGCAGCCACCACCAGGTGCCTCTGACCGAACCCGACAAACACAACGCCATCCACGGCTTCGCGCGCTGGATGGAGTGGGGGGTGGCCGAGCGCGAGCCCGAGCGGGCGGTCCTCACGCTGCGGATCTACCCGCGGGCGGGCTACCCCTTCGCCCTGGACTTGGCCATCGAGTACACAGTCAACCCGGGCGGCGTCACGGTGCGCACCACCGCCCGGAACTCCGGTCGTTCCGCGCTGCCGTACGCCAACGGTTTCCACCCGTACCTCACGCTCGGGACGAAGACCATCGACACCTGTCGCTTACTCATCCCCGCCCGTACCTGGATGCCGACCGACGAGCAGGGCATCCCCACCGGCCGCTCGTCAGTGGAGGGCTCTGAGTACGACTTCCGGACCGGGCGCGGGATTGGCTCGACCGTCCTCGACACGGGCTACGCGGACCTGATCCGCGGCGAGGACGGGCTGGCCCGCGTGGAGCTGGAAGCCCCCGATGGGGGGCGGAAGGTGAGCGTCTGGCTGGACCAGAGCTATCCCTACGTGATGGCCTTCAGCGGCGACAGCCTGCCGGACGCCGGGCGGCGCCGACGGGCGCTGGGCGTCGAGCCCATGACCGGCGCGCCCAACGCCATCCGCAGCGGCGACGGGCTGCGTGTGCTGCGGCCGGGCGAGAGTTGGACCACAGCCTGGGGGATCGCGGTTTCGTGACCGGGGCGGTGGCCCAGGCTCTCGCCCTCCATCACCGCGCGCCGATGGAGATGGTCGCCATGCCTCGGCCCGTCGCAGCCGCGGCCACGCTCGGGGTGTAAGCCCATGCCGCCCTCGCAGCATGACCGCGCCCATGGCGATGAAGGCGGCGTAGAAGAGCATGTCGTGGGCAACCGAGACCATTGGCTGGACGGCTCGTGGGGCGACGTTCGTCCCCACCTGCATCACCGCCGACACTTTAGCGCCCAACCGGTCCACGCCGGGTAGACGCGGGCCCGTGGGGTGGCCAGGCCAAGAGTGGCGAGTACGGCGAGACCGACCAGCGAGCCGGCGATCCAGACCGTGACAGCTTCGGCAGCTGGACATGACTGAGGGGAAGGCCATCGCGTCGCAAGCGTCGCCACGCGATCACCCGCGAGCAAACTGTGACGGTGATCGCCAGGACTGTGGGCGTAAGCCACCCCTCCCTCTACCGCCGCCCGGGTCTGGTGCCACCGGGGCAACACAAGGAAAGCGGGACGGACGCTACCGGCCTGCTGTACGTGATCGAGAGAAGCGAATTTTGGTTCCGGTGCAGCCGCAGCTGATCGGCGCGATCAACTGGGCCGAGCGAGCTTCCTAAGAGCCATGACGATCGGGAAGCTGTCCCAGCGATCAAGGCGCTGCGCGGGTACGCGGACATGGGCCTGATCTACACGATCGGTCGGAGCCCCGGGAACTACCGCCTCTTCGACGAGTCCGCCCTATGGTGCGTGAGGTGATCCGTGGCCTGCGATCGCTCGGGCTAACCGTTGCCGAGATCCGCGAGGTCGCTCGCGTCTACCTCGAACAGGCCGACGAACCCGTCGGCCCACACCTGGCTGAGCGGCTGAGCGCGGCTCGGACTCGAATCGACACCCGCATCGGCGAGCTCCAGGAGCTGCGGCGGCGCATCAACGGCTTCGAGGCGGCACATCGGCCCGAGCTGGCCGGGCAGGACGACGCCGACTTTCGCGCCGCTGATCCGCGGTCTCATGCCCGAGCGCTTGACCCTCCCCCCGGGGGCAGACAGTAGGGTGTTACGCCTCCTGGCGGAGGCGATCATGAAGCAGGGCATCGACCGCGACCAGCTGACTATTCATGCCGATCGCGGTACCTCTATGGCCTCCAAGCCGGTGGCCCTACTGCTCTCCGATCTGGGGGTGACCAAGACCCACTCCCGGCCCCATTGCTCGAACGACAACCCGTTCAGTGAAGCGCAGTTCAAGACCCTCAAGTACCGGCCGGACTTCCCCGACCGGTTCGGTAGCGAACAGGACGCGCGCGCCTTCTGCCAGCGCTTCTTCCGCTGGTACAACGACGACCATCGGCACTCGGGCATCGGCTTCCATACGCCGGCGGACGTCCACTACCGCCGCGCCGAGGACGTGCGTGCGCAACGCGCCCACGTCCTGACTGCGGCCTATGCCGCTCATCCCGAGCGATTCGTGCGCAGCTACCGGCCCCCCCGGCGCTCCCGGAGGCCGCGTGGATCAACCGACCGACGGAGGAGGTAATGTCCGCGTAGTGACTTTCTGCATGTGGGCTGTCTCGCAGGGGTTGACAAATTCCGGAGCCGGAGGAGTGGATCCGGGGGCGCGAGCAACACTTTGCCGAGCATGGCCACACGTACTTTGCGATCGTCAGTCGTTCCGATCGCCAGTTGAGGGGATTCTGCGGCTTCCTGACCCGGGACGGCCGAGGCACGACCCTCGGGTACGGCGCCTTGTCGTCGGCCCGCGGACTGGGTCTGGCAACCGAGGCTGCAACAATGAGGTGGTGAGACCAGTCGCAGGGAAGGGCGAAGATGTCCGAGCAACGGGCCGGTCGGCCCTGGGATGCGTCATACCACGACGGCCCCGCTCCTTGGGACGTTGGCCAGCCACAGCCAGCAATCGTGCGCTTGGCGTCCAAGGGCGGGTTCGTTGGCGCGGTTCTCGATGCGGGCCGCGGGACCGGCGAGAACGCTCTTCACATCGCCTCGCTGGGGTTGCAGGTTCTGGGCGTCGACGTGGCTGAGACCGCACTGGCGATCGCCCGGGAGAAGGCCGAGAACCGTGGGATCGAGGCTGAGTTCGCGCTGGCTGACGCGTTCCAGCTGGGGCGTCTGGGTCGCATGTTTGAGACGGTGCTGGACTGCGGACTGTTCCACACCTTCGATGGCGATGAGCGGCGAGGTTACGTGGCGAGTTAGCGTCGGTGACCGAGCGCGATGGAGCCTTGTATGTGTTGTGCTTCAGCGACGTCGGTCCCGATACTGGCGGCCCGCATCGCATCAGTCAGGCAGAGTTGAGAGCGGCGTTCAATCCCGGCAACGGCTGGAATGTCAGCGCCATCGAGCCGAATCGGGTTCAGACGAGGTACCACGACGGCGGCGCGCCGGCCTGGTTCGCGACGATCAGACGGATCTAGTGCACCGTAACAGTGGAACGTTGACGGTCGGCCTTGGCCAGAATCTGTTCAGCTGACTTGACCCAGGCAAAGGGCTTCTTGGTGTCGTTCCAGCCATCGAGGAAACGCTGAATGGCGTCGAGGAGAGCGGCCAGGCTGGTGAACACGCCCCGCTCTATGGCTCGTCGTTGCAAGAGCGAAAACCAGGTCTCCACCTGGTTCATCCAGCTGGCGCTGGTGGGCGTGAAGTGAAGGTGGAGCCGGCGATGCTCCGCCAACCACTCCTTGACTCGCGGTTCCTTATGGCTGCTGGCGTTGTCGAGGATGATGTGCAGGTCCCGCCTGGGGTAGGCCTTGGCCAGCAGCTTGAGGAAGGCCAAGAACTCCTCGCTGCGGTGCTGCCGAAAGCAACTCCCGGTGACTTCGCCGGTGGCGACGTCGAGGGCTGCGAAGAGGGTGGCGGTGCCGTGCCGTTTGTAGTCGTGGGTCCGACGTTCGACCTGCCCGGGTCTCATGGGCAGCAATGGTTGGGTCCTGTCCAGGGCTTGGATTTGGCTCATCTCGTCGACACTGAGCACGATCGCCTTCTCCGGCGGATCCAGGTACAAGCCGACAACGTCGCGGACTTTGGCTTCCAGGTCGGGGTCATTGCTGAACTTGAAGGCGCGGGTCCGATGGGGCTGCAGGTGTGCCTCTCGCCAAATTCGGTGGACCGTCATGTGACTGGTGCCGAGATGCTCGGCCAGCGTCCGCGTGCTCCAGTGCGTGGCGCCCCCCGGCGGCTTGCGCAAAGTGCTGGCGATGACCTGTTCAACGAAGGCCTGGTCATAGGCGAATCCCGGCCCTCGGCCACCCGCCTCCTCAAGCCCGTCGACAGCGCTCGCCTCGAAACGAGCTCGCCATTTTAGGACCGAGGGCTTAGCGCAGCCGAGCCGGGAGGCGATCACCTCGTTGGCCACACCATCGGCGGCCATGAGTACGATGCAAGCGCGGAGCACCTGTCGCTGGGGCAAGACTCGACTTCGAGACCAGATCTCGAGAACGCCACGTTGCTCAGCCGAGACGTTGAGGGGAGGAGCAGGTGATGACATCTCCACATGATCGCAGTTACTCTCACCACCGTCAAGCTTTAGCCGTTACGGTGCACTAGAGAGCGATACCGGAGCGCCCGGTCAGCGATCCCCTTGCGGACACCCCGCGAAGCGAGGGTGATTAGGCTGATTACAGGAGCAACCCGTGACGCGGCGCGGCAAAGGGAGGGAAGCCAGCCGGTGACCAAGAGTGGCGCCAGACAGGGATGGTATCACAAAAGCGGGGTGTTCCCTCGTGCACTTACCTGGAATGACGCAGCCTGGGGGAGCAGGAGACCCTGACGAGTAGTCGTATCTGCCCCCAGAGACACCTATGGGTTTCATTAAGGGCTCTTGTGACGCATCTGTGGGTCAGGTTCGGCCGGGGAGCGGCGGACAGCAGCCACCGAGGCTGAGCATGGCAAGGCCGATCAGCGCGTCGACGGCGCGGAACCCGAAGGCGATACGGGTGAGCAGGCGCAGCTTCGTGTTGACGGATTCGACGTGGGCGTTGGACAGCTCGTTGGTGAGCGTGGCGTTGATGGCAGGGCGATGGCCGGTGATCGCGGCAGCGAGCTTGACGAAGGCGGGGATGCGGCAGCGCCGTGCCCAGGAGAGCCACTGATCGAGGAGCTTCATGCCCCGCTTGCCGCGGAGGTGGAACACCTGGCGGAGCTTTTCCTTGAGCAGGTAGGCGCGGTACAGCCGCTCGTTGGTGCGCTGGATCGTGGCGAGCTTGGCCTGCTGGCGCTCGGTGAGGTCCTCGGGGTTCTTCCAGAGCGCGAAGCGTGCACCCTTCAGGTCGCTCGCAACCGCGCTCTGGCCGCCGCGGCGGGCCTCGTTCCAGACCGCACGACGCACCTCGTCCAGAGCCTTGGTCGCCCACTGCACCACGTGGAAGGGATCCATGCAGAGGGTCGCCTGCGGGCAAGTCTCGGAGACCACGTTGGCGATCCACTGGGCGGCATCGGCGCTGACCAGAGTGATTGCTGCACAACGCTCTTCGCCGATCAGATCGAAGAACTGACGCAGCGTCGCCTCGTCGCGACCGGCGGCCGCCCACAGCAGCAGACCGCTGTCGTGATCGACGACGACGGTGAGGTAGCGGTGGCCGCGCTTGTACGAGATCTCGTCGATGCCGATGCGCCGGAGGTTGCCGAATCGATCCTTGCCTGCCAGAGCATCAGCGCTGACCCGGCTGACGATGCTTCCCGCCGTGCGCCATGCGATCCGGAGTAGCGCGGTGACTGCCGTCTTGGACGTCCGCGTCGCCAGCCAAGCAGCCGTGTCGTCGAAGGCGCGGGTGTGGCCCGCGCCGTGGCGCGCCCATGGCACCGAGCAGACAACCACGCCGTGGTCCTTGCAGCGGACCCGCGGCACCTCGGCTTCGATGTACGTGGGGATGCCCCGAGATCCAGCGCCCGCCACCGACGGGGCCCCGGACCGCGATCGTACCGGCCGCTCCGCCGGCGGCAGACGCCACATCGGCCGGCCTCCGCCTTCCTCAGCCGCGCTGACACGATCAGACCGGCGATCTCACCGTCGTCATCCTCCTCGACTTCGATGCCGCCCACGATCACGCCCCGCACACCGAGCAGCTGAGCCCATAGCCTTGTACGTCGCACGCCGTTTGCCCTCCCTTCCGATCCAGCCTTCAAGCAGCCGGAAAGGTAGGTGGCAGCGGCGTGTTCTCGCTCAGGCGGCGCTCAACCGATTCACAGATAGGTCAGGAGAGCCATAAAATGCTTGGTGACGGGAGGCTAACCGCTACAGTCGTCTGTGCCCAGGATGCTCATCGGATACGCCGGTACGAGGAGGCAATGTTCTGGGCGCACTTCAAGACGATCCCGGAGTCGGCCGATCACATCCAGGGTGGTTTGAACTCGAAGAGAGAGGGTGGAGCGGGAGACGGGGCTCGAACCCGCTACCTCAACCTTGGGAAGGTTGCGCTCTACCAGGTGAGCTACTCCCGCGTGGAGTGCCACGAAGTCTAGCAACCACCAGGCGGCTGGGGGACGAACGGCCGGCAGCCGTAGTCTTGCCTGCCATCAACGCTGAGTGGATCGCCGTCGCCCGGGGCGACCGGCCAGCCGAGCGGGTGCTGCGCGGCGGCCGGGTGCTGAGCGTCTTCACCCGCGAGTGGCTGGAGGTCGACGTCGCCATCTTCGACGGCCACGTGGTTGGCCTGGGCAGCTACGACGGAGAGCAGGTCGACGAGTACGCCGGTGCCTACCTGGTGCCGGGCTTGATCGACGCCCATGTCCACATCGAGTCTTCCAAGCTGATGCCGCACGAGTTCGCCCGAGCGGTCGTGCCACAGGGGACGACGGCGGTGGTTGCCGACCCGCACGAGATCGCGAACGTACTGGGCCGGCGGGGCGTGGAGTGGATGTTGGAGTCCTCCGCCGGCCTGCCGCTCGACGTGTACTTCATGGCCCCGTCCTGCGTACCCGCCTCCCCGCTGGAGTCACCGCTGGAGGCGTTGACTGCCGCCGATGTGACTGACCTGCTGAAGCACCCGCGTGTGCTGGGCCTGGCCGAGATGATGAATTACCCGAGCGTCATCTCCGGTGCGGAAGGGGAGCTCGCGAAGTTGGCCGCCGCCGGAGGCCATGTCGACGGCCACGCGCCTGGACTGAGTGGCAAATCGCTCAACGCGTACCTCACCGCGGGCATCCGCTCCGACCACGAGTCAACGACAGCGGCCGAGGCCTTGGAGAAGCGGCGGCTGGGCATGTGGGTGATGCTGCGCGAGGCTTCCGGCGCCCGCAATCTGCTGGATCTGCTGCCGGTGCCAATGCGCTACGGCCCCGAATGCTGCCTCTTCTGCACCGATGACCGCGAGCCTGACTTCATCGTGACGGAGGGTCATGTCAACCAGATGCTGCGGGTGGCAGTCGCGGCGGGAGTGCGGGCCGAGGACGCGCTGGTCATGGCCACGCTGAATCCGGCTGTGTATCACCGCTTGCCGGGTCTTGGCGCCATCGCTCCCGGCTACCAGGCGGACATCCTGGTGCTGGACGATCTGACCGGGTTCCGGCCGCGTCAGGTCTTGAAACGCGGGATCGAGCCGATCTTCTCGGAGCGCGCGGTCCCGGACTGGGTGCGGCAAACCATGCATGCGGCGCCGGTCAGCGCGACCACCTTCCGGGTGCTCGCAACGCCGGGCCGGATCCGAGTGCTCGGTGTCCGCGATATGCAGTTGCTGACGACAGCGGAGGAGATGGAGCCAGCCGTTGCAGATGGCTGCTACGTGGCGGACCC
>JAABUX010003053.1_pt1 | contig 22694 bp, 18 predicted proteins | sample 5561851 | NCBI WGS metagenome assembly JAABUX01 (sample SAMN10711883, study PRJNA513361) | rock metagenome | isolation source: Antarctica rocks | place: Antarctica: Victoria Land, Richard Nunatak red sandstone | collected 2016-01-03 | reverse complement strand
CTGTATGATGGCCTCGGACAGCTCTGTTCTGTCCATCCGTTCCCTCCTCCGGGCACGCTCTGGGCGCTGATCTCGCCCGTGCTCGGAGGTAGGGTATCACGTCCTCTCACAATCGTGGGGCGCACCCATTCTCATCCGCTGCGGCCGGCACGGCGGCCCTACCCTCGCCATCGTTGACTGCGCCCGCACGTTCGACCAACCTCACACGAGCATCAGCGACCACTACGGCCTCGTCGCCGACCTCGAACTCCCACGTCGCTGACCTCGAACTCCCAACAGTTCAAGGGGAGACACTGACCCGCGCGTGATCGGCGCGCTTTGGCGTGAGCGTGATTGAGATGTCGGTGTCAAGTGCTTTGAGTAATCGGAACAACTTGTCGAGCGACACGCCTTCCCAACGGCCACGCATCAGCGCCGATACTTGCGGCTGCGTGACGCCGAGCATGGTTGCTATCTCCCCTTGTGTCATGTCTCGTTCGGAGATGAGCCGCGCGACCTGCGCGGCGATCTGCGCCTTCGCGAGTTGTTCATCGGCGTCGGGAAGCCCCATGTCGGCAAATACGTTACCGCTGCTGCGTACGAAGCGGATCTCTTCGTCCATGTGTGTCCTGCTTTCTTACTGTTATGTGTCGCGGATATAGAGTGGGCGATGGAGTGTTGCGTGGGAGGGCAAAGGGCTCTTAAAAGGGCTGAGCCTTGTCGTGGCGCTGAGCCTCAGCCAGGCGTTTCTTGATGAGATCCATGTCCCGCTTCGATGTTGCGATGCCGTGCGTGCTCTTCTTCTGGAAGCAATGCAACACGTACACCGCGTATTGCAGCCGCACCGTATAGACGGCACGGTACGTGTCGCCGTCATGCCGCTCGATCACTTCCAGAACCCCCGCGCCCTTAAAGCCCTTGAGTGGCTTGGCGTCCTCGTGTGTTAGGCCAACTTGCGCGAAAAAGAGCGCGTAGCCGACGGCTTTCTGTACCTCGTCGGGGAATGTCCTGAGTTCGTCGAGTGACGACCCTTCCCATTGCACCTCACGCATCCCTCACCTCCCGCTCGAATTATACATTATTCTGTATAAATAGGAGGGGTCCTGCGCGAGGAGTATTTAGAGCGGCGTCAGATGACCTCAAGCATAGCGGCGGTTGGTGACGCGGGCCGCGGAGCGGAGGTCTCCTTCTGGTACCAGAACGCGGTGGACGCGATGTCGTCCTGCAACGGCAGATACCGCCGGCCGGAACGCCAGCCCAAGGCCTGGATGGTCACACGTAGATCGGACTGGAAGCGAATGGGGTCCATGATGTGCCAGCGGTACATGCCGAAGCGGGGCTGCGACCGATAGAGCCCATCCGGCCGTAGCACTTGATGCAGGCCCAGGAACGGCGTCGTAAACGGGGTGTAGCCCTGCTCCGGTACGTCGAAGTTCCAGGCGCCGCCGAAGTAATCTTCGGTCCCTGTCCCACAGATCGTTGGATACGCCTCATCGCCGTCGAGATAGAACTTGATCTCCCCTTCGCCCCACCAGCCGGAGTTATGCGCGCCCCAGGCGAGGTAGGTCCCGACGTAGTGCCCGCTGCCCTGGATGCCGTCGAGCAGCGTATGGACCGCTTTGTCGGGCAGGGGATTGCTGCGCCGCCACTGGGCCTGGAAATAGGCGGCCTCGTCCGGTACCTGGGTCAGTGTATAGTCGATCTGGTAGTAGAGGATGGCCTCCTGGTCGGAGAGGCTCTCGATCGTGATGCGCGCGGCCTGACGGAAGGGCATCTCCCAGTAGCTGTTGAAGCCGCCGTGGGGATTGACGGCGATGGGCAGCGAGTTGACCTGGCTATAGACGCCCCAGCCCTGACAAAAGAAATCGCCAAGCGGGACTTCCACGGCCGGCCGCGCATCATCCTCCCAGTACATGCGCAGCAGCAGATGACGCCAGTGCTGTGGATGGGTCGTCAGCCAGATGTGCTGGATCGCGCCTGAGCCGGTGATATCGGCCAGCGTCGCCGTCGCGCCGGGTTGAATGGCGATGCTGGGCGAGATTTTCCAGCCCTGTCCCAACTCATGCGCTGGCTGGGCGCCCGTACCCGCGGTCGCCATGCCCCCGCGGCCTTTCTCGCCCGTGGGGTTCTCCGGGCTGATCGAACGCGTTTGCGCGGCCGAGAGATACGATAGATTGCCAAGGCCCATACCAAGCCCGTTGAAAGCGCTCATCTATTATCTATCCTTTCACGATTTTAGACCGCACATCGTCATGCTCCCAACGCCGTCGCGCTACAAGGCATTGCACGCAGGGTTCGCCCCGCGATTGTGATGGCGCCCGCCGTGGGCCTGCGACTGAAGTCGCATGGCACACAACGGACACTGAAGTGTCGCTGGCGTGGCGCTTCAAGCGACTTTAGTCGCCGTGGTTTGCCATGCGACTTCAGTCGCAGGCCGTATCTCACAATCATAGGGTATTCGCAGGCAGTCATCGCCCGACCTCTGAGAGCGTCCCACGCGCGCCGACGCGCCACGCCTGTGAGCCGGCCTCGAGCGTATACCCATCCAAATTGCCGCCCCGTACGGTCAACGAGGGGCGTACCACACCGTCCTGTCCACGGGTCTGCGCGTAGACGCCCCAGGCCACCCCACAGCTGAATACGCCGCGGAAGTTGTCCTGGTTGGTGGCGGGGTCGAAGCGCAGCGCTTTGCGGTCGGCGTCGCAGCTGAAGCCGCTCAACGCGGGCAGCAGCGCCCAGCTGGCCATCGAGCGCGCGTAGTGATGGCCGCACTCGACCTCATCCCACGGATTGCGCCGGTAACCGTCGTGACGCGCGCGCACAGCCTGTACCAGGGTGAGACCCTCCTCCACGCGCCCTTCGTAGACTAGGTGCGCGGCGACCTGGTATTCGACGCCTGTCCACACTTCGTCGGAGTAGACGAAGGGCAGGCGCGGCCGGCCTCCTCTGGGCCAGGTACATAGCAGCAGCCCTGCCTCGTCGCAGAACGCGTAGGCGCGCTGCACGTTGACGTGGGCGCCCAGCGGCCGGCGGAAATTGTAGCGGTAGATCCCGTCGAGCGCGGCCCCGATCCGTTCCGGCGACGCCACATGGCCGAGCCCGGCCACATGGGCCAGCAGTTGCCCGAACACCTGATCGGAGAGGCAGCCGTCGCCGTGCTGATAGGGGCAGGCGTCCACGTCGACCAGGCGCTGGCGGTAATAGTCGCCGTTCCACAGCAAGGCGTCGAGCCGCGCGCCGCTCCGCTCACGCTGCGCGCGATAGCGCGCTGCCGCGTCGTGATCTTCCAGGCGCGCGGCCATGGCCTCCGCCGCGGCGAGCGCTCCGAGCAGCAGCACGCCCGTCAGTGGGTTGGGGCCGTGGAACTCGATGTCGTAGGTATTGTGCTGCTCCCCGTCCAGGACCCCATCGTCGTCCGTGTCCCACGTCGCCAACGCGTAGCTCAACGTTTTTTGCGCGTTGGGCCACAACGCGGCCAGGAAGTCACGATCGCCGGTGAGCGCGTAGGTCCGCCAGAGGCGGATGATGGAGGCCAGTTGCCCATCCGCCGCGGCGTGCCGCAGCGGCCAGATCGTCCCGAAAGCTTTCTCCGCGCGGAACCGCATCTTACCCGACTCGTCCACCTCATCGAGGAATGCCGTGCGCAGCATGCTGGCCTCCAACGTCGGGAAGAGGAAGGCGAGCGTCTGCGCGTAGGCCCACACATGCGTGCAACTGCCGTGGCACGAACCGCCTCGGTCGAAGCAGCCTTCCCAGCCGAAGAACCGGCCGTCCTCCAGCCAGAAGCAGGTGTTGCTGCGCAGCACGGCGATATTGCTGGACAGCGCGTCCACGACGGCGGCGGGTAGCGTGCTCTCGAACAGGGCGTCGCGGAACTGGAGTGTCGTCTCCTCGAGCCGCGGGAGATGTGCGGCCACATGGCGCGCGACCGCCCAGGCGTCGTCGAAGCGCCCAGCGTAGCGGACGCGCGTCGTCGGCGGACGGTCCGGCGCGGCCTCGTTCCAGCCGTCGACGCGGTTGGGAACGTACCAGCTCAGGATAAAGGTGATGGTGCGGGTCTCACCCGGAGCAAGCTCGACCGGGACGCCGACGGAGCCGGGGTCGACGTTGACGACCTCGGGTCCGACCGGGCTGCGCCGCGCGGGTTCGTCGCTATCCGCGGCCATGAAGCGGCCATCCTCCGACAGATCATCCCAGAACTCGCGCAGGCTATCATACCAGCCCCCACGCGCCCACGCCGGCTTGGCCGTGGTCGGCGTGTCCAGCGTGACCAGCGCCGCGTTGCCGTAGGCGAGGTCCGCGGGGGGAAGCGGCGGCCCCTCGAAGAACACGCCGCGCGCCACATCATCGTCGCGCCACGTATTGCGGCCCTCGCCCCGCGGGTCACCGCGCAGGTTACCGAACTTATCGGTCCCCACGAAAGACACCGGGTTCAGCATCGAGGCGGCCACGGTCGCCCGCGCCGTCGTCGGACCGGGATTGCTGAGCCGCCAGCGAAACACGGCGCAGGGCAAGCCGGAGGCGTCGGGATCGAGCGGCACGAATGGCGTGTAGGCCAGTAGATCGGCGTGGACCGGCACGTCGGGGTCGCGCAGCTCCAACTCGGCCGTCGGGTAGCGTCCGCGGAAGCGGCTCGCGGCGAAGCGCGGCAAGCCGCCGCCCAGGTTGGGATGAATGCCGTGCGAACCGGCATAAGGCGGCGGGATGCGGCCCTCCAGCACGCGTGTCACGGCCAGTTGCCCGTCCGCCTGCGCCCAGAGCGTGAAATGGGTAAAGGGCAACGTCAAGCCCTTGCGCGGCGCGTTCCAGATCTCGAAGTCCCGCAGGTCGCCGCGCGCGCCTATTGATATATTGCCCGTCCCGATCCCTCCGAGGGGGAACGCCACCTGCGTGGCGTCGGGATCGAACCACCGACCGCCTTGCACGCTATCCGAGTCGCTCAACCGCATAGACCCTCCTTGTTTCATCATATCGCTCGCTCAGGCCGTTGCCGAGAGGCGGCCGGCGCCGCTGGACTCGCGCACGATGAGTTCGGTATAGAGCACTGTCTTGCTTGGCAGGACAGCGGCTCCGTCAATTAACGCGGCGAGCCGTTGCACGGCCACTTCACCGATCGCCTGCCCCGGTAAGCGCACCGTGGTCAGCGCCGGCGTGACGTGCGCGCTCTCAGCGATGTCGTCGAAGCCCACCAGGGCCATATCGTCCGGCACACGCAGGCCTGCCTCCTTGAGCGCGTCCAGCGCGCCAAGAGCCGGCTTGTCGCTAATGGCCACGATGGCCGTTGGCCAGTCGGCCCGCGGCAAGGCCAGGAGCGATTGCGTCTCGCGATAGCCCTTGCGTGAGCTTCCGTGCAGGGGCTTGACCATCAACCGCGGATCGGGTGATTGGCCGACTTGATCAAGCGCGCGTAGGTAGCCCTCCCGCCGCTCGACCAGCGTCTTGTACTTGCGCGGCCCCTGCAACAAAGCGATGCGCTCGTGACCCAGGTCGATGAGGTGGCGTGTAACGAGATAGGCCCCGGACACGTTGTCGGCCAGTACACAGGGGACGTTTAGCCCATCCACGTAGTTATCGGCGAGCACGAGCGGGAGCCCGGTGTCCGCGAGCGTGCGGATGTAGGCGTCGGACACGTCGCCGCCGCCCAGCGCCACCAGGCCGCTGACCTGCTGCTCGGTCACCATCGCGGGCAGCGTCGTCGTCCCCGGCTCGACGCTGGCCAGCAACACATGATAGCCCAGGCGGCCGGCCTCGATTTCGATTCCGTGGACCATCAGCCCAACCAGTGGGTCGCTATACGCTGGGACGGACAAACGCTCAATCAGCAAGCCGATGAGCGGCCGTTGTCCGCGCCGCTGGTAGCCCAACCGCTCCATCGCCGCCAGCACGCGCTGCCGCGTGTCATCGCCGACGCCGCCCTTGCCGTTGAGCACGAGCGAGACCGTAGCCAGCGACACGCCAGCCTCGTGAGCCACATCGCGTACAGTCGAACGCGTCGCCATCGGCACCTCACTAAACATGTTCACTAAAAATTAATGTATTAATTTGCTTATCTTTACGGCCAATCATAGCCTATCATTGCAGGCTTGTCAAGCCCTATTCAGCCCTTTTCTTTAGCATCACGGCAAGCAAGAACCTTGACAGCACGAGCGATGCGGGCTATGATCGAAGAAAACCGATTACGTGATCGGCGGACGGACGAAAAGTAGAGAGCGGCACGAGCACAAGGACCAGTTGAAAGGGGCAAGTACATGGCAACGGTCGGGATACTGACGTTTTCGGATGGGCGCGACTTCGTCGCGCGCGAGACCGACGCGATGAATCGCGGCTATCAGGATCGCCTGGCTGCGCGCCTGACCGCGGATGGTTACAAGGTCGTCGCGGGCGAGGAGATCATCTGCACGAACGAGCAGGCTGTGCGCGAAGCCAAGCGGCTAGCCACGACAGGGTGCGACTGCACCATCTTCAACTTCGCCGTGTGGTCCTTCCCCCACCTGCCCGCCCTGGCCTCGCGCTTCGCGCCCGGCCCCCTGCTGCTATTCAGCAATGTCAACCCGGAGTATCCCGGCCTCGTGGGGATGCTGGCTAGCGCGGGCGCGCTCTCGCAGGCCGGCACACCCTATGCCCGCGCCTACGGCGCGATTGAGGACGACGCTGTCTACGCCACGGTGCGCGCGTTCGTGCGCGCCGCGTCGGCCGTCGCACGCCTGCGCGGGCAGACCTTCGGGCTCGTCGGCGGCCGCCCCATGGGCATGTACACGACCACGGCCGACCCCGCGCAATGGCTCAAGATCTTCGGCGTCGACGTCGAGCACATCGACCAGGGCGAGATCGTGCGCCTCGCCGCCGAGGTCCCCGACCGCGTGGTCGAGCCGGCCTTCACATGGCTCACGGAGCATGTCGGCCACATCCATTACGACGGCACGCAGCTCACGCCCGACAAGCTCAAGACACAGATCCGCGCTACCGAAGCCATGAAGCGGCTGATCCGCGAGTACCGGCTCGACTTCTCGGGCATCAAAGGCCAGCCCGAGCTGACCAACAACTTCTGCACCATGGACGTGACCGAGGCCTTCCTCAACGACCCCTACGATTGGGACGGGCCGCACGAGCCGCACATCTGCGCCACCGAGGCCGACATGGACGCCGCGCTGACCATGCAGATCCTCAAGCACCTGGCCGGCACGCCGGCCCTCTTCGCCGACGTACGCCATTACCACGCCGACCTGGGGATGTGGGACCTGTGCAACTCGGGCGAGCACGCCACCTACTTCGCCGGCCGCTCCTTCGACCCCAAAGACAACCTGCCGCAGGTGCATTTCTATCCCGAGGGCTTCTACTTCCCCGCCGGCGGCGCCAGCGTGCATCACCTGGCCTACCCCGGTGACGCCACGTTCGCGCGGCTGACGCGGCAGGACGGCCGCTACCGCCTGGCTATCCTGCGCGGCGAGTTCGTGCGCTACGACAGGGACAAGAACGACGCGCTCATGAAGCAGACGACGCTGGAGTGGCCGCACGCCTTCGCGCGCTTCACCTGCGCGGCTGAGGAGTTCATCGGCAGCTACGCCAGCAACCACATCCACGCCGTCTATGGCGACTGGGCCGCCGAGTTACGCCTCGTGGCCGGCCTGCTTGGGGTTGACGTGACCGTGTACGGGGAGGCCTAGACGATGGCGGATGGAGACCTCGTCTTGGGGATCGACGCGGGGACGGCTGGGCTGCGCGCGGGCCTATTCGACCTACAAGGCCGCCCACAGGGCTTCCACGATCAGGCCTACCCGACGCGTTATCCGCGCGCGGGCTGGGCCGAGCAGTCCCCCGCCGCGTGGTGGGACGCGCTCGTCACGGCGGTACGCGGCTGCCTGGCGGCGAGCGGCGCTGATGGGGCGCGCGTGATCGGGCTGGCCATCGACGCGCCCTGCGACATCTTGCTCGCCGATCGCGACGGCGCGCCCCTGACCGACAGCATCATGTGGATGGACCTGCGCGCGACGGCGCAGGCGCGCCGCCTCACCGCGACGGGCGCGCCCGTGCTGCGCTACTGCGGCGGCGAGGTCCCGGCCGAGTGGCCCGTGCCCAAAGCGCTCTGGCTCAAAGAGAACGAGCCCGCGCTGTGGGCACGGGCGGCGCATCTCGTGGAGCAGATCGCCTGGCTGACCCGCCGCCTCACCGGCGCGTGGGTTGTCCCGCTCAACACGGCCGCCGCCAAGTGGCAGTACCGTGCGAACACCGACGATGAGACGCCGCGTGGCTGGCCGGTCGAGTTGCTGCGCGGCGTCGGGTTGGAGGACCTGCCCGACAAAGTCCCAGGCGCCGTGGTCGCGATGGGCGAGCAGGCGGGCGAACTGACGGCGGAGGCTGCCGCGACGTTGGGGTTGCGGCCGGGCGTCGCTGTGTCCATGAGCGGCATCGACGCGCATGCCGGAATGGTCGGCATGGGCGTGCTCGCGCCCGGCGCGCTTGCCCTCATCACGGGCACCTCAACCTGCCAGTTGGCGCAATCGCCTGGCCCCGTCTTCGATCCTGGTTTATGGGGCCCGTTCGAGGCCGCCGTGATCGGGGAGGAGTGGACGCTCGAGGCCGGCCAGTCCAGCACGGGCGGGACCGTGCGCTGGCTGCTCGACACACTGGGCGGCATTCTGCCGTCTGGCGCCGCGCGCTACGCCGCCGCCGACGCGGCTGCGGCCGCCATCGCGCCCGGCGCCGACGGCCTGACCGTGCTCGATTTCTGGCAGGGCAGCCGCACGCCGATCAAGGACCCGGCGGCGCGCGGGACCATCTGGGGCTTGACCACGGCTCACGGGCCGGGCCACCTGCTGCGCGCCGTCTACGAGGGTACGGCCTATGGCAATCGGGCCATCGTCGAGATGTTGCGGCGGCTGGATGTCCCCACCGATCGTGTGCTGGCCTGTGGCGGCGGGACGCGCAGCGCGCTCTGGCTACAGATCCTGGCCGACGTCGCCGGCTTGCCGCTGACGCTGACAGACGCGCCCGACGCCGTCGCGCTGGGTACCGCGATGTGCGCGGCAGTCGGAGCCGGCACCTACCCGGATCTGCGCGCGGCTGCGGCGGAGATGGTGCGCGAGACGCGCACGGTCGAGCCGAATGCTGCGGCGCACGCTGTCTATGATGAGGGCTACGCGCGTTATAAGGATACCTATGCCGCGCTGGCGCCGCTCTTCCAGCGTGGGTGAATGACCTGCCGCGTAGGTATCCGAACAGGATGGGATGGGGGAAGAGAATAAATGGCAACGGATTTTTCACTGGAGGATAAGGTCGCGGTCGTCACCGGAGGCGCACGCGGCTTGGGGTTGGAGATGATGCGAGCGTTGGCCGAGGCCGGCGCCGCCGTGGCGTCGGTCGACCTCCTGCGCGCACGGGGTGAGGAGGCTACGCGGGACATCGCGCGCGACTACGGCGTCCGCGCCGCCGCGTACACGGCCGACGTGACGGACGCGGCGCAGGTCGCGTCGACCTTCAACGCGATTGAACAGGAGCTGGGGGCCATCGACATCCTCGTCGCGGCGGCCGGCATCGTGGAGAACGTCGCAGCCGAGGATGTCGAACCCCTGGCATGGCGGCGCATCATCGACGTCAACATCACCGGTGTCTTCCTATGTGCGCAGACCGCGGGGCGGAGTATGATCACGCGTCGTGACGGCAGCATCATCCTCATCGCGTCGATGTCGGGCCTCATCGCCAACCGTCCACAGAAGCAAACGGCCTACAACGTCTCCAAGGCGGGCGTCATCATGATGGCCAAGAGCCTGGCGGCGGAGTGGGCTGATCGTGGGGTACGCGTCAACGCCATCGCGCCTGGCTACATGCGCACGGCCTTAACCGATCAGGTCTTGGCGGGGCACGAGGGCCTGCGCGAGACATGGGAGAGTTACATACCACTAGGCCGCATGGGCGCCCCCGAGGAGTTGCGTGGAGCGGTCGTCTATTTAGCCTCTCCCGCATCATCGTACGTGACGGGACACGCCCTAATCGTCGATGGCGGATACACCGCATGGTGACAGAGGGGCGCACGGCAGTTCGATGCGCCGCCTCGTCGTTTGCATCATTATTGCAGGCCGCTCGCCACTGACACTGAAAGATGGGCGTCAGAGCGCGGCAAGAGGGCAGCCCAAGTTGGACGTGGCTAGACCATAGTGTTCCGTGAGCACCAAGCGTGCTATCGGCGCCAATCACCCGCGTAGACATACGAACGGCTGCCCGAGAATAGATTGAGCGCCGTCAATTGGGCGCCTACTCAGTCGCGACGCGGCTGCATAATTATCCACTGAGCCAAGATCCGCGATGGCTCCCGGTGTCCGCCACTTTGTTTCCCGTAAGTGGGCCACCGATCACGCGAGAGGGTAGCGGGCATAGCGGAGCGGATTGGAGCATTAGCCAAAGCGCCGTTCGTATCATGCCTCCCATGTGAAAGCCTTTCGCCGAATGCCTTCAGTGCCATGGAAGCGCGCGATGTAATATTTGCGCTCACTCGATAAGGCGCACCCAGGAAGTATTATCGATGGCCTATAGCAGAACCTACTGATAGCCTAAAGCAGGACCTACTCCTCGCCGCCTTCAAGCCCTACCAGATCGTCCATCTCGGCTTCATCGTCCATCTCGGCTTCCGATGGGTGCGCGCCACTTTTTCGCGCTGGCGTTTCGTATTCACTGGGAGCGCCGGCTTCTAGCCGGCAGGGCGTCAAGGGCGAGCGGTTGGCCGCGCGCAGACAGCGGGGCGGCGACCGTGGGCCGGCTGGAAGCCGGCGCTCCCAGTAGATATGACGCGCGTCTCGGCGGCCAGCGCGAAAAAGTGGCGCGCACCCGCTTCCGATACGACACCGGTGAAAGCGTCCCGCAGCGTCAAGCTAAGGAGGTCGGCGAACGCGACGTATGCGGCAAAAGAGGCGCCCTTCGTAAGCACGCTACCCCTCTCGATTCCCTCAATCTGGTTCACCGTGATCCCGAGGCGTGCCGCGACGTCCGATGCTCGGAGCCGAGCCGCTCGCCGACACAGCCCAAACCGTCTGCCCACATAGCGCGCGCTATCGTCGTTGTCTCTCTCATCAGCGCGAGGAGAGAGAAGGAACGTCAGATCGTAGAAACGGGAGATCGTCGCACGCTCCTCAGCTACGCCGAGTCGTTCGGCCGTCAACGCCCGCATATCGTGCCCGCACATCGGGCAGATTCCGATCCGCAACGGCGCGGTCAACAGCGGCAGTGGTCGACCACAATGGCCGCACGCGTCGAGAAAGCGACGGCCGTGGCGCACACATCCCGGCAATGACAGGAAGCGCCACGTCAACGAATAGTAGCCATCGTCTCGCACGCACAATGGGCAATAGCGCAGCGATGCGGAGATGCTGCCGGCCAGAAAACGGCTCAACGGCTGGGGCCGTGTCGACCGACCGAACTTCGCGCCAAGATGGTGGAATGTCGTGCCCAGGAGATCCGCCGGGGAACACACCGCCAATAGCGGTAGGTTTCCGAACGATAGCGGCGGAAAATCGGCCACGCCTCGCGCGATCCGCCGATCCTGACACGGGAAACACTGCGCGGTCAGCGCATCCACCGACGCGATGTCGTTGTCTTCCGCCAGACGTGTGAGATAGCCGGTGTAAGATTCGAGCCACCGCATGGGCGGATGATCCGGCAGCGCATCGAAGTAATAGGACGCTGTCCACAATGCGCCTGCGTCAGCCATAGCCCCCTCCCTCCAGGCGCAGCCATCGTGCGCGCGGCGTGGCGATCGGCCGCGCACCGCACAGGTTGAATCCGCACACCATAGATTCATAAGATTCATAGAGCGCGACGAGATACCGCACCTGTAGGCGCGGTATCTCGTCGTAGCGCCGCACCTGCAGCCGGCCCTGCCGGCCCCACGAGCGATCCGACAGCCACCAGCAGGGCCGGATCTTTCATCTGCTTATGGGACTACTTTGTGATCGCGATAGTAGCTAGCGAAGAGATCCGCCACCCCTGGGCATGACAGGAAACTGGTGGAGATGCCGAGATGCGCGGCGACGGCCTCCGCAGCCTCCGTCTTTGAGTACAGTATCGGCGGCAACGTCAGGTCCTCCAGCGTCCGCTGGATGCGATGCAACGTGGCGCGCTCTCGATCTTGGCGGCGCCTTGTCGCTTCGGGGACGACGTCCTCGGCTGGCGTCGCGGTGAATAGGTGGCGCAACGTGACGCCGTAGAAGTCGGCGTACACGATGTATGTGTTGAGAGATCTCTGGAGCATGCCGCGCTCGATGGCCCGCGTACTTTTGAGGGGTGTGATCGGGAGGCGCGCGTAGACTTCGTGCGGTAACAGATGGTTGACCTCGCGCAGGTGACGAAAATGCGCGCCGATCGCCCTCAACGTGTCGCCGCTACCCTCTTCGCAGGCGTGTGGCGTCATGAGAAACTCGATGTCAGCGACGCGATCGGCGAGAGCCGTTTGCTCATCCGGGGCCATCGCCGCACCATCCCATCGAGCGAGATCAGCGCGACACGCGGGGCATATCCCACTGGGGACGTGGGCCGCGAACAGCGGGAGGGTTTTACCGCACTGTCCGCATCTATCCATGAGTAAGCGCTTGTGTTCCACACACCCGGTCACCGCCGTGAAGCGCCAGATGAGCCGATAGTACCGGTGATCGGACAGACAGTGGGGACAATACCGCACGGTAAACGCGATACTGCTCCCGAGAAAGCCCTTGACGGACCGGCTGCGCGTGGTCGGCCCCAAAAACTTGCGGACGACGTGATGGAACGTCGTGGTGCGGAGTCGCTCCTCGGAACAGACGGTGAGGTCTTCCAAGATACGACTTGACAGCGGGGGCATATCCCTCATCCGGCTCACATGGATAGGCCGACCCTTCGGCGGCATCGGGACGGTTAGGTCCGAGGGGACATCCGTGTCGTTGAGCGCGAACAGCCGCGAGAGATATCCTGTGGCCGCCTCGCCCGGCTCGGGCGCCGGATGGTCGGGTAGGGCGTCAAAGTAGTACAGATCATCCCGTATCATCATGCTCATCCTCCGCGATTCACCTGAGCAGGGCTCGGATGTTCGGCGGCGTCGCCGATTTAAGATCATCCCATGTCGCCCGCAAAACGTCCTGGGAGAGGCACGGTAGCCCGTCGATGATCGCGCGCCGGCTGGCCTCCACGAGTAGGATCATAATCTTGTTGAGATTGCCCCTGGTCAACTCATCGATGAGCGTTGCCGGTCCAGGCGCGACATCCTTTTTCTTTGGTCCGGTTTCGATCTGCCGGTAGGATAGGTTCGCGTCGGACGTGAACGGTAAGAGCAGTTCCATGAAGACCAAAAGCCCCGCCAGACGGTCGCTCCCGTCCTTATCGACCGTATAGGGCTTGAGCTCGAAGTAGTCGTTCCAACGTCCCTGTAGCTCGACATCGCCCTCAATAAACTTATAGGGGTGACACGACGCACAGACCATCGTGACGCCGCGTAGCACGTTCGACAATTCGATGAACCGGCGGCGTAGTTCCTGGCTCCGCACATTCTCGATCTCATCGACCCATTGCACGATGTTGCGGCACTTCTGGGCATTGGTCGCGATCTTATTGAGCAGTCGCCCTTCCTTGTCCCGCTCGGCGTAGGTCGCCCCAAATGCCTGGACGATATTCTGGAGCAACATCCTGGCCGACAACTGGCTGGCCGGCGCGTCGGTCTTGACGAGCGGTATGCGGTTCCTCTTCTCCTCGACCGTCGGGGGGAAGACAACGGCGGCGAGCCAGTCGGCGTAGGTCGACTTCCCCATGCCGCTCTCGCCACCAAGGAGAAGGTTGCGCTGCTGACCTGGCGAACGATACTGGAGAATCGTCGCGAGTTTCCGATTGAGTGCGCGCAAATCAGGTGTGAGGACGAAGTAGAAGTTGGCGAGCCACGCCAGACGTTGGTCTTTGGTCATGCGCGCGAACTGCTCGACATAGGTCCGACGTAGCGCCTCGTACCCAATCTGGGCGATACTGTCGGGATCGATATCCAAGGGACTCCTGACCAAACGAAGCAGCAGCCGCTGGCGCATGTCCATAATCTGCCGACCCTTCTGCTCATCGACCGCGCTTGTGCCGAGTTGATCAACGCGTGCGAGAAGGCGCGCGTCGTCGGCCTGATACTCATCCTCCCACTGCTGCAAGAGATGTAGCCGAGCGAACATATCCAGGTGGTCGTCGACGAGTGTCGTCTGGACCGGTAACGTGCCCCGCGTCGGTATCGTTTCTATGGCCATTGGTATCCTCCCTTTTGGGCTAGCCCCGCGCGGGGCGCCCGAATGCGGCGAGTATATCTGTGCGCGAGGGGGTGGGTGTCGAGGGAATGGAAATGGACGCCACCTCGACGTCATCATCGGGTTGGAGCGCCGCCCTCTCCTTGCGGCGTGCGCTCTGGATGCGTGTCTGTTCCTTAGCTCGCGCGGCATTCCGCGCGTTGTTGTCGTTGGCGCGCCCCAGGTAATCCGTCGGGTCGCCGCCCCTTTCGCGAGAAATGCGCTTCGAGGTCTCCCACTCGGACGCACTGATCCTCTTGAGCGCTCCCGTGGCGTCCCGGAACTTGCTCGACGTCGTCTCGACCTGAAAAGGCGTGATCCCCTGGTGCGACATGGTCAAGCACCCGATATTATCCTCCTCGTAGCTGTAGCTGTATTCCATTGGAGTACCATCCAGGTCCAGGCGCGGCGCCTTATTGGCCGCCCCCGAGGCATAGGTCAGTCCGAACGCCATCACCCCTTTCCCTGCATGGATCTGGCGGGTCTCGGTGGCCTTGCGCCAGAAGAGGTGGGCGACCTCCTCATAGGGCGGTATCTCGGGCACCCAGGTCATCGTCTCCGCCCACTTGTCGAAGGGGCTCATGCCCAGGGCGGGGTGCTCTTTGTGCCAGTGATCGACCATGAGGCGTAGGATGAAGTCATCGATATCCTCATAGAGGAGACAGGCATTGCGTAGAGAATGTTTCGTGTGCTCACGATCCCGCTGCGCGCCGCGCAGGTAGGCATCGAACAGCGCCGCGAAGTTACCGAAGTGGTTCTCGATGAGTGCCCCGTAGCGCCCGTTGTAGGGTGGCCTGAACACGAGATCCATGGTGTTGTACCGCCCCTTGGGATGGGTGACATCGGGACAGGCGAGCGCCCGTCCCGCGTAGGCCAGGCTGTCCGACTTGAACTCCAGGGCATTATCGACGAACAACTGCTGGATCAGCCCGATGTAGGGGATCATCCCCTCGAGACCCAACGCTTTAAGCTTGTCTTTGGACCACACGGCGAACCAAATCGCACTTCTCAGCGCGTCCAGGATCGAGGCGATACACGGGTCGCGCACGTTGAGCGAGTAGCCAATCGGGGCGCGGAGGCAGGCGTCGAACAGCATCGTCAGCCACAGGGTCAGCCGGATCGTGCGCGTGTCCTTATCCACAATGTACGCGTGGACCTTCCAGTGGTCCGCGAAAACATACTGGCTAGGCAACTCCGCACGATCGGCGAAGTGGTCGAACACGCGGCGTGTCCGGTCCCATGTCCCCTTGCCGTAGCGCCGATCCATCATCTCCTCGCCGACCTCGGGATTGGTCTCGAGGACCGGCACGTACTGATACAGCCACCCCCGTGACGGGCGTTTGATCGGGCTTAATAGGGCGGCCTTGCTTGGGACGGAGAGGATAGCGTCCATCGGCAGACGATGATCCAGGAGTTCGTACACCACATCCGCTGGAACCGCATGCCCCTCGCATTTGTGGGGATCGATCCAACGGCGCCCGGTCCGCTCCCACACCTTATTCATCGTGTTCCAGAGAAGATTGGTGTTCATGTGGACATCGCGGCGCGCGTAGTAATTCATAATGACCGTGTCGATCAAGTGTTGTTGCGGGTCGGTCGTCCGGCTGTGCCCGCGGTCCGAGCGCACCATCTCGCCGGCCATCTCGTCTTCATTGCCACAGGTCCGATGGACACGCTGCCGGTATTTGTAGTACGTGGAGCTAACGATGACCGGTGTCTCCGCCGCCAGCAACGCGTCGAGCACCTCGCCCTTCTTGAACTTCTTGCCGTCCTGCACGGCCTGCCTGGCCAGGAAGGCGAGGGATGCGTCCACACGCTCAATGAGACCTTTCTGCACACGGGCGTTCTCTCGCGGCGTCGTTAAGTCCTGGGCATTGGCCGGGGCTGTCCTGGGCGTCGGGCAGTGCTCCAGCATCCTGGCCTGTAGGGCTTTGCGCGTCGGCGCGAAGAGTGGTGGAGGGTCGCCGGACACGCCCCGGATGACGCTCTCGATCGTCTCGGTCGTCTCCTCGCCAGTGCGATCGTCCACGAGCGTGATGACCGCCGGAATAGCCTTGAAGTCGGGGGCGGATGCGATCCGAAACACCCGTTCACCCCGCGCCATGAACGCGTCTTTCTTGAAATTGGAGACCCTCACGGGCGGGGACGGTCTATCCGTTGCGATCATGGATCACGCCCTCGCCCAGGGGGCCAACGCGACGACCACGGTTGGCACGAGCAGCCCATCCCGAAAGACGGACAGCGAGAGGTCCGTCATCAGTTCGCCGTGCCAGAGCATGTGATACAAGGAACCGTTCACCTCTCTGATGGGCACACAGAGGTGGCGCGCGAGCTGGTCCGCCACCGCGCGCAGGTAGTCGTCGTGTCCAGCGCCGAGTATCTCCCGCACGGCATCGATGACGCGTTGCTTCGCATAGGCCGGCGGCTCAAAACGGACCAATGCGAGCAAGTTGGCCAGTTCACGCCCCTGCGGCAAATCGTCCTCGTCATGCACGAGATAGAGCAAACCGCGTTTACCCTCGTACTCGCGGCGCCCCGCCTCCTCCCGCCGCTTCATGTCCTCCCGCGTGCGTCGCCACCGGCGCGTGATCTCATGGATTTCCCCCGGGCCGGTGTCGCGGTCCAGGGCGAAGTCGGGGACGTAGGAGCGCTCTTTCCCGTTTTCATCCCGGTACATATGCTTGTCTGGCTGGCTGACGACACGCCAAACGGACTTTTTGCGGCACTCACGGAGGAGCCAGCAGCGCTCGCCGAACGACTCACACTGCACCATATTGCCTTCGGGACCGGTGATGCTGCTGATGATGTTCTTGCCGGTCGAGCGCACCACGCGTACGTTACCCTCGGGGGGTCGGCGTTTAGGTTTCATCGACATAGTCCTCCGTGACGCTCAATCCTTTACCGCGGCTACCGAGGCGCCCCTCATGAGGGGGTGTGCGCCACAGCGACAGGAGCATGATCTGAGCGGCATCGGACCGGACAACGGACGGGTCGCCACTCTCATACCCCAGGATCACGGGAACGCGACAGCTCGTCCAGCCGCACGAGGAGACCGCATCGCCCGCGATAGGCAGGGCATCGCGCAGGTCAGGGAGGGCCTGTCCAAGCGACATACGCCGGACAAAGGATGGTCGCCCCGACGCCATGGAACGCACCATGGCGAAGACGGTCGAGAGAGACGGACGCGCGAGCTTGTCGTCGTCCGGGCGCCCCTGATTGGCGTGCGCGATATGGAGCGTGACGATGGCGTGGATGGCGCGGTATGTCGGACGCGGGGGCCGATACTCTCCCGTGCAGATGAGCGCACACATGGCGCGTAGCGTGAGACGCGCCGAACGCGCGTAGGCGTCGGTCAAGGCGGCATCGATGATAGCCGCCACCTCCGGTTGGATACGTGTCACGCGTGGCTCACGCCACCCCGTGAGATATGACTGTGTTCGTTTATGTCTCATTGGACGCTACCTCACATACATGGCGCACCATGAGCGCAATCTGGACTCCGGCATCGGAGTGATCCTCACCGATGGCACGCACGACCGGCAAACGCGAAGGCAGAGATACGCGCGACCCTCAGTCCGGCATTGCCACATACCTCGTCACGCCAATGCTAGCCGGGATGGTCGATGAACGAACCGGGAAATGAGAGGCCGATGGACGAATCAAGAAACGAGAGGCCGATGGGCGGCAATCGTCGGCTGCCTGCGTGTCGAGGACGACCGTTGTCCACCCTGCCCCTGTCCAATAACTCACGGCCCACGAGGGTGTGTCGCCACCGGAGCGCCGCTCCGATGGGCGGCAGCTCACCGGAACTGCCGCCCATCGGGGCGTGGGCAGCTTCTACTCCGACGCCCGAGGGACCATCCGCGCACGGCAGGCATCGCGTAGCAGAGGCCAGACGTCGATGTCGCAGTGGTCCATCGCGTAGCGTGCGAGCGCCTCGATATCCGGCATGACCCTGGTCGGCGACGAATCCAAGAATCGCGCGACCGCGATCGCGGGGGGATCCTCGTGTCGGGTAGGAAACGGCACGACGCGCGTGCCCTGGTGCGGCTTCGGTGGCACGACGATATCTTCGATGCTTGTGCTCAGCCAGTCGCTTGGGGTGTCCTCCTCGCCCGCGCGGCGCAGGGCGGCGCTCGGATCGTCGCGCGTCTCGGCACGCCGTCGCGTGCCGTCGGACAATCCGTCTGCCACCGCGTTGCCCCCGTCGCCCCGTACGTCACTGGTGTGTGACGATGGAGAAATGACGACGGCCGCATGCGGCGCGGGTGATAGAGGTCCTCGGGGAGCGGCCTGCTGGTTGGGCGCGGTGGCCGCGATTGTCTCGATGGTGGGATGAGAGAGCATGTGTAGATTGGGCGCGGCCACGTATGTCAACCCGTGTTCGGCGCAACTCCGGGCGATGCGTTGGTGGTAAGCGACCGTATCGTGCGTTTCGTACTGGAGCCAATCGCACGACTCCTTATAGAACGCGGGGGCGACGTATTGCGCATACGGCAGCATGAGGATAGGCATCTGCTCCAACATCTGCGCGTATGCGGCCTGGTAATGCGGTACGCCCCATCTCGTGTAGTGATCGAGCACCGGCTTGGCCTCCTCCTTGGTCACCTGTTCCCCATTCATGAGACGTTCTATGAAGACGGCCGGCTCGTGGCACAGATAGAAGTAGGGGCCATGTTCCCCTTGCAGAATCTTTCTACACTCGACGAACCAACGCCAGATACGCCGTAAGATCCTGGACGTCGCGAAGTCGATCTGTTCCTTCTCCAGGGCGTCGGCCAGAGCTTTCCGATCCCAAATGTCGATGCACTCGGCGATGAAGGTCCGATCAAGCGGCACGAGCCTAGCGATGGTGGCGTCGCCCATGTTGTGGCATCGGGATAGCCTCCATAATGCCCGAGCCACATCCGCCCGATGAAGATTCTGGCGCTGCAGATTCTCGTTGAGCTGAATGATGATGGCATGTTCGTCCGACACATCACACAGACCAACCGGGACGGTCTCCAGACCGACGCTCTCAGCCGCCCGATAGCGGCGGTGGCCGGAGATGAGGACATAGGAATCGCCGTCTTGCCGTACCAACAATGGGTTAAGCAATCCGATGGCCTCAATGTTCTGGACGAGATACTCCGTGGCCGAGGCCCCATCGTCGTGCCGCAAATCCTGGCGCACGCCATCGTCGAGGTAGTGAATCCGAGCCAGGGGCACGTCGGGGAGGTAGCCATTGACGATACCCATGGCTACCTCCCTCCCTCTGTGCCAGAGAGATCACCTACTCCAGCCGCACACGGTCTCATCGTCGTGGGGGCGCATATGACGCCACGGGGAACGGGAGCAAGAACAGCGACGTACGTGACATGTGCGGTGAGAGGCGCCGTGGGATAGTTGGGCGCGCCTCCATACAAGGCCATCATGGATCGAGTCTCCTTACCCAGCGTAAGCCTCGCCATGGTATCGCGTATCGTGATACACTGGACGTGGCCGCCGGAGTCTCGCGGCCAGCCGGGGTGGATTGGTCGTCTTCCCGGCTGCCCGCCTACATATCGATGTCCGCATCAGAATGACGGTTGAAACGATCGCGGCACTCGTCTAGTGGCCCCTCCTTTCCAGCACATAATGCGCGGCACGGTCACGACCTCTCTCACGTACCGGTCCGCTGTTTTCGATCCTCGGGGTCACGATGCGACGATCGAGGACGCCCAGGATTCCACGGCTCAGGCCACATGACGCGTCAAGCCCCGACGTCCACCATAGGGTGTGCCGCACGGTACGCCTTCATATAGTCGACGATGGCCTCGTTAACGATCTGCTCGCGGCTTGCGTGCTCGCCGCGAGTGACGATATCACCGAAGAGCAGCCATGCCTCCTTGTCGAGGCGAAGGCTGACCTGCACTTTCTCACGTCCTTGTAACCGCGGCCGTCCTGGCCGCCGTTCCGTCGCGGTCTCCCCGGTACGGTGCGCCGCCACAGTAGTATTCAGGTACATCGACGGATCGAGCGCTATGAGCCGCGCCCGCCCATCGATGCGCACCCGCGTAAGGCTGCCCTCCCCCGTGCCATCGATACCGGCAATGGATCCGCGCTGGCCGGCGTACGTCTCGAATGGCGTGCCGGACACCTTCTCGCGCAGGACCAGAATCCGATCGCCCTCCCGATCAGCCACAGATATTCGTCGGCAGGGACTCCGGCTTAAAAGCCGGAGCGGAAGCCGACCCCTCCTTTTCGCTACTCTCATCGCTCAATGCTACCTATCATAGCACCTTCCCCTTAATTATGCAATACATATTACGTATTGGAGCCTGAGTGTTTGCTCACCGAGCCGGTCGGTACCCAGTGCGGAGAGAACACGCGACACACACGAGCGGCTCTAACAGGCGCTTGAGGACAACCACCGGATGGCCACGTCAACACACCTCTCGGCGTTGCGTCGCCCGTACTGATCGCGCCGGACCTCGCGGGCTGCACCCTGCCCTCGCTTGCCACCGATGCTGTGACGATGTCGGATATGGGCGGAAGATCAGAACTCCGTGCCCCAGCCCGATCGCCCGCGGTGGCATGGACAGTGGGCAACGATGGGACAATGGCTACACCACTCTCCTGCGCGGGGTGGCCACGATTGGCTGTTGGTGGACGCGACGAACGACCGGCACACCTCTTTCCCCGCTTCAATGTGTTCGTCTGTGAGGCGGGCCGTGATCGTCTGGCCGGTGGCCGCGCTCCACTGGACCAGTGAAATCCGGCATGCGCTGCCGTGAACGAAGCGCGCCAAGTGATCGTAGACAAAACTGGACGGACGCTCCGGCAAGTCGGCCGCGACGGAGGTCGTCTTGATGTCGATGCAATCGATGCTGGCCGCATCGATTGCATCGACACGCCGGGCGGGCGTGGCGTGGGCTCCACACGCCGTCGCGCTTCCTGGAATGGCGATGACATCGAAGCGGCCGCTGAGGACGATGGCCGCGCCCGCTACGCCCGCGACCGGACGCCCAGGCGTGCGGACGTACTGCTCCGCCGCCAGCAGGATGCCGTACTCCCGATCCTGAAGGAATTGCTTGTAGCGTCGTAGGCTTGCGCGCCCGAAATCGAGGAGGCTCCCCTCCCTGTCATCACCGGTGTGTAAAACGATGGGCAGGGGGATGCGCGCCAGCACGTCGTCGATGTCTGGCTGTTCCCCGGCTATCACCATCCGGTTGTAGCGGTGAATGAGGGCATGGACGTATGTCCCGCGTTGGAGATGATAATTTTGCGCGTCGAACGGGCGCTTCTGATGCACCTCCGCGTAATGAAGCGGGCAGCGGCCGTACGCGTCGAGGCGTGTGGGAGTCACGACGACCGTTGTGATGTCGGGCGCGTCCCACCAGGGGATATAGGTCGATTGTGCCATCGCCAGACGCACCTTTCGCCGCTATCACTGGGCGCGGCTATCTTCACGTCGTCGCGGCCGTGATCGACCACGACCTACACGAGGATGGACGTCTTACTGAAACCTCCCAGAAAGCCCACGGCTGACGTCGTGGGAGTGTCAACGACAGTGAGACGACGTGTCCGTGACGGATATGTCCTCTTTGACCAACGCACTCATGCCGTCCGACGCCTGGTCCGTGGATATCATATGGTGGAGTTCACGCGCCAGGAGCGCGGCCATGGTGTCCCGCGTCAGTCCTGTCACGTCGCCCAAACGACGGTAGGTGGTCAGGAGGTCGCGGTCCATGTCGGCGATGAGCGCCCACCCCAGGATGCGGGAGACGGGTTGCCTCAGCGCCTGGATGGCACGCTGCTCGCTCGGTGTGCCGTCTCTGTCGGCGTAGAGGAGGTCAACGTCCACATCATGGAGGGTTAAAACGCTCTTGGCGACGACATCGTACAACGTGTCGCCGATCACATGGATCTCTTCGCCCGCACCGGCGATGGTCGTCTCCACGAAGAGAGACCAGGCGTCCGGCCAGAGCGCGAAGGATACCCGCAGCGCCGTGGCGCGCCGCTCGGCGGCGAGGTGTTCGATGAGGCGGATGGTGACCGCGGCGTCAGGTGGCGGCAGATCGTCGGGCGAGGGCTGCGGTCCCGCCCCCAAGACCCGCGCCACGAGCGCGTCGCGCTCCGCGCTAGATAGGTCTTCCCACAACATCCTCTCGTCCATCACCCCTCCTCATGGTCCACCCGTTTTCACATAGATGCATACGACAGAGCGATCCTCGCGGAGCGCCACCACGTCGAAGCGTCCCGAAACGAACGTGTCACGCGCCTCGCCACAAGGACCGTCGCGGCCGCCGACCGCGCTGGTATCCACACAGCACACAGCACACGGCACGCGGCACGCCCATTAGTTCATCTTAGCAATAAGGGGTGAGCGGGTATAGTGAAAGGAAAAGAGGAGGAGAGAGCCGCCGATGATCCTGCGCTATTGCTACCTGTCGCGCCACCCGCGCGTGTTCCTGACCATGACGG
>JAABUX010003052.1_pt1 | contig 22699 bp, 27 predicted proteins | sample 5561851 | NCBI WGS metagenome assembly JAABUX01 (sample SAMN10711883, study PRJNA513361) | rock metagenome | isolation source: Antarctica rocks | place: Antarctica: Victoria Land, Richard Nunatak red sandstone | collected 2016-01-03 | reverse complement strand
ATACCGAGCGTGTGGGGGATCCGCGGGCGCGGGCGTCTTCCGATCAGGTCCACGAGTGGCGGGGCAAGAAGAACCGCGTTTTCGGCGGCAGGGTCCGCGCGCGTCATCCGCACCCACCCGGCGGTCAACCCCAGCACCAACGGCTCATACGGGGTCTCAAAGTCCGCGGCCTGTGGCGGCGGCGGGCTGTGTGAGAAGACGGGCATAGCGATCTCTGCTGGCTGCCCGCGGTAGTGCCCGCCGTGTGACTGGGGCAACAGTGCGCCGGCGAGTTCGGCTGGCATCAGTCGTTCCGGCCAGGTCCTGGTGCTGAACTGGGTGTGCTCACGTCGCCACGCTTTCTCGCGGGCTTTGCGCCACGCCGGGTAGTGCTCGGCCGCGCAGATCTCGATCACCGGCTGCACGCGCCAGACGGTGACGCCTGGGCGGTCAGCCCTCTCGGCAAGCTCCTCGACCGCTCGCTCGAGTTCGCGTCGCACCCTCCGCCGGCGCCACCGGGAGCTGACGCGCACAGGACGATCCAGGCCCTTCACTGCCTAACCGTAGCCGGCACTGCTAGCTCGACTCACTCGTCCATCATCGGTCTCTTGCGTGGGGCCGTTGCCGAGGATCACCCGGTGAGGCTTGCGGCGTCTGCCTGCTCGAGGGTGTCAGCGATCTCGCTTGCCGCCTCGGCGATCTCGCCGAACGCTTGCGCGATGGCCATCAGGCTGGTTCCGGCGAGCGCGTCGCCGAAGTGTTTTTGCGCGTGGTCGAACTTGGCCCACAGCTTTGGGGGGCCGATCCGGTTCGGCGGTTCGAGCTCTGGGGCGAGGTGGAGGTTCCGCGCGTTCTCGCGCGGTTTCCACTTGATCTCGCATAGGTCGGCGAACAGAAACGCTTTGCGTTGCGTGTCGGCGGCTTCGGCGAGTCGGCGCAGGCGTTCAGGGTAGGCGTGGAAGGTGCGGACGGCCTCTGTCCAGCGGCTGTCCGCGCGACGTAGATGCTCGGCGGCTTCTTGCCGTGAGCCGAAGGTCTCGTTCATGATCGCCCCGTCTTTTCCGCGTCGAGGTCGATCGAGCTGAGCATTCCCAGGCCGGGCTCATCAGGCCCTGGCTGGTAGTCGGATTCGATCTCGCCGCCCGCTCGGCCGAGAGCGTTGGAGCGTTGCTCGAGCATGGCGTTGAGGTCGGCGGGGTCGACCCACCAGCGTGCCTGACGCCTGGGGCTGGCGCGGTGAGCTTTCAGTCGGCCCTGGTTGATCCAGAGACGGACCGTCGCGGGGTTGACGCGCAGCTGGCGCGCGATGTCCGCGATGCTGAGAGCATCTTCAGGAACCATCAGCACGAAGCTTAGCGCCAGGCTCTTGTGAAAGTTGTTGTTTTCGCGAATTGCGCGGGTGGTAGGCTGTGACGGGTCCGAATGTCTCAGGCAGGGGACAACCACGAGCGAGGAGCATCCGTCTCCCGCATCACCGACGCCAGCGGGCGCCGTAAACGCCACTCGGCTGCTCCGGCCGCGCCGCACGATGCTCCGGACGCCGGTACCGGCCTGCTGTCCAGCATGGACCTCGAGCCCGAAGGCGAGCTAGGCACCACAGCGCCCGCTGACGATGTGCTGGACCAGGTCCTCACGCCCGGCATCGAGCCGTCGGCTCGGCAGTCCGGCATCGTGCTCGACGCCGAACCTCGGCCGCCGGCTGGCCCCGAGCTGGACGATGTGCAACAGCAGATCGATCACCTTCACGAGCGAGCGCAGCACACCCGGACCCGCTCCGCCGCGCGAGGATCGGCGGATCTCGCTCCCGCCCTGCCGCAGGGCTCCCCCCGCCGCCACTCACAGACTGAGTCGTCCACCGAGGCGACGGGGGCCGGCGGGCGTCGGGCCAAACGGATCCTTCCGGTCGTGGCTGTCGGCGTCGTGATCGGGCTCATCGGCGTCACGGTCGGGAGTTTGGGCTCCGACGAGGCCGCGACGAAACCCGCGCCCGTCCGCGGTCAGCATCCGATCGCCGACGCCTCCGCCACCATCGAGCACGCTCTCAGCGCGGTCACGGCGCCGCTCAGGCAGGCGGAGAGCGCTGCCGCGCTGGCTGCGAAGAAGGCGAAGGCTCGAGCGGAGGCGAGAGCCAGGGCACGGGCTGTCGCCCGCGCCCGGGACGTCGCGGCGCATAGACGCCGTCGCGCGCCGGCGCAAGAGACCGCGACAGCGCCTCCGGCGACAGCGCCTCCGGCGCCAACGGCAGCCGCCAGTTCCACCGGGTCGGAGGCGACCTACTCCACGAGCCCCCCGCAGATTGCGTATCGGACTCGGTCGAGCGATACCGGAGGCTCGAGCGGCGGTTCGGGCGGCTCGACGTCTCTCCCTGCCGGGCCGACTGGGATCGGTTCAGCGGGGCGAAACTGCAACCCGAAGTGCTCTTAAGGGACCAGCGCCCCTCGATCAGATAGGGAAACTCATGCATCACCGAATCCTGTCCCGCATCCGCGCGAACATCGTCGCCTACCTCGCCCTCTTCCTGGCGTTGGGCGGCACCAGCGTCGCTGCGGTCGGCCTGGCGAATCACACGATCGACCCGGTCAAGCTCGACCCCCGCAACATCGGCGGCTACGTCCGCGCCTGGGCGAGCGTCAACGCCAATGGAAACCTGAACGCTTCAGCCGGACACGTGACCGTTCAAGTCGAGCCCAACCGCGAGTCCCCGGGGCGCTACTACTTCAGGTGGCACACTAACCTGACCAGCGCGTGCACGGTGGTCGGCAGCGTCGACACCGGGAGCGGCAACTCGCCTGGATACCTTACCGCTGACCTCGCGGCCCCGCGCAGGGATCAGCCCACGAGCATCGTGGACTCCTACGACTCGCAGGGCCAGCTCAGCCCGCTGCCGTTCGAGGTGGAGTTGCTTTGCGCCACTCCGCGTTGACGATGCAAGGGAGGCGATCGATAGCGCGGTTCGTGGTCCTGGCGGTGCTCGCCGCGCCCGCCGCCGGCGCGAGTGAGCTGACTTGGGCGGTCCCGCAGGCCCGTGGCGGAACGCTTGAGACGACCTCATGCTCGGGCTACGGCGATGGCCCCGCTGACACCGACGTAAGCGGGATGGTCTGGGTCGGAGCCAGCAATGGGAGCCTCAGCACGGCGAACGACTGCGGGCAGGGACGTTCTTTCCAGATCAACCCGATCGGATACCCAAAGCGGGGCAATAGCGCCCAGTGGCACACGGTCACCCCGCCGGCGATCGAGATCACGCACGCGTTCACCCCCGTCGACGAGGTCCTGATCGACCCCAACGGCGGCGATGGGTTCAAGGCCAGCTTCTTCTGGAACGGCGGGAGTCAGACGATCACCCCGCAGAACAACTGCTGCGGGGGGATGCACTACGGCTCGGGAATCAACCGTTCGCTGGGCCCGAGCCGGTACTTCGGCTGGCAGGTCTCGTGCCAGAACGGTCCGTGTGGTCAGCCGCTGAGCATCCTTGACGTGCGCGGGGTGGACTTGGTCGCGGTAGACACGACGCCACCCGGGCTGCTGGCGCTCGGCTCGAACAACATCTGGTACCAGGGCGGGCGGTGGATCAGGGGGTCGGGCTGGCCGGCGTCATTCCAGGCCAGCGCGGATGACGGGATCTGCAGCATGCGCGAGATCATCGAAGGAGCCTCGGTCCAGGGCCCGTACGACCCGGCTCGGAATACGCATAGTTGGACGCAGTGCCCGAGTCCGCAGACGATGGGCCAGACGATCGACACGACGCAGTACTCGAACGGGCCGCTGTCGCTGGTTCTGTCGGCCAGTGACGCGGCGAGCCCAGCCAATGTGTCGTTCCCGTCGACGACTTTGGAGGTTGACAACACGGGCGTCAGTCTGAGCCTCACCGGTGCCTCTGAGGCGTCATCGACCGCGGGAACTCAGTACGTCTCAGCGACAGCGACGGCCGGTCCGAGTGGCGTGGCGGCGATCTACTGCTCGGTTGACGGCGGCGCCTACACCTCACACCCGGGCGCGAGCGCCGAGATTCCGGTGGCGGGGATCGGCTCTCACCGGATTTCCTGCTACGCCCAGAATACGGCTATCGACCCGAACGGCCGGCCGGCAAGCTCACCGATCGAGACCTTTGTGATGTTGATCCGCCAGCCGACGGCATCGGCGATCTCGTTCTCACGGATCGCCGACGCACTGCGTTGCCACAGCGCCACGATCAAGGTCCACGTGACGGGCAGGCCGCGGACGATCAAGCGCCACGGCAAGAAGGTGCAGGTGCCAGGACGCACTCGGGTCGTGAAGCGCCCGGTCAGGCGCTGTCACGCGAGAACGGTCCTTCGGAAGGTGACCGTGATCGTTAAACGTCACGGCAAGCCGGTCAAGGTAACGAAGGTTAGGCGGGTGGCGTTGCCTCCGCACACGGTGCAGAAGACGACGCGCCGGGTCGGGCACGGCAAGGCCACCACTGTGAGCGGCTTCCTCGAGCTGGCGAACGGGATCGCGCTGGGCGGCCGCCCGGTGCAGATCCTCTCCGCGCCGAACAACGGGCTCGGGCAGTTCACGCCGATGGCCAGTGTGATCACGGGGGCCAACGGGACCTGGACAGCCAGAGTGCCGCCGGGTCCGTCGCGGCTGATCGAAGCGGTCTACGCCGGTGATATCACCACGCAGCCGGCGACCTCGGCGATCGTGAAGCTGATCGTTCCCGCCCGAATCGTGTTGTCGATCAGTCCGCGGGTGCTGCCGTGGCGGCGCTCGATCACCCTGCGCGGGCGCTTGGTCGGCGGTTTCGTCCCCGCCGATGGGGTGGCGTTGCGGCTGCTCGTTCGCTATCCGGGAAGCGGGCAGGCGACGCCGCTGCAGGCGTTGCGGACTGACGGCCGCGGTCGGTTTGACTTCACGTGGTCCTATCACGCCGGCCGTGGGGTCGCGAGCTACCCGTTCTCGGTCGCGACGACGGCGACCGAGTCAGATTATCCGTTCGCGGCGGCCGCGAGCCGGGCGATCCCGATCACGTTTGGCAAGAGCACCCCGCCCCCGCCCCGGCATCGCTCCAAGCACAAGCCCAAGAAGTCCCGGCGTCACCGCTCCGGTCGGCCGAAGTGATGATCAGTCGGGCACGCGGAGAGCACGACAGCCCGCTGACGTGGCCCTGGCGGCCCCAGCGCCCGGCCCCAAGGCCAGCCAGCGCCCGTCAGCCACGCCTCGATCCCGCCGCTCACACGCCAGGCCAGAGCTTCGACGCAGGGCGTCGCAGCTCTGGGCGGGGCCGCGGACGGCGCATCATCGCCACGGTTCTTGCGGCGACGGCGCTGGGCGCCGGCGGCTATGCCGTCCGGCCGTGGCTGGCGCCGGCTGAGGTGCGGGCGCCGAGTACCCCGCGGGCATGGTTCGACGCGTACATGGCCGCCGCGGTCGACGACGCGCCCCGCGTGTGCGGGACCGTGTTGAGCCCACAGCTGGCCGCCAGTTACGCGCGTCGAGCACGCGGAGGCTGCGTCGGCTACTTCCACACCGTCGACGACACCCCGGTGAAGATCGAACGCGTCGTCGAGCTCGGCGCCACCGCTGTGATCGAGCTTCGCCAACGCCGGGCGCCGGGCTCCTGGTCAAGCGTGGTGCTCGGTCGCCACGGCGACGGCTGGCAGGCCGTCGCGCTGATCAGCGGCCGCTAGCCCATCGCCCCTTCGGGGCTCTCATCGTTCCCGCTCGGTCGGTTTGCGCCCCGCTGCTCGTGGCCGTCTTGCGGCGGGGTATCCCGCATCCACGAATGTGAGCAAAACGCAAGTTTCGGCTGTACCCGCGTATTTCGCAAAAGACGCGCTAAGATGCTCGGCAGTGTTCTCGGTTCGTCCCAAAGGAGCGTCCATGCCACTCACGCGTCCCTTTCATCTCGCGCGCGCCGCCGCGGCGCTCGCCTTCCTCTACGCCAGTGTCGACCTGGCGGCGCTGAAGGCCGCTGGGCTCAACGGCTCGATGCCCGTCGGGGGGCAGGCGATCAAGGGGCTGATCGGCACGCTGCAGAGCAACTGGGAGTGGCTGATCGCGACCGGCGTCGGGCTCGTGTTCGTGCTGCTGGCCGGGTTGATGATCTTCGGCTCCCAGCGCGCGTCTGACCACCTGTTCCGGGTGATCGGCGGGATCATGCTGATCCTCATCGTGATCCCCGCCATCCTGGCCTAGCGCGCGGCCTGGTCTGATGGCGCTTCGCCGAGTCACGCTGTTGGCGCTCGCGGCGCTGCTACTCGCGCCCGCTTCGGCCTCTGCCGCCGCAGCGCATCTGGCGTTGGTGAGCGCGGACATCCTCGGGACGCTCGGCGGCCTGGCCGGAAGCGTCTTCTCGAGCATCGGCCACGCAGTCCTCGGCGCGTTCTCGTGGACGATCGGCTTGGCGTCGCAGTTCATCCTGACCACAATCGCCGCTTTGGTGCGGATGTTGATCCCCCGCTCGTGGGTTCACGAGGGGCTGGCGGTGATGCGGTGGATCGTCGCGGTCCCCGACTACGCGGGGAAGATCAGCTCGCCGGGCGGCGGGCAGGCCTACGGGTTTGCCGGGATCAACGCGCTGCGCGACGTGTTCATGTGGCTCGGCGTCGCGATCGCGCCGCTGACCCTGGTGTACGCCACCGGCCGGGCGATGATCGGCGACGGCGACCCGGTCGGGATCCCGGTCCTGCGGATGCTCGCGGTGAGCGTCGTGATCGTCGCCTACCCCTACTGGTGGGCGCAGGCCTCAGCGCTCGCCGATCAGGTCACCAACGCGATCCTGACGGTGCCCGACGTCACCCGCGGGCTTTACAAGCTGATGGATTACGCCGTCGACGGTGTCGCGTTGGGCGGCTGGCAGCTGGTCGATCTCGGGCTGATGGGCGCGATCGGTCTTGAGCTGCTCGGGCTGATCTTCATGAAGGTCGTGCTGATCCTCCTCGGCGCGCTCTTATACGCCACCGGCCCGGTGACGATCGGACTGGTCGCGACCCGGGCGGGGAGCGCGCTCGCCCGCGCGTGGGCCAGCGCCGTCGTGACGCTGTTGGGGATCGGGATTGCGTGGGCGACGCTGTTCGCGGTCGGCGCGCTGCTGATCGGCGACGCCGGCAGCGCCGGCCCGTTGATCGCCGGCAACAGCACGTTCGGATCACTGGCCGGCGGGCTGCTGCTCGCGGTCGCGGGGGTCGCGAGCCTGTGGCTCTGCCTCAAAGCGGCCAAGGAAGCCGGCTCGCTGCTCCGAATCCAGCTGTCCGGACTGCTGGCGCTCGCCGGCAACCGCGGAAGCTCCGCCGCAGCCCCCCGCAGCACGGCCGGCCGTGGACGGACGACCGGGTCCTCGTTGCGGGAGTACGGATCGCGGCTGGCGGGCGCCGCGGCTGCCGCCACGGGCGAGCTTGCGCTTGCCGGCAGCGCCGGCGCAGGCCTCGCCGCCGGCGCGCGCACAGCGGCGTACGTCGGGCGCCGTGGACTGATCGGCACGGCGGCTGCGGGCGCACGCGCCGGCGCTGAGCGGGCGGCCGTGCCGGCCAGCCAGGTTCTCGGCCGCTCCCGCGCCGGCGCGGTCGCGGTCCGGATGGCGAAGGCCGGCACCGCCAGCTGGACCGCGAACACCCCTGGCAACCCAAACCCCGGGAAGTCCGCTGAGACCAAGCCCGCCACCCACCGCCACGGACGCCAAACCCCTTCACACGCCGCCGAGCGGGCGGCGAGCAGCGAGCCACCGACCGCCGGCCGCGCGGCTCGGACACCACCTGACCGCCCCCGCGTGACAGCGAACGGCGCGAACGGACGTCCCAGCCTCCACGCCGATCGGCCATCCCCGAGCACCCCTCCCGGCGCCCGTCAGACCGCCGCGCCCCGCCAGTCCCCGCCGCCGAACGGCGCGACCCCTCCGACGATACGGTCGGCAGCGCCGTCGGGCAAGCCGCGCTCGCCGCTGCCCCGGTCGCGGAGCACCGCCAAGGGCCAGCCGCCCGCCACGCCTTCCAAGCGCAAGCGGCCGGGCGCTTCGAAGCGAGGACCTAAACGATGACGCCGACCCTGCGGCGGTTGAACGACCGCGAGCGCTACTGGGGGATGAGCTGGCCAGGATGGGCCGCGGCTGCCGGCGCCGGCGCGATCCTCTATGCCACGGTGAGGCTGTCACCGTTCGGGGTCAAGCCGACGGTCACGATCGTGCTGCTGCTGTTGGCGCTCGGGACGACGATCGTCCTCGGGGTCTCGGGTCAGGCGCTCTCACCCACCCGTCATCTGATCGCGATCGCTGACTATCGGCGGCGCCCCAAACGGTGGGCGCTGAGCGACCGGCCGGACAAGCGCGGGCTGGTGCTGGCCAGCGCCCCAGAGCTCCCCGCGATCATCCCCGGCGAGCCCGGAGAGCTCGAGCCGGGCGCCGACGTGCTCGACGACGACCGGTTCGCCGAGCGGCCGGTCTCACCCGAGGCATCCTCGTGACCGCGGTGCGCAAGAGCCGGACGGGGTCGTTGGGTGATGTGCTGCCGATCTCACTCGTCGAGCCCGACGGTCTGATCGTGACCACCGACGGACGGTATGTCCGGTTGATCGAGTGCGATCGCGTCCCGAACGCGATCACCGCCGACCCCTCAGAACTGGCGCGGATCGAGGCGTGCTTCGCGCACGTCTGCCGGATCATCCCCGACCGCCAAAGCCTGATGATCCTCGCGCAGACAGACCCCGTGGGAACCGACGACGCGCTCGCCAGCGACCGGGAAGCGACCCGAATCGCCGCCGCGCAGGACCGCGTCGACGGGCACCCAGAGCTCGCGGCCGCGCGCTCACGGCTGTTCGCCGCGGCCCGCCAGACCGTCGTTGCCGCCGCCCGCGCCGAGCAGCCCGCCGTCCTCGCGCGCTGGTGGGTCGCGGTCCCCTATGAGCCCGTGACCCAAGACAGCCGCGAGCAGCTCCGCTCGCTGGCCGCGGCGGCGCGCGGCAAGACACCCCCGGCGGCGCATCGCGAGGCGGCGATCGAAAGCCTACGGATGACCGATCAGGTCGACGGGGCGCTGCGGCGTGCCGGGATCGAGACGTGGCTGCTCGACGGCACCCAAACCCTCGCAGTCCTGTGGGAGCGCCTTCACCCCGCCGCCGACGAGACCCCCGACTTTCAACGGCTCGCGGACGCGTGCCGGATCGCGAACGCCACCACCATGGAAGCCGCCAGGGAGGATCGCCACCGAATCCTCGACGCGATCGCGACCGGCGCCGAGCTCGACGTCGGCGAGCATCCCGCCTGGATCCGCCACGCGGACGGGACCCTGGAGGAGACGATCCACCTCGCGACCCCGCCGCTGGCGACCGACCCGTCGTGGCTTGCGCACCTTTTGAGCTGCCCGCTGCCCGTCACGCTCGCGGTGCACATCAGCGTGGGGGTGCGCTCACGCGAGAAGGCCGGTCAACGTCGCCGCTGGCAGCGCCTACGCGCCGCCGTGCGCTACAAGGACCGCCGCGACCGGCTCGTCGGCTCAGATGAGGAGGACGCGCTCGAGGAGGCCGCGCTGCTCGACGCCGAGTTGGCCGGGCAGATCGGCGCGACGGTCTATGAGGTCGGCGTGTACTGCTCGATCCGTGACCCCACCGGAAACCCCGAGACGTTCGCACGGACGGTAAAGCAGACTTGCGCCGACTTTCACGGCCTGACCAACGCGAAGGTCGTCCGCGACCGGCACCTCGCCCTGCACGGGTTCACCTCGACGCTGCCGCTCGGCGTCGACCGCCTCAACGCGACCCGCCGGTATGCGCCCCGCAACATTGCGCACTGCGTCCCGTTGACCTCGAGCCGGTGCGGCTGCCCGACGGGACTGATCCTCGGGACGGCCGATCCCGGCGGGACGCTCGAACGGCTCGATCCGTACGACCGACAGTTTCAGACCACGCTGACGCTGATCGTCGGCAAAGGCGGCGGCGGCAAGACGGTCACGTCGATCCTGCTGGCGGCCCGGTTTCTCTCCCAAGGCGGGCGGATCTACATCACCGACCGGTCAAGCACCCCGGACGACACGGGAGACACGGGCGGGACGGGCCACTACGACACCCTCCTGTCGCTCATCCCGGGGGCCCGGCGGGTGCAGCTCGGGACCGCGCACGGCGCGGTGATCTGCCCCTGGGACGCCCCAGACCTATCGCGGGTGCCTGATCAGAAGATCGAGTTCCTGCTCGCCCTGCACGCCCTGCTGATCGGCGACGCGCACGACCCCGAAGGCCTGATCCGCACGTTGGACACCGACGAGGAGACGATGCTGCGCGACGCGATCAACCACGTCTATGAACAGTGCGCCGCCAACGACCAGCGTCCTTCAGAGCAGCTGCTGATCAACGCCCTGAAGACCCGGCAGGAGACGGGGGAGCTGACCGGCTCGGGCGCCGACAAGCTGCAATCGCTGCTGCTGCGCCTCGGGCCGTTCGGTGAGCGCGGCACCCTGGCGCACATCGCCGACCGGGCAACCACGGTCGACGAGGACGCGCCGGTGGTGCTATTTGACTTCACCGGCCTCTCAGACCGCCTCGCGCCGGCAATGACGCTCGCGGTCGCGGACTACGTCGAATGGCACGTCCATCGCCTCCGCCGACGGCGGGTCGCCGGGGAGCTCGACGGGCACGGGCCGTGGGCCGGCCGGGCACAACTGATCATCGAAGAGGGCTGGAAACCTCTCTCAAGCCCGGCCGCCGGGGCGTGGCTGAACGAGTACGCCCGCCGGGCCAGGCATTACGCGTTGTGGCTGACGTTCATCACCCAGTTCTTCCGCGACTTTGACTCTGAGCAAGGCCGCGCGCTGCTCTCAAACCACGCGATCGCGCTCTGCGTCCTGAACGAGCGACGCGATCTCGAGCACGCCCGCGACACGCTCGCGCTCACCGACACCGACATCGACGAGATCACCAGCCTCCCCAGCCACAAGGGCTCCTACGCCACGCTGTACATGATCTCAAAGCGCGGCCGCGGAGCGGTGCGGATCGCGCCGGGCGCCCCCGAGTACTGGATCGCGTCAAGCAACCCCGAGCTCGATCAGCCGCTCCGGCACACCGCACTCCGCCAGAGGGGCGGGAACGCGTGGAAGGCGCTCGCGCTGCTGTGCGACCCCGACTGGACCGATCAGCACCGCGAGCACGCCGGCGAGAACGCAGACCCGCGGTGACGCCCGCCACGATCCAACAGCCCGTCAGCACCCCGCGTCCCCTGCGCCCGGCAGCGCCGCAACCGCCCCGGCGAAAGCGCCGCCGCGGCCTCTGGCTGGCGCCCGCCGTCGCGGTGACGCTGCTCCTGGCGCCCGTCGTGCTGCTCGCCGGCGCCGGGAACCCCCCGTGCGCGGCGAGCGGCCCGACCGCCGTCAGCACCCCGGCCGGCGTATCGGGCGCCGGGATGTTCGCGGCGCCGCTGCAGCTGGCACCCGGCCATTGGTATCGCGTCGGCGCGACACGGTACGGCGGACCGTCAGATCCGTCGTCGAGCTCGGGGGGATCTTCTGGCGCGTACCTCCCCTCGCTGCCTGACAGCTTCGCGGAGCTCTCCGTCCTTGACTCCAACCCTGCCAACGGTGGGACGTTCACGTTCGCCGACGCCAACGCGCTGAACCATCTCCCCTACGGGACATCACTCAGAGTCGTCAGCGCCGGCCATCAGCTGGTGCTGGCCAAGCGCGACATCGGCTACGGCCAGGGCCCCGGCCAGGCGATCGCCTACCGGATCGATGTGTGGTGGCAGGCCGCCAGCCCGCTTGGGATCTCCAAGACTCCGGTCGAGATCGCGCTCGCGCCATCCTCGGGTGCGGCCGCGACCCTCGGCCAGCTCCCTCAGCCCGCCACCGCGCCGGTGTCCGGCTCGAGCGGGTGTGCCACCGCCACCTCCGGGCCGCTGACACTGACAGCCGGTCAGACCGCGCAGATCCGCGACGGCGTAGCCACCGCGCCCGCCGACGCGCCCGGGGCGGTGAAGCTTGCGATCGCCGCCGGCAACCAGCTGATCGACAAGCCCTACCAGTACGGCGGCGGGCACGGCCAACCGCTCACCGCGATCGCATCGAGCTATGACTGCTCCAGCTCCACCAGCTACGTGCTGCACGCCGCCGGACTGTTCGGCGTCTGGCCCGAGGACTCCACGCAGCATGAGTCCTACGGACAGCCCGGCCCCGGAAGGTGGATCACCGTCTACGCCAACAGCGCGCACGCGTTCATCGAGGTCGCGGGGATCGTGCTGGACACCGCCTGGTACGCGCCTGTCCAACCCACCACGCCCGGCAGCGGACCACGCTGGCAACCCGCATCGATCATCGCCGCGCAATACGCCGGCGATCAACAGGCAGGCAACGGCGGATTCGTGCAACGCCACCCCCAAGGACTCTGACCATGCGAACCCGGACTGTTCTGCCCGCTGCCCTCACTCTCACGATCCTGCTTGCCGGCTGCGGCATCACAGACCCCTACACCGCTCGCCCCACCTCGACAGCGCCGTCGACATCGACCAGTGCGACCGCGACAGCCTCGCCGCGGACGGCGACCACGTCGACGAACGCCGACCCGGCACCGGAGCGGGGCGGCACGATCCCCAACCCGACCGAGAACGCACAGAGCAAGCTCAGCGCCGGCGCCGGGGCGCCCACGCCCCAGGCCGCGCTCGGCCGCTACGCCCGCCTCTACACCAACTGGAACGCCCAGACCGTGGCCGGCGTGCAGCGCCAGCTGGCGTCGATCTCACTCGACGGCGCCCGCGCGCAAGCCCTGCAGGCCGCCGCCAGCTACCAGCACGACAGCACGCTGCTGGCCAGCAAGGTGACCAACACGGGAACGGTGATCTCGATCGCCGCCGGGCAAGGCGCCGCGCGCGGCCGCTGGGTGATCGTCACCAGCGAGACCACCAGCGGGCAGGGCGACTACGCCGGCCTGCCCACCACCGTCCACGTCACCTACGCGCAAGCCTCCCACCAACCCAGCGGATGGATCGTGACCGAGTGGTCACCCCAATCATGAGTCGACGCCCCCTCACCGCCGCCGCCGGCGCGGTGATCGCGCTCACCGCCGTCGGTGCGCTGCTCGAGATGATCGCCCCAGCGGTCGCTCCCAACACGCGGCCGCACGCAACCCTGACCGGCAGCCTCAGCGATGCCGCAGCGATTCTCGAAAACAACCTCCGCGCGCTCGCCACCCCGTTTCTCTGCGTCGCACTCGGACTCCCCGACAGCCGGCTCGGCCGACACACCGGCGACCTGCTCGTGCTCGCCATCACAGCCCTCAGCGCGATCGCGGTCGGGATCGAGCTCGCACGCTGGAACACCGTCCTGCTCCCGTACGTGCCCCAGCTGCCCGTCGAGTGGGCCGCGCTCACCACGGCGGTCACCGCCTGGCTCACCGCCCGCGACGGCACCGACCGCCGCCGCGCCGTCAGCGAGCTCGCCGTCCTCACCACCATGCTGTTCCTGGTCGCGGCCGGCCTCGAAACCTGGTGCGTACCGCACCGCGCAGCCCCCGCCCGCGTCACCCTGATCACGGATGGACACCATGCGCGACCCAGCTCGGTGTGGACGCCGGCTGGTTGCCTCGCCACGGATCTTTGCGCCGGCCCGGCCCGGTCGCTTCAAGGTCGCAAGCTCCCTTCCCCTCACCCCGTTCGGTTCCGCTCGGCCGCGGCCGGCGCATACCGGGCTACATCAACCACCCGACCCCCACAAGGAGGGATCACATGAACAGCGTCCACCTGACCGGAAGGCTCTGCGCCGACGTCACGCTCAGCGAGCGCTCCGACACCACGGTCGCGAGCATCCGCCTCGCCGTGCAACGCCCGCGCGGCAAGGACGGCGAGGACAAGGGCGCCGACTACGTCGACGTCACCGCGTTCGGGACCCAAGCGCAGGTCTGCGCCAAGTACCTCGCCAAAGGCCGCAAGATCGCCGTCGACGGGCACCTGCACCACTCCGAATGGGACGGCGAAAACGGCCGCCGCCAAAAGCTCGAAGTGATCGCCCGCAACGTCGAGTTCCTCGACGCCCCCAAGCCAGCCGACCAGCCCACCGAACCGGCCGAGGCGGCCGCGTAAGCGCCGGCGGCAAGGCGGGACGCCCATGCCGGGGCGCCCCGCCAGCCGTCCGCTCACCCAAAGGAGAGCTTCATGCGACAAGACACTTCTACCACCCCACAAGCCGAGGAGCGCGACGCCCGCAACCGCCAACGCGCGGTCAAGCGAGCCCGAGCCGGCAAGGCCAGGGCCGACACCCGCCGGCGCGCCGAGATCATCCGCGAGCAACTCGCGGATCCCAGGGCGACGGAATGCCGCTGCCCCATCACTCCCGCCAGCACCCCGGTGGAGCTCCAAGCGCTCGGCGCCGGCTGTACCGCCGGGCGCTGGGTCTGCCCAACCCTCGACGCGATCCGCCGGAGGATCGGAACATGACCACCGCGACCCTCATCCGCCACGATGGCACCACAGGGCACGCGCTTCCCGCTCAGGACGAGCTGCCCCCCGTCCGCGATGAGCTCCAGGGGCTGTGGGTGATGACCGCAGCCCAGCGCGTGGCAGCGATGTGGCGCGGTGAGCTCACGCTGCGCCAGCTCAGCAAATGGTCATCTCGCGCGCCTGCCGAGGTGCCGTTGCTCGGCGGCGAATTCGCGTGGATCGCCATGCGGATGCCCGAATGGGCCGAAGCCAGCCAGCACATTCGGCCGTACGGTTCTCCGTGACCGAGAGGTAGACCAATGAGCCGCCGTGTCCCTCCCCGAGCGCGGGAGCTTGCCGCTCGCCTCGCGACGTTATTCGCGCGAGACAGGCAGATCGCCAAACGGCTAAACGACACCCAGTCGCGCCTGCGGGACGCCAACGGTGAGCTCTGGTCGGGCTTGCACCCCGCCGCGCTCGCGGTGCTCTACGACGACACCCACGCCGTCGCGATCGCGGTTGACGGCCGGATCCGCAGCCAGGTCAACGCGGTGATGATCGACCAGCTGCAAGGCGGAGCTGACGAGCAGCAACTCGAAACCGCCGTGCTAGCGACCGTGCAACAGATCCACTGGACGATCCACCGCGCCTTCGTCGACTACCAGTCAGCCTCGGAGGAGCGGCGCCAGCTCGCCGTCGACGTCTGTGAGCTTGCACAGCAGCTCACAGACACGCTCACCGCGGCGGGTTGGACCGAGACACAAGCACGCAAGGCAAACGTCAACGACCTCGCTGAAGGGAGATTCGACCATGCAGCACATTGACGATCCAGTCGACGAAACCTTCGCTCGCGCACGCGAACGCTCCCAGCGGTTCAAGCGCTGGCTAGAGCATCTGCGCTCCGGCGATCCCTCGTTCGACGAGGTCTCGGCGCTCGACCCCGAGGACATGGGCGAGTGCCAGGCCGCCACCTACCCGCTGACCAGCTGCAAAACCGTCTGGGCAGCGACCAAGCCCCACGTCATCGCGAAGCGCTCGATCAGGCCCGCGATCGACGGGCTCCAACGCCCACGGCAGGCATGGTCATCAAGCGAGGACGCCGTGATGCAATGGGCCGCGCCCTTCTGGGACGTCGACCGCCTGCCGGTGCCGTTCCCGTACGCCTTCGAGGAGCTCTACTTCCGCCGCTGGATCACCGCCAGCCACCTCTACAAGAAGATCCCGCCCGCGCTCACGACCACCCACCGGGACCAGCGATGACACAGACGCTCCCCGGCGCCGACATCCGCGGCTACTACGCCGCGCTCGGCATCCAACTACCCGGCTGGGCGCGCACCGAGGCCCCGATCCGCTGCTTTGCTGACCCCGACGCCCACCGCTGCGCCGACCGCGACCCGTCCTGCAGCGTCAACCTCGACCACGGCGCCTGGCACTGCCACGGCTGCGGCGCCAAGGGCGGCGCGTTCGACGCAGCCACCGCCCGCGGCTATCCGGCGCGCGCAGCCATCGACCTCATGGTTGACTACGGCCTCACCGAGCACCGCGCTTACCGGCGCCCTAGTAAAGCTCGCCCAAGACCGCATCTCCGGCCGGTCTCGAGGCGACCGCCCGAGACCGGGCGGACGCCGCTACCCGCGACCAGCCAAGACGTCGCCCGCTGTCAAGCGACGCTCGGCACCGACACCGACCTCATTGCCAAACTTGCCCGCGACCGCGGCTGGCTCTACGCCACGATGCTCGATCTTCAGCTCGGAGTCGACCGCGGTCGCATCACCATCCCGGTCTACGACGCCCAGCGCCGGCTCATCGGACTGCTGCGCTACCAACCCTGGCCAAAGCCCTGTGAGCCCAAGATGCTTGCCACCGCCGGCTCATGCCGGGCGCTGCTGCCGCACCCCGCCGCCGAACCCTCCCCGCACGTGCTGCTCGTGGAGGGTGAGCCAGACATGATCGCGGCACGGTCTCGCGGCCTCCCCGCCATCGCGGTACCAGGCGTAGACGGCTGGAGAACCGGCTGGGCGCGACTTCTCTCCGGACGCCAAGTCACGGTCGTCATGGACTGCGACGAGCAGGGACGGACGGCCGCAGCAGCAATCGCAGACGAATTGTCGCTCGCCAGCGAAGCGCAGATCCTCGACCTTGCCCCCGACCGCAATGACGGCTTCGACCTCACGGATCGGCTTGCTGACGGCAGAAGACTGGTGATTCCGTGGCTATGACTGGAGCCGCTCGCGACCCTCTTGTCGAGTTCGCCCGGTCTCTGCCTGCCGCGCTCGACGAGTCTGCTCTTCTCGAGCTCGCCGCTCGTCTACGGCCGTTTCTCGCCGAGGCTCAGTCCAGAGGCGCCGCTGGTGGGTTGTACTCCGCGGCCGAGGCAGCGACGCTGGTCGGGGTCAACGTCGAGACCGTTCGTCGCGCAATTCGCGCCGGCGAGTTGCGCGTCGCGGCCCGGATCGGGCGCTCGCCGCGGTTGAGTCGCGAGGCGATCGACACCTGGCTCGCCGCAACGATCGAGGTCACCGAAGCCGGCCCGCGACGTCGTCCCCGTCGCCGACAATCTGTTCTGCCCGAGCACTCGCTCCGAACAGCGTTCAAGGACAATTAGAGAAGATGGAGATTCAGAAGCGCACCCTGAACGACGGGTCCGTCCGATGGAAGGTCCGGTGGCGCCAAGGCGGCCGTTACCGATCCCGCACGTTCGACCGCAAGGGCGACGCTACGAACTTCGCCGCCGACGTGCGGCGACGCCAGCAAATCGGAACCCTCGCCACGCTCGACAGCGGCCGTGTGACACTCGCCGAGTACGTGGCGAACACATGGGCGAAGGCATACCGAGCCAACCTCTCCGAGAACACCCGCCGGCGCTACGGATACCTCTACGACAAGCACGTCCTCCGTGAACTTGGACCTCTCACTCTGATCGAGATCACGCCCGAGGTAATCTCCCGCTGGCAGAGCGACCGACTCACCGCCGGAGGTGGACCAGTCGCCGTCCGCGATGCGGCCACCCTGTTGGGAGGAATCCTCCAACGAGCTCTTGAGAGTGGCCACCTGCAGACGAACCCCTCGCGAGCCGTAAGAAAGACCCCGCTGCCACGGCGAAAGGAGGTCCGGCCGCTCGCACCGATCGTCGTGGAACGCATGCGCACCGTCGCCAGGCCGCGTGACGCGGCGTTACTGAGCGTCCTCGCCTACGCCGGTCTTCGGCCCGGCGAGGCGCTGGCCCTGCAATGGCGTGATGTCCGTGAACAGACCATCCTGATCGAGCGCGCCCTTTCGCTCGGCGAGGAGGACGACACGAAGACAGACGCCCATCGCACCGTACGCCTGCTCGCCCCGCTGGCGGCCGACCTTCGCGAATGGCGACTGCGCAGCGGCCGCCCGGCCGGACGCAGCCTGGTCTTCTCCTCCCAATCGGGGAGCCCCTGGACGCTGGCCGCCTATCAGTCGTGGCGCCGTCGCGCGTTTCAGCGTGCGCTCTCGCTGGCGCGCGTCGATCCGGACAGGGCCCCGCTGGATCGGAGCTGCCCATCGTGCAAGGCAGCGACCGCCAAGGCCTGCAAGACGCCTGGCGGGCGCGCGCTGAAGCAGCCGCATGTCGCACGCCAGCGGCCTAAGGTCGACGGTCGTCCCTATGACCTCCGGCACAGTTTCGCGTCGCTGCTTCTCCACGAGGGTCGCTCGGTCATCTACGTTGCACGCCAGCTCGGCCACGATGCCCGGCTGACCCTGAGCACCTACGGCCATGTCATTGATGAACTCGAAGACCAACCGCGCATCGACGCGGAGACGGCAATCAACGACGCGCGCAGCAAGCTCGCCGATGACCAGCGAACGACGAAGGCGTCACGGGGCGCATGATGAGGCGAGGCACCAGCCGACAGAGGGTGCATATAGGGTGCGTCAGGTTGCGGTTCGCTATGCGCCAGCGCCGACTCGCAGCCGGGCTGAACTATCAATATGCAGGCAGTTTGACGGTCCTCCGCGACTCGCCGTGGCCACTGACCTTCTCTGATAAGGAAGAGGTCCCAGGTTCGAGTCCTGGATCGCCCACTCAAGAAGTTCTTGCAAGGAACAAGTTTTCCGGCGTACCAGGCGAACTTGTTGTAGCTCATAGATTGAGCCTCCGGCCTTTTCCGGCCTTTTCAGCTGCATGAAGGCTGGTGGCTGTGGCATCGGATTGCCTGAGGTCACGGACCATCGCCAGCGATGCCGGCCTGTCGCCGGCGGGTGCAGACGACGTCTCGAGGAGCTCGCGAATCTCCGCTCGAAGCTGGTCGCGGTCGGGACGCCGCATCAACTGCGCATAGATGGACAGCGTGATGGTTGGGTCGCTGTGTCCAACCTGGGCTTGGACGCTTGTCGCCTGGCTGGCGACCAAGATGGACAAGTCGGCGATCGAGCGGCTGCTGCGGATCAACTGGCGGACGGTGGGGCGGATCATCCAGCGCCTGCTCGAAATCGCGCGCGGCGATGATCGTCCAAGGGAGGTCGTAACCGCCGGCGATCAGGAACGTGATGTACGTGCGCCGGAACGTGTGTGGAGTGACGTGGACGCGGATCGGCGGCTCTCCTCGCGCAGCGCGAAGCTCGTCGGCTCTAGCGACCACCGGAGCCACGACCCGCTGACGAACGTTGTCCTTGTCGCGGCGCGCTCCTGTGCGCGTCGGGAATGACGGGGCGTCCATCGAAGCGGGGCCACGGTGGCTTCGGTAGAGCGTGAGCTCGTCGAGAAGCCGCGGGTGGATGTCGACCCGTCGGACGCCCGCCTCGGTCTTGGCGTCGTGGACGTGGAAGCGCGCCCTGCCGAGATCGACGTCCTGGTTGTCGAGCCGGCAGAGTTCGGTTACGCGCGGGCCGGCCAGGGCAAGCGTCGCGATGACTGCCCGCCGCACACCGTAGTTCGGCTCGGCGGGGTCGGCGTGGCAGCCATGGAGGTAGATAGCCGTCGTCGGCGCGAGCCCGACCCGCTTCGCGATGCTGGTCCATTGCAGCTTTGCCTCGTCGCGAAGCAGGCGGACCAGCGCGGCCTTCTCGAGCGTCGCCGCGGTGTGGCGTTGGTGGTCGAGTTGCTCAGCCGCCTCGAGTATGTCCAGGAACTCGTCGACTTCGAGAGTGCCGCCGCCATGACGTCGCTCCGACGGCTCCCGCATGCGCCGTCCACGGGCGATGTTGCGTTCCACCCACCCAGCGTCTTCGGCCTCGTCGAGGATCATCGCGAGCGTTTGCAGCGTCTTGTTGATCGAGTCGTTGGCAAGGGTTCGCAGACGCTGCCCAGTTCTTACGTCGCGCAATGGTCTGCCGGCGTCTTGGGCGGCGCGGATCTGTGCGTTCTCGGCGTGGATCCGCTGCCGGTATTCCTTGGCCTTGATCGCGGTGATCTGCGAGGTTCGTAGTTCGCCGAAGAACGGCGCGAGGTAGCGCTTGAGCTGCCACTCGTTGTTTTGGATGGTTGCCGGCCGGATCGCAGGGTTGCGCTTGCGGGCTTCAAGCCAGTCGGTCGCTAGCTCGCGGAAGGTCGGTTCGCCGGCGTAACCGCCGGTCGCGACGTCTGCTCGCGGGGTCCAGAGGCCTAGCTCGATCTTGGCGAGTAGCTGTTTGCGGGCCGTCTCGGCGCGGATTTCGTCCCAGCCGTCATTGGTGTTGCCGAGCGGTAGTCGTTGATCGGCACCGCTGATCCGGACGCGCAGCCCGAACGTGATGCTGGCGTCCTTACGACGGTCGCGAGTGATTTGCACGCCTGGGGGTCGCGGCATCGTCCTACACCACCCAATCCAGCGGCTGCGCGAGTCGTGGCGTGTCGGAGAGCAGGTCGCGACGCCTGCGTCTCTTGCGAGGTGGCGACGGGATGTCTGGTTGTCTCGCGAGATCAGGTCGCGACGTTCCATTTGCTGCGGGCAGGTTATTGCCGTCAAAGCGGATCGGCGCTTTCTCGCCGCTGCCGAGCTTGTAGCCGCCCCATTCACGCCAGTGGGAGTACACGGTCGAGCGGGATACTCCGAGGTGCCGCGCGACCTGCTCGACGGTCAGGGTTGGAGTGGGCGCGACGGTGTGGCCGAGCCCGGCAAGGATCGTTTCGAGGTCTTCGCGCAGGGCCGCGGTGACGCGCGCGGCGATCAGCTCCATGGTGCGCTCATCGATCTGCGCCTGTTCTTCGTGCAGCAGCATCCCAGTCTCGGACGTACGGTAGCAGATCTGTTACGCGAATCGCAAGATGTGCGGGAGGCGATATAATTTTTGTGTGCGTCGGGATGCTGTGAAGAGCGCGGTGCTGCTGCGCGAGGCGCGGTTGCGCGCCGGCCTGAGCCAGATTGGACTAGCGGAGCGAAGCGGTAAGCACCGGGTTGAGATCGGCCGCTACGAGGCCGGTGTCGTTGCGCCCAGCCTGGACACGCTGATCGATTTGGTTCGCGCCTGCGGGTTTGACATCTCGCTCGAGCTCGTGCCGCTCGGACTCCTGGGTGATGACCGCCTGGTCGAGCTTGCGCAGCTCTCTCCCGAACGGCGCTTGGAGCGGATGCTCAAACAGCTAGACAGGGGCTGACTTCAATGGTTCGCGGCGAGCAGAAGTTTGATCCGTTGGGCGTGCTGGCTGCGCTTGAGCGCCACTACCTCAGCTATGTCCTGATCGGTGGTTTGGCGCAGGTGCTCCGCGGCGCGGACCTGGTCACGACCGGTGTGGACACCTGCCCGTCGTTTGCCAAGAACAACCTTGACCAGCTCGCCGCTGCGATCAGCGAGCTCGACGGGACCGGGACGGCCGGTCGGCCGGTCGCGCTCGATGAGCAGACGCTAACGCGCGAGCCGGTGATCGAGGTTGTCACCCGCGCGGGCGTACTGAGGGTGGTCGCCTCGCCGGCCGGGGTGCCGAACGGGTACGTGGATCTGCGCCGGGCCGCGAGCCGCGAGGACCTCGGTCATGGTGTGCGCCCGCTCGTCGCCTCCGCGGGTGACCTCGCCGCGATGGCCGCCGCACTCGGCCGAGCCCCGGACCTAGAACGCTTGCCGGCGCTGCGGCGGATCGTGGAGCTTGACGCCGGCCGCCCCGGCCCGCCCGAGCGAGCAACTACGGCCAGCCCGACGCGTCCGAGTCCTGCGGCACGGCGCGGACCGCGCACGACACGCTGAAGCCCGCGGGCGCCGCCGCTGCTCGCTCCCTGCCTCCGGCGTTTACCGCCCAGCATCGGGCCGCCGCGCCACGAGGATCGTCGGAGCCCTTCATGCGTCGGTGGGTTGCCCCCCTGCCCAGCCCCCAGGCATGGTCGGGCCAAGCATGCGTCTTCAGCTGCTCGGCGTATGCGGCCAAGTCGGCGGCCCAGCCATACGTCTGTTCTGGTTTCCGCGGACAGGTGTCTTTTTCAAGGGCGCCACGGAGTCTGCCGCCCTCTGTTGGGGGCAGAGGGCTGTGTCAGCGTTAGCGTGGCAAGAGGTGCAAACAGCCCGTTCTGAGAGTTCCGCTCACCCCCAACGTCTCCGTTCTCCAGCGCCGTCCCGGACGATGCGGGTCCGTTCCGGAGAAGCGTCACCGCCCACGTGGCCGGTGTGTCCACCACTTCGGAGGCTACGATCGACCGGGCCGATCGAATGTAAGGATTGCCAGATCATGCTTGACCAACTCAGTCGTGGCATCAAGACTCGCCTCGACGCGCTGCTGAGAGAGGCTGACAACCTGCGCCAGGCGCTGACCGCTCTAGGGTCGCGCGACGCCAGCGCTGCCGCCTCTCCGAAGACCCGCTTCTCGGCGGCTCAGACACCCTCCCCGCGTCGCGCCAAGGCGGCTTTGAGCCCAGCAGCGTCGCCTCGACAGACGAAACGCTCGCGGGCCGGGAAACCGGGGGCGGCAAGCTCATCGCGACAGAGCACGTCGCGGTCAACCACGCCCGCCGGGGCGGCCGGCGACGGCGCGCGTAGCGCCCCGGGCGCGACCAAGCGCGCCGTGCTGGCGGCGCTTGCCGATGGCAAGGCGATGATCGCTGGAGAGATTGCCACCGCGACGGGGCTGGGGCGCCCAAGTGTCAGCACGACGCTCTCTCGCCTGGCCAAGACCGGGCAACTGACCAAGGTCGCCCGCGGCTACCAGATCGCTTCACCCGCCAACTAAGCACCCACAGACGCCTCACCCGACCCGACGGCGACCTAGCCGCAACGCGGGCTTGCAACCCGAGGGGAGCAAGCACCACTCTGCGCTGTCCGCGCCGCGCGCTCGCTGTTGGGCGATTCCGAAAGCACGACGCGGCGCGCGCGGCGCCGGATCCGGACGAGCGCAATGTCGCCAAACCAATCGCTGGCCTTTCGGCGGCGGGAGAACGAAAGCGATCGTCTGCGGCTACGCTGACGCCGTGACGCTGATCTCCGCGGGCTAAAGGTCAAGGTCCG
>JAABUX010003050.1_pt1 | contig 22705 bp, 9 predicted proteins | sample 5561851 | NCBI WGS metagenome assembly JAABUX01 (sample SAMN10711883, study PRJNA513361) | rock metagenome | isolation source: Antarctica rocks | place: Antarctica: Victoria Land, Richard Nunatak red sandstone | collected 2016-01-03 | reverse complement strand
ATATTTAAAGGAAGAGGCTAAGCGACTATAAAGGTTGGGACGTTAGTGTTTTAGAGATAAGTGTCGATGAGAGGAGCATCTTAATAATCTCGAGGTAGATACCTTAAGTCATGCTTATATTACATTAAAGCATGTTAATATCTCTTAATAGTAATTATATATATAGTAATTAGTAAGCTCTTTCAATATCAGCTATTATAGCTGCTGAATAAGTGGATCGCTAATTCACCTTCTCTAACCTGCAGCGGTTTCCCTGGTCTTATCCCGTCTAATTTAGACTTGGTGTTGTAAGTACGACTCGTTTCTTAGTTTTCATGGCCTGCCCTATACGAACCCTGTTTGGTAAAGTGATAGAAGGACTTGTAATCGCATCGCGGAGCTTGTTATTCTGCCTAAATACTATAAATGGATCTGACATGTTAATAGTAATATAAGGCTGTTATTAATTACAGAGAACAGTAAAGTTGTTTTATCCGCTGAAGGCGCCTCAGACATTAAGGGCAAGGTCAACTAAGTTGATTGACAAGATGGTATTAACAGGACGACCTTCTGGTCTAGTATAGGGAGATGGATGCCCGGTAATAATTACCATTCATGGTAACCACTATAAATAGAGATCTTGAACCTCGTTCTACTTAAATACTTCTTGTCTTCCATCTATCATGACCACAAGATCTCACTTCGTCTTGAGTGAATTTGCCCTAATCATTCCCTATCCTACACCTACCGCTACTAGAAACCGAATTCCCAACCCAAGCAATCCACTTTGTACCCAGTACAGAGAACTAGTGTTGACACCCTGCTTTCTTAAAAAGAATACTTGCTCTTGTGAAGTATTGTCTTGACTCCGCTAGTTTACTAAGCTTGAATTTAATATCACTAATAGAATAGAGGATAACCTATTTAACAAATCCCTCCTCCTATTCGTATTTCTTTACAGCTTCCAAGGCGTTCTTCCATTAAGAAAGAGCATTATCCTAACGAGACTTGAAGTAATAGATCCTGGCTAATATCGTGAAAACACGTAAGTAGCCCATCTGGGCGACTTTATCGGGTTCAGGGATAGATTCATACGATCCTTTAAGCTTTTAACAAATATCTTCAGCGGCCCTAAAAGATCCCTGGTATAGATGTGCCTCTGCTAATGAAATTCGTAAACGTCTATTATTTTTATAATCCTGCGAATCATCCAGCATTATAACTGTAAGCCTCTCCGCCTCGGCGGGGTCACCTAGCTCGCAATGGGTGTCAGCGAGATAGGCTATTAGATTGCGATTAGTTTCTTTATACAGCTTTTAATCTTCCCGTAGTAGTCGCTTAAAGAGCTCTCGTGCCTTTATAAATTCACCCTGAAGGCGAAAAACTTTTATAACTACGACGTCTCTCTCATGTGTTACAATCTCTTCTAAGGCCGATGGGACCTCCTTTAACGGGTTGAACTTAGCTAATTCGGACAAGGCACCGGGGAAATCATTGCCCTCGATTAAATCCTGTGCGTTAGACAAAACAAGTCTCCTTAATTAGGCGTTCGACCTTTTATTAGTTGGGGCTTGCCTTATAAAAGGGTCAAGTCGATTATTAGTAGCGTTAGGCGTATTACGTGACAGGGCCTTCTCCCGTCGTATTGCCTATATTCGCAAGTAATCTTCCGGTTCGGCTGCTATAATTCGCTTTATAAATTCAAGCGCCTTAAATATCTAGAACCGATTAGAAAATACGGATGCCGCTAAAAGAGTCTCTGCCACTTGAATTTTCAGGTAAGGGGAGAGAATTCTCTTGACGTCCAGCTCAGAAAAGTATTCTAGAGCGTGCCGAAGTTATTACAGTTGTGATTTTCCTAAGGCTCCGTGCCTGATAGCTAATGATTAATACATTATAGGAGAGGATAGATAACGGTAGCTTATAAAGGTTCTAGATCTCGATCCCTCGGGAACGTATAGCACACGAGGATTAAAGCTTAACGTTTCTACTCGTCTAGATTCGGCGTCAATTATATTATATATAACTGCAACTTTTTATCGACCGAGAAACCTCGTTTTTAGAAAGCGCCCTCTACTGTAGTGATGAGTATATAAGAAGCAAGGCAACGAATTATATTGTTTATTTCAGCTATATTAGCGAGCAGGTCGATATAAAGTCCTGCTTCAAACGCGGTCACTTCTTCGACTTCGCTAGAACCACCCCAGGATTTATGAGGTGAGTTGGCACGTGAAAGTATAATCTCTGGAACATCAACTCCACCTAAAAAGCAGAGGATTTTCAGGAGTATCGCCATGTTATTCGATCTGATCTCTTTCTCCTAGAGCAATGCCTTGTATTTAGAAACTCGATCTGGCAAGTCTTGCGAGATAGCTGAGCTGTAAGGACGAGTTATAATTAAGGCGTCTAGTCTATCAAGTGGGACCGACGAACGGCAATTTCTTGTAGGATTTATAAGTAATACAGGTCCGGCCCTCTCGTTTTAGGAATAATATACGACGTTACGAGGATAAGGTATTTAATTCCCTATTTCGTCGCACTCGTGCCGTACTTTTATAGCTTGCATATCTGCTTTAGAATCGTTAGTCTTTATTCTCAAGCCTGGGAACGGGACGGTCACCTGATTACTAAGGCTGATTTATGTTGTTGCAATTTTGGGATCGATTGTCAGGTGGTAGGGATGCTTGCCGTTAGAGGGGCCGCAGGTCCGATACTGCCAGATTACTTTTCAAATTTCTTTGCCGTAGATGTAGCTCTGTGGGTTGGGAAATTGAGGAGCTTGGCGGCGATAGATACGAGGGGTCCAACCCTTTAGTGATCGTCGGCGAACTCTTGTATGCTTTCCTCATGTGTCGTTCCCAATTATATAATCTCTTGAATTCCTTATGACAAAAGTCGTAGGATCTTCCGCCGAAAGCCACCGCAAGCTCTTTATATAAGGCGTCGCTTTTCCGTCGATAATGCTTGTATAAGGCTTTGGGGTATGCGTATCGACGACTGCAGCTCTTAATCAGATAAAGAAGTCTACTATGCTTAGGCTAAACGAAACCTACTTGGCTCAGCTGATAATCTGACAGGTTCGACAGTACTCTAGTTGACTACACTTACGAAAGCGACATGGACTTGCCATATTCTTGACGGCATTTATACGTCGCATGCTTTGTCTTATAATCGCGGCACGAGAGGTTAGTATTTCCTAGAAGCAGTCACGCTTAAACGTCAATTTTATTAGGCGTGGCAAAGTAGTGGCTGAGATCGACTAGTAGAATGCAAGGCATTCTGAAAAGTACGCTGGCCGAGGAACGGGTGGGAACCCCCACCGGCCCAGGGGAGCTAGGACCCTCCCGAGCCTATTTGATGCCATGCGAGATATTAGAAGATACTTGAATAGATATAAGTTTAATAGGTGTGGAAGTAGAAGAGGGAGTGCTCTAGTTTAGAAGGTATATGGACTATTTACTGCTTATAAGCAAGTTTAGAGCAAGACTAAAGAGTATGTAAGCTCGAAAGGTGTATAATTCTAGAGGGTATGCAATATTTAAAGGTGCCTTTCCGTCTTCGAAAAAAATCGAGTGTGGCCGGCGAGGACTTATTGGTGCAAAGATTAGTTTACGAATACTAGCTCGAGACATTAGTAATCACTTTCTGTGGACGATATATATTGAGCTAAGGACGCTAGCGATTAAACCTGTCTAATTTCGTTACGGTTAAGCCCTGAAACCAACTACATGTAAAACTTAAGGGCCTCCTTATATCCTAGCCCTTTTAAGTCTTTAGTAAAGACATTGCTAACGAAGAGAACTCGGAGGAGATACGTTATACTTAGTATTTCGTGATTATTAAGGGCTATAGATTAGGCTATACGGACCGCGTTCTTAATCTGTCGTTATTACTTTATTAGCTCGTCATGTGCGGTCGATAATTAATAAATATAAGAAGAGGAGGGATATAAAAGCGTAGGGTTAGGAATATCGAAAAGAAGCTCCTGTACCTCTCGTCTATTAACTTCAAAGTTAGATAGCTTCGTGAAATCACCCTCTATAAAGTCCGCGACTTTTACGCCTGGTAATGCTCTGACTCGATCGACGAACCCCTTCTAGATATCCTTTTTAGTTTTAATATCGAGTTTACCGTATCTGAGTCCGATATAAATACGCGATTAGAAAGCCTCGTTAAAAGTTTAGACACGATTTATAGTTAGAAAGAGTATACCCTAGAAGTATTCTAATATTTATAGGAAGATACTTACGAGCGCGTTACGATTAATATCGTGAAGCTCCCGTTATTCTAAGAAGACGTCTGCCTTATTAATAAGTAATACTGCACGCTATATATAGGTAATGTCGAGTATCTAGGAGAGGTTTTTCTCAAGATGGTCCATTCTTGTCCCCAGCTCTCCCACGGAAACGATCTAAAAGATAAGTTAATATACCGAAACTTCGACGCGACGAAACTAATATAAAGTGGTTTCTTAAGTATCTCTACGATACCTTCAGCCGTAAGGGTCTTCCTAGTCCCTAGCGGCCTATATAGGACTACTACGAGACTACGTCCCTTGCCTAAGAATATTAGAACAAGGCGTATACTAACTATTAGAAGGATACTAGCCTTGTATAATATCATCGATATTTTTCTCCGCGTTCCTTTCGTGAGATTCTACGAGCGATTTAACCACGTGCTTTTAGTTATTAGGTATAATAAGCGAGTTGAAAGCGCTCTTATTCCAAGCGATATCTTAGATACTAGAAACTATAAACTCGAGCCAGAGTTTCTCTCCGAAGCTAAATCCGAATGCGACCGGACTCGTAATAAGATATTCCTTATTAGTGAACTTGCGCTTACCAAAGTTATTTTAACTTAGAAGTTCCTCGATATCCTCTTTCTAGACTATATTACCTTCTTTATCGACCGGTACTTCGATATAGTAATAGGCTTCGGTCTCCTCGTCCTTGACTAATTTCTTTTTAGGTTTCCGCTCCTTCCTTCTATTATCGAATTGAGTTGTATGGTTTTCGCCCTCCCCGTTAGAACTGTCTTTAGATTCATCGTTGTTATCGGATTCTGAATTACTAAGAATGTCCTTATCTTCGGGTTTAAGCGTAGAAACAGGGTAATTAGGGTTGATGCGCCTGAAAGTAGCCGGATCGATCATTACCCTACCGTTAATATTGATTTTAACAATATCGTGACGCTTCTAAAATGACCTAGTTAGAAGATTATAGTTCCCTAGGGAGTGTCGTTAAATACCTTATAGAAAGCTATGCCTTTCTAGATATAATATTACGTGCCTTCTAAGGCGGCGAACTTCTTTCCGCGCTTAATTATCTCTTTCTCAAGTTATTCGTATTCTAGATGACATTTGAGAGGGAAATAACCTAAGCTAGAAATGGGTCGCGGCCCCTTAAACGCCTTAACTATTACTTATATATTGCCTATTCCGAAAGATTTACCGTTATATTCCAGGTAGCGCCCTTTAATCGTATAATAGTTACCCTTAAGTAGCGAGTAGTCCTATTTTAAATTAGTAACTAAGGCGTTAAAATCATTCCAATACATTTTTATACTTACTAAATTAGCGTATTCGAGCTTGAAAGCCCTAGGCTCATCCTCCGTATTATATATTAGAGTATAAATAATCTTATCGCTTTTAAATAATATCTAAAGAAGATCGAAAGTAATCTTCTTGCTTTCGAGTAAGGGGTAGAGAGATTTCTTAATCTCATCGAAATCTTTATTAAGATACTTAACGAGCACTTTAAGATATCTAGCCTTAAGAGTAATCTCCTTGGCCTTTACCTTTTTCTTCTTACCATTACTCTACGCCCTAAGATTTTCTATATAGGCGCGTAGTTCTTTAAGAAAGAGGAAGATCGTGTTTAGGTTAACGGAGGGCGAATCTTCCTCTAAAGAGATGCCTTTTACTACTCCTATAATATGCCTTAAAGCAGCCTTAAGTGGCTTACTTATAATGTCTAGGCAGGTACCCGTGTGTTTATTATCCTAGTCAAACATGCGGCGGACGTTAAAGGCGTACTATTTATATTTACCTGCTTCGGTATGCTCGCTTGACTTCTCTAGAATATACCTGTGCTTATCCTTACTCTACAAGCGATTAACCCGTATAAACTCCGCCTTAGTACCTTTCTTCTTTTTCTTTTTCTTATTAGCCTGCTTTATATCCTTGGCTTTCTCGTTCTTGGCGCGTATCTTTCTCCCGGCCCTAGTCTTGCCATTAACACTGACACTATTAGAATCGGAATCCCTATCTTTTACCCTTTTAGAATTGGCTTTCCGCACTACACTCGATTTCTTGACTTTCCTTACCTTGACCCTTCTCTCCTTCCTACCTTTAGAAAAGCTAGAGTCCCCACCGGAACCAAGGTCGCCGCGGTCCGTTTTAACCTTGTTTAATTTAGCCTGTCTTTTCTTTAGCTCCCTTGCTTCTTTCATCATCGCGTAAACCTTGTGAAAAGTTCTGTAGCCTTCCCCTTCTAATGAGGAATCGGAAGACGAAACAGAGTCGCCAGAACTAGAGCTTTGAAATGAAGAATTCTTCTCGCTATTACTGCTGCCGTTACTAAGGGCGTGCTTCTCTCGCCTAGATTTCGATATAGACTTCATTATTGGTGAGGCTTAAAAAATTCTTAGAGAGTCTATTCCTTTTTATGTTTCTGTCTCTAGGGATGTTGACTTTGGCGGCAGTAGATTTTGAAGCTGGAAAGAAGGATTACACCTTGCGGCGCTAGGGATATTAAACTATAGCCTGTGTACGCGTTGCCTCACCGTTAAGAATTTGGTAAAGAAGTTCGTGAGGGCGGTAGCGCTCCTCGGCTAATATACTAAAGAGAAGTCGAGGATATATCTAAAGCCGGGTACAGATAATCTGACTAACTATTAGCTCGTGCCTTGCAGATTCCGCGACTTTTAGTCTAAAGTGGCGCCTCCTTTAATAAAGGGCCCGTATAATCTGCGACTTTTAGTTTAATGTAGTGCCTCCCTTTAATAAGGGTCCTGCAGATCCGCGACTTTTAGTATGCGGCGCCTCTGCGGCTCTTAGCGCGGTTAGTCTATTTCTAAAATAGTATAGTGGGGATGATAAGGGTGTAGTAGTGCCTGTCTCTCGGTCGGCTTTTAAGACGCTGCTTCTAAGCTTAAAGAAGGAAATGGAGCTATAAAATCCTTGGCCCATCCGGCCTCTAAGTTTAAAGTGGAAATTAAAGCCATTTAGCATATCTATTACAGTCCGGGTTATAAAGCCAGGGTTTCCCATGTGGTCTATAACTAGTAGATCATTCTTAATGTAGATGGGAGCAAACCCTCGGTGGATAAGAGCTCCTCTATTCCCCCTGAGTGGTCTAATAATACCTGCGAGCTATTAGCCCATACGATTACTTATAAAGATCTAGAAGAATTAGTTGCCTTCTTTTGCAAAGAATTTTTGCCTTGTCTAATAGCCCGAGATGCATGCAACATCGGCTCCGATGCCTCCTTACACGCCTGAGCCTGGAGGCGCATGGTTAGCATTCAGGCATGTTCGAGTCACGCGCGTGATAGAGGATTCGAGGACTTCACCATAAGCCGATGTCGAGGTAAGATGTCCTAGTCTTTATTAATAAATCACAGCTCACATATCTTCGTAGATCCCAGGGCCGACTCTTGATTTAGACCTGTATAATTAGTCTTGGAAGCTTATTTGCGTCCCAGCCGATTAAATCGAAACGAGCTGTTCCAAGTGGTTCGACTCGGAGCCGGAAATTAATATTGCTGGGAAGACCGAAGACGGCAAGGCTTATAAAATTATAATAGATGCATCCTATGTCTAATGGCTCTTCTTTTTGGGGTACGAGATATGTTTTAACTACGACCTGACGGCACCAATCGGGGAAGACGTCTTAGTCTATAGCACTTGGGAGGCGACTAAGAGGAGTCATGCTCGCTTTCTCCGCATCGCTATGAATAGGATCCGCTCCGGATACTGTCGAGGGTATAAGGAATGTTGTCGTGATCTTGCTCGATCAAACGGTCTAAAGATACCGCTTGAAAGAGCGCTGCTAACCCACGACATTCTAGTAAGCTCTTCGCTGTTCGGCTTTCCAGTTCCATTAACATTCTTTAGGAATCTGATCCACCTGTTCGTAAGCTTTTTATACAATATATTATATTCCTTAGTCTGAATCGGCAGCAGAGTTACGACTCCTACGAGGCGCTTGAGCTCCTTGCGAAAGACGAAGCCGACTTGCTTTAACCTTTCTAGAAGTGTTATATAGATCCGTTCAAGACTTTATTAGAACGCAAGGCACCGATTAAAACGTTATATAGCTTAGAACTCCAAATGATTTCTTTGGTCCGAGGCCTATTTGAACTTTCCGGTGGTATAGTGGACTGTCGACAACATGCACTCGATCAAGAATATATAACCAGCGACAACCTCAACCTATATATGATTCTGGTCGGCGTTACCGGTATAAATCGGTTTAGGGATTTTAATCCGAAGGAAATGTATAATGTACTATTAAAGTCCAAACTTTTTATTAAAGACTCGGATATCAGCACGCTAGATACGGTAGGGTGGAGTATATAAATAATGGAATTCCTACCTATTAGCTTTCCGGAGGGATACTTAGTAATTTCTTGCCAGCGACGAGCCTAATTATTGCTAACTTTAGTAGGATCTTCCGTCTCAGGTGCTCAGCGGATTAAGCTCAGGAGAGGTGGATCTCGTTCGCATATACTTGTAACCCTCCCTATTATAAATGCAGAAGGGTTACACTAATAGTAGCCAGCGAGCATACCTACCATCGATGTCTATCCCTTCGAAAGCCAGAGAATAATATACTATTACTCCTCACTTGGAGTTCAAGCATTCACGGTCGGCCTCTGCGAGTACTTAGTAAATGGGCAAGCTCAGCGGATGCTATAAACCTATGTCAACGACTTTTAAGAGATTTTCAGAACTCCTAAAACCCGGAGCAGCTCGCATTAACCCTAGCTGCCTTACTATATTATAGACGACTTGTTCCTTATAATTCGAAAGATATTGCTTAACCTATTAACGGTTACTACCTAGCCGACCTAGATGTTCTATTAGACGGCGAATCTTTGAGTAACCAGCGAACGGTCTTCGAAAGGATCGGTTTTTCGTTCCTACGGGTCCTTGCCACCCTCGGCGATAAATATAAGGACATGGTTCAGCTTCTCGCAGTTGCACTTGACAAAGACCCACCCTTCCTAGAGCTATTCGATGGATTGACGGATTAGTATGTAGCAGAGAGGATTAAGAATAAACTCCCTCACCTAAGTACTTATAAAGAGGTGAAGGGTTTACGTTTAATAGAGGCGGTGCTAGAGCTTAGCATTAATGTCGGCTCTCCACGTCAACGTATTAATAACATTTTAAAGGACTACTAGATATTAGAGTTCTCCGTAAAGAGTTGTAATAATACTATACAGATAAGCGCTACAGATACCGCAAGTCTCGGTAAAGAATTTTCGTGGCTAGATAAAGATTTAGAAAACCAATGACTTGGTCCGAACGTGAAGGCTTTCGGAGCGTATTAGGAATCTGAGATGGTGCTAGTAGGGTTTAAGGTGTGTGTATTTGCGCTAGGCTTATCTAAAGGTCAAGTTCTGTAAATGGTAATAAGCTTTTCCTATACGCTATCTTCCACGTGTAATACTCCTTAGGCATATAAAGCTAGGAAATAATAAAGAATATTAGATATTTAAACTAGGCTTCGTTTGACAGAACTATTAGCCTCCGGGTAGGTGTATATCGTGGCCTCTTTGACAGTATATTGCTATATATAGGGCATTAGAGGGGAGGATCGTCTTTTAGAGTAGAGCTACTACTGGTATCGGGGAGCCAGTTCAGGAGCAGAGGATAGAAGGACTCTTGAAATGCGTGGAGGCCATGTTGAAGGGGGACAGGAATACTAATGCCGGATGGGTGGTCATGGAATGACGCGATGACTAGGAGGACACCTAGACTTAAGTAATAAGGGGTAGCTAGTCAGATAAGGCGGCGCGCTTAGAGTTCCTCCCTCTCTAGTAATCTTGCGTTTCTTTGCTTCTCCTTCCTGCGGAGAATTATCTTATTCGCTGAATGAGATAGATCGCTTACCCCCCTTGCTCGGCATAGGGTAGGGAGTGCGTAGCAGGTCCGCCTCACGGGATTTCGTTATTTGCTGCGTGGCCGTCGCTTTAAGCCTGTAACACTCATTTTATTCAAGTTTAAGGGAAGATTTGGAGGGAGGTATAGTGTTTCCACCTTCGATTAATAAATAATTCTCCATTCTTATCGTCTAACGAATTCTCTTAAGTCCTTATATTCATCTAGTTCTAGCTCCCCTCCGTTCTAGCTCCCCTCCTCGTCCAGTTAGAAATGGATACTAGAGAGGGGGCTAAAAATGGATGATGGCTTAGTTAAACGAGTCCCGCTGCCTGTTACGACTATAACTCGGTCGCGTTTAATTTAGAAACGTGAGCCATATTTTAAGGGCCTGAACGGCACGTAATTAATGACAGGTGGATTATAGAGTTTCGGCCCGCGCCGACATTAGAACAGCAACCGGCGATTCGATGCCTGCAGGTATGTCTATTCGAACTACATTAAAGTACGGGCTTTTATAGCTTCGTTCCTGCCCTCTATACTCTCGCAAGTTTCGTTAAACAGGTCATCACGAAATAATATATCCTGCGGGAGTGTCTGCTCCTTTTCTAGTATTATTCGGCAGAGGCTCTTGCTCGTATCTGTAATACCTAAAGGCGACTTGCGTATATAGCTGCCCTTTTTCTCTAATTCATCTTTATAGTCCGGATTCCTGTATTAAGCGATTTTAACTTCACGCGGCAGTTGATCGCTAGGTGTCCGAAGGCTGGATTCCGAATTCTTGCGGCGAAGGGAAGATGAGGACCTCTTCCTCGCAAATAGATACTGTAAGTGGTGAAGCCCGTGCATTAGTCTGAATGGATCTTTTAAGAAATGCCCTTCTAGCCAATCCCTTTATTCGAACTCTTCCGGAGACTTGCCCCTTTCGAAATCTTCCCCGACCTGGCTGTCTTGTTCGAAGTACTCCTTACGCCACCTTCCGTTCTGGATCCAATACTGGAGAGGGTCAGTACTGCTCTCGCTGGTGTCACTTGCCGCCTCCTGATATGGTTTTCCTTTAGTAGTATAGCTGGAAGGCGAGGTTCGCGGTCGCTTCGACGGACGCCGGTCTCGGTCTTAAGAAGAGGAACGTCTAGCTTCGTGCTCTCGTTTCCGTTTCTAATAGGGCTTTAAGGGTTTATAGAGGACCTGTAGACATAAGGCCTCGATCAGGTCAGCGGTATAACATGGCATAAGAAGGGATTAAGGAACATACTTTCCTGTCTACAGCGATATTACTTGTGTATGCTGAGGAGGGCAGTAATTGGATTTTTCGGACAAGATTGCTCTTAGATATGGATTGCTTGCGAGTTCGTATTTCTTATAGGCGTACGCTTTTACGACGGGCTTGTTTTTTGATGCCTCGAGGCTGTTTCCCTATAGACGGTCAGCGCAAACACGCGGTGTGGACTCCGAGCACTCCACCTTAATCCTTTAGTCCTGGAGGTTGCCGCCTATTCTTCTTGATGTTTGACTTTGCTTGACCGCCGGCTATATTGAATTAGAATAAAGAGGTAGGAGATGTCTTTATATAGGCGCTGGATTAATATAAGATAGAAGATGGTGTAGTTAAAGGCGGGAAAGTCTTGGCAAGATGGACGGTACTAAATTAGCGCCTACCCTGACCCCGCGGCTAGCTTATTAGTATTCCCGGTGCAGCTGCAGTTACATAGAATTTACCATGCAGGTATCTAATACGTGTTAACGGGAGTGTCTCGTCGCTATTATTACTTAATAAACCGATTATAAGCAGTAGCATTTAAAGAATTGCGATTCACGCTGATAAAGTTACTAGAGCAGATGTTAATACCCTGAGATCTCGTGAAGTTATTTGATTAAGTAGTGACGGCTGAAGAGACGGTGGCTTATAGCAAAAAACATCCCATTCAGATCAAGGTGGCCGCATAAACCTTGGTTCTCCACTCACACCGGCTACGAGCGATTAGTGGATCGAAGGCGGAGAATAAGAGGCAATGAGAATGCTAAGCTGCCTGTAGTACGATCCGGTGACAGACGGCTGAGGTATAGAGAAGCCAGCAGACACGTTTATACAGATACCGGAGTGACGGTATAGGTACACTATTATACTACAGGTGGGTTTGTTAAAAGACTGCCTCAAGCTATCGACGTAATTTAAGCACATCTAAAAGAGACGCGATGGTTATAAGGTGATTCCTTTAGCGGATAAGGGATAGCGAATTCACCGGATGGCTTTGCCACGGAGAATGTAGTGGGTTTGACTAATAGGTAGCTTCCGATGTGTCTTTGCCTCTACTAGCTCTATACGTTACCGCTAGGCGTAAGGTTGTCTATTTGTCGTCCATCTGTCCAGGACATAAATACCCTTAACCAAAAACGGAGAGGCACCTTTCCTATGCGACCGGCTCTGGAAGACGGAAAACATGCACTTTTTTGCCCCTACTAAACACTCTCCTCGGCGACAGGTTCTCCGAAGAATCTTCTGCCAGGAGGGTCTCTCTCTAGAACGCCTGTGTCCGTGTAGCTTATGTCTGCTGGGAGCAGCGGCCTGGGAGCCGGCTCCTGGGAGATGAATTGCTTCCGAAGTCCCCTGCTCACCGGGCCGAAAAGCTCCGCGGAGCAAAACACCTAGGAACCCTCTCCTAGGAACCCTCTCCTAGGAGCATACGATGCTATGGAAACTTTCCTTACCGCTACTAGGCTTCTAGAATAGATATATCGTCCCTGCCCTTATCTCCGTTGCTAAATATAATCTGAATTTTCAGCCGTTTAGACAGGCTCTTAATAGGATCGTAGTTCTAGCGTTTTCTTTAAAGACACTTGGACCTTAAAATATATTTTGGATTTATCCGTGTAAAGGGTCTGTAGTATGTCTTAGCATGAGAATTTAGCGCGCTTGAGATACGGTATTAGATAATTAGCCGTAAAATACGCTATGTCACCTTCTATATAAACATTCAGGCGTTGCAATTAAAAGTCCCTGCGGCATTAAAGTCCCTACGACATAAAATCCCCTGTAGTAGAAAGTCCCCTAGGGCATAAAAGTCTCCACACTTTTTAGGGCCTACTTTCAGAATCTCCGCACCTTCAGAATCCTTACTATAAATCCTGAAATTGCTACTTGCTTATTAGGCTCAATGGACCAGCCAGTTGCGCTTGATATTCAAGGTCCTGTAGTACTTGATATGTCTATACTATATTTGAGTAGGGAAGAAGCAGTAAAGGGCAGAAGTAGGATAAGCAGAAGCAGAAAGATAGGAAAGGAAGTGGGCATGCGTTTGACCCTGAAAACAAGGCTCCTAATTTAACCGTCAGTCACATGAAACTTCCAATATATAAATAGCAGGAGGATGAAGCTAGCACTAGCAGAGACAGCCCTATACTAGTGCTAGTGCTGTGAATGCTAGTACTGTAGAAGTAGTACCGTGTAAAAGCCAGTCAAAAGCTGCGGTTCGTGAATGGAATCATCCTTGTAATTCCATACGAGACTTTCTAATTGAATTTAAAAGGAGATTAAGAAGTACGATGTTCTCGCAAGTCGTAATAGATCCGTGCCGGTGGATGTCTTGCTCCCATCTAGATACTCTCCGGACAAAAGCATCAGGTACACGATATGAATCCCAGCGTCGTAGTAATACGGTTCATCTAGGTTAATACTACCCTAGGCAGATTGGAACGTGAACTCCCTAGACTGTTATTAGCCCCCGATAGACCTTAGCTTCGTGACGAAGATCCTTAACAAAAGCTAGGAGTTAATGCAGTAAGCGAGAAGTAGACACTCTCTTCCTCCCTGTGAATTAGTATACTTCGTCGGCATTTTAAGGACGACGTTTGATTAGGTAATAAACGATTAGTCAGCGCTAGATAGCCGTACCGTAGTACTGTGATTAATGGATCAATGTCACGAGAAGGGGCGGTGTTTAGGATCCTTTGCAGGATAGTAGGATGTATAAGTAAGAATAATATTTTTTGTAGGATAGAATGGTTAGTAGAGCTTTGCAGCCTAAATAGAAGTAATGGAGCTCTAGCGCTGCAGAAAATGCCTATGTGCGGGAGCTAGAGCCAAGCGATCCTTGGTAATGCGCTTATACCTCATGACAATTAATTAATCTATAGTCCGGTCCATAATAGACGTTTTCTGCTACAAGGAGCAGAATTTGACATTACTCGTTTCTGTTATTGATAGCATCTAAAATTGGAAGGGGGGTGTTAGAATTAGAGGGGGGAACGCTATAATTAGGGAGGAGGGCGCCAGAATTTGGGGGAGGGGGGGGGTGGTGCCAGAATTAGAGTTCTGGAGCTGGTGAGCCAGACGAACCACGGAAAAATAATAAGAGTCTTAGATGCGGTTTTTTCAACAGAAATAGGTTCTATGTGAAAGCACGAATGTCGAACATCTAATCGACTCGCTCTATTTACTAGCCGTAACTAAGACTTAAGACCCGAGTACCCTCTTTCCCGCATATAAAGCGCTGACCAAATGGTCCGATCAAGTAACCTAGACCGTTCGGCTTATAGAACAAAGTGCCGCCAGAAACTATCCGAGCACATCCGTAAGATCTGGCCCTCTAGTGGAGAATATGAACGGCTAACAAGGTCTCGAAGTGGCCAAGCTTGGAATCTTAATTGAGCCGGTCGAAGTACGGCTGATTACAAGTAGTAACGATCCCTATACCTGGCAAATATTACCGGAGAAGCAACACCTCTTTAAGAAGCATTTAAGCAAGCATTCGATCGGGGCCTATCGAGAACTATGTCGAGGAATTGATGTTTTATTTGAAGCTGTCCTGGCACCGGAGTCGAATAACGCTGCTGAGAGAAAAGTACACGGGCAGAGACTAGGAGTTAGAGGATACCTACTTCCTATCGCTTATGCCTAATTAACGGAATGAATAGAATGGTTCGAGCTTCGAAGTCAGCTTCACCACGGTGATCGAATAGTTAACAGCGGAGAAGCTCAAACTAACCGCTGAGCTGAGCGAGTCAAACGACCAAACTACAAAGGTAATAGAGACGAAAGAGCTCGCTGAAGAAGAAGTAATTCGCTTAAAATCAATTATACAAGTAGCTGAGATAGATAAACGGATATTACAGCAACAAGTACAAACCCTTATAGATCTAGTAGAGTACTTTAGAAATACTACGACACAGTCGGTGGACGAGTTTATAAACCGACTTAAGCTTGACCTGAATCTTTTTACCGCGGGATAATATATTGGTCGGAAGTTGCACGGGACACGGCAAGATGTATATTAGGGTGGAGAGCTGTAAGCAAGAAGGTAGCCTTCTTAAAATAATAATTCAGATCACTTGCAGGGTAGACCTTAGAGAAAGAAAAAACGTGCTGCTTTGTTACAGCATAAAAGTCCCTGCGGTATAAAGTCCTCTGCGGCATAAAATCCCCTGCATAAAGGTCCTACCCATCGGGGAGGCGAGGGCCAAAGCTTATCGCACCCAGTGTCATATTATGTCCGTCGTCTTCTGCGATTTTTAATCCCTTGACGGACGGACCTCTAGGCTAGGGCCTGCTTTGGCTGGCTTAGTCGTAGCAACACCTTCGGCTTAGGCCCAGGTTTAGGTTGGCGGATCCGAAGTGTGATACGAGGTTTATTAGTCTTGACGGGGATGTTTTCCGGTTTAGCGGTATTCTAATCGATCAAATCCGCCGGACGGTCCTCCTCGGCGTAGAGGTAAATGTCACCGGGGGTTACGGTTTGCGAGTATATTCTTCTATCACTGTCGCGGTTACTACCGATACCTTATACGGGAAAGCATGGCGGGGATCGGGAACGTAAGTATTAAGAAAACAGGGTATCCTCGCCAGGTAGTAGGGACTCGTGTTCATTAGTATTAGTTTCTGGCAAGTCTCTTAACCACTCAAGCTCGCTATGCAGCTCTTTCTATAGGACGTTTTAGCTTAGACACAAGTCGTCCACCGAGTATAGCTCATCCGTATCGGGAGGTGACATCGATTCGCTATAAACCAACTCCGGAAGATCCTGTAGATCATCAGCAGTAGCCGCCGGAGTGATGGAGGCCTCGGACGACCCCGGTGAAGGTGCGGCTGGAGCCCTGTCGGGAGGTTTTCGATCTAACGAATGACCTGGAGATGGCTTATTACTCCACTGGATCTTGAGAGGGCCTTTGGTTCGCTTCGGAGGCCGGAGATCCTGTCCACCTCTATCCTGTCTCTCCCGCTTATAGCTTACCGTGTCAGGAGTCCAGTTAATAAATAGTTCCGACTTACGTACTATCGGCCGGTACTTGTTTATGCGGGGGCTCATTCACAAGCTGTGCACGTCGCTTAGGTGGTATAGAAACAACGTCTCGTCGTTAAGCTGCAGGCTACATAACGGGTAGGGACATTTCAATAGCTAACGAGACGCTTCTAGATGTGATTCAAGATGGCTCTATAGTTTGGCTTCTCTGGTCCAGGAGCATTATCGTGATGATGCGGGGAGCCGGTTGTCACCTATATAGAACGGATAAAAAGCGGGACGGAAGAGTGTATAGTAATAGGTGATAGACCCGCACCGCTTTAAAGTAATCGACTCGAGGTGCGTTTGGTAGTGTTAACCCCATTATTCTTCGATAAACTAATCGAAGTAAGCGAAGTAATATTTTAATTCGGATTACAGTCGCTCGAAGTTACACGCCAGCTATTTACGACGGCAGTTATAGATATATATACTCCGTTAAGGTTTACGTAGACTGCGACCGTTAGACTTCTACTAATCCGACGGACTCTAAGGATTATACCTCATCATCTCCACACCACAGCCCTCCACGGGGCATATACCCTTAATAGGCTTCTCTCTAGGTCGGTATAAAATCGTGCAGTGTTGAGATGTAAGGGAATATAGATCTTTGATAGCTTGTCTTTATTCTTCCTTGGATACGACTTTATCTGAGACCATCGTCTTTATAAGGCGACCACGTTCTGGTATTACTCGTAAGAGAATCTCTAAGAGGTCTATTCGTTTATTATTATCGGGACGCTCCTTCCCGCGGGTCGTAACTTTCTAGTCCCGCCGCTACCGGACCTATTCGAGTTAGTATCGCTGTAAACTCTTCTTCGTGAGGCTGGCTCGATAATTACGGACTTTGCTCTCGGCCGCTTTGATTTAGGAAGCAGTATCATTTCTTTTTTTGAGCCGGTGGACTTCGCTTTCGAATTCTAGAAGTTGTGGATCCCGTCGGATCGCACCCTCTCTATCGGCTGGTAGCCTGCTTGGAAGGCCCTTTTCGCGAAATTTGGTAAAGGATTAAAAATAATCAACATAATTATATTAAGCTAGTTCATTTAAGAAAGCCGATTTTCTATCGATAGAAGAGGTATTCGCCACATAGCTTTGGCCGTATATACGAGGATCGGTCTGGTTAATATGCTGGGATCGTTCGACTTCGGTATACCTCCCTAGATCATTCGTTCCTTAGCGAGACTGGATTCTGCTTCCTGTCTGTGTTTCAGGACCACTTACCATTGACCTTCTTGCCGAGGTAGCGGCGTATAGCATGAACTGTAGCATTACTAAAGTATCCCGAAAGGTTTAACACAGATTTGAGAATGCGATCGAAGGTGCTCTTTAGAAGCGGCTCTTCGGTGACACCCTATTATATAGTAGCGTTGCGGAGTATAGGGAGAGTCTCTGCGGAATTATTCTATAGAAGGATAAGATCGTCTTCGCCTGGAGGTATTTATAACCGCCATAGATCTTCGAATAAATCTATACCCCTAATAGTATTATCTACGATAGCTAAAGCAAGTAGATACTAGGTATTATTATAGAGTAGCTTGCTGTATTAACTGGTAGAGGCACCATACCTTTAAATGCAAATCATTGTCAGTGAATATATATAAGACAAGGTAGAGAGGATATTACGTAATATTCTCGGGATTACGGTTATTTTTCACCTAACGCTGGTCGATCCGATAGATCGCCTTCCAACCACCACTAGGGATGCGTTTCAGAACAAGGTCAATATCCTGCAAGCAATCAGCGAATCTCCCCCTTAAATCGTTCTAGGGAGATATACCCGGTACCGAAGACCCCCTTTGTCTTTGTTCTCCTTCTCCGGGAAGAAGGCGCCGATTCGTGCTCCTGTCCAGCAGAAGACGGCGATTACGAAGGGAATTTGAACTTTATTACGTGGATGGATGAATTAGGCGTCGTCGACAGTCTAGAATGTGATAGTGAACTGAACCTGCTCCTTTTCACTAAATAAGTGCTTCGGCTTCTTCTTATTCACGACCAAGCCTTCTTTAGTCAGAGTATTCCTAGTCCACTAATAAAGTTCCTTTTAGCTTGAGGGATATTATATTCTACTTTAGTATGTACTTACATCGTATACCGCACGTCTATCCTCCTTATCGATACGGTTACCCGTCACTCGAGTAAATCCAGCAAAGAACCACTCCGCAAAGGGATTTATTGAATCGACGGTGACCTTTTTCTATCCGTCGTCGATGATTCCTCGGCTGGTAGCGATAATAAAGCGAAGGAAGTCCTTAATAGTGGTAAGATCGAGAGGAGGTAAACCTTCTCGAAGACTCCGTACTCCTATGGTATAGGAGACGTCGACCGCGGCATCGTCACCGAAAAGTGCCTCTCCCTTGTCCTGTTCCTTCTTTTCGATAGTAACCACCCATCTGCTTAACTGGGTAAATATACACCTTGGGATAGGGGACCGAGCCGATATTTGTACTCACTTCTCATAGCGTCTTAAAGCAATGTCCTGATCTCTCAGGGTCTTCTTTACATACTTTGTATTGTCCCTCTTGCTATCCTCTTCCTAATAAGCTCCCTGCTTGTAGCCGTTAGCTGTAGCTCTCTCCAGTAGCTCTGCTGGCGATACGTCGGTCCGGCCCATGACCGCATGAAATAGGAAGAAGAGTCGAGGATAACTGTAGGGGAGATGGGGGTCGTAATCTTTTGGTCACAAGAGTAAGAATTGAAGAGCTAGGATGGGCGGCGCACAGCTCCCTTTTATACCCCCCCTCGGCGGCTATCTCTGAGGCCCCTGAGGTGGGCTGTGCGAGAGCGCGCGCTTTTCTGGATTCTCGAATGAAGGGGTCTTAGTGAGTGGAAGGGGAGGGTGAGCGTGAAGCGTTCATCACCCGGTCTGGGTGTTATATCACCTAGTTGGGGTGCCGCATTACCCCTACTCACCCAGCTCCCTCGCTAAAGCGGCAGCCCCCGAGCGAGCTTCGACTGAGCTGGGGGCAGATTTCTGTCACCTTGAGCGCCAAGTGTAGTTTGTAAGCAGCCGAGTTGTAATAAGCCTTTCTTGACGATCTTGTCGAGCATCGGAATTCTCCATATAGCAGGTCCCCGTCATGATATCTAAGCGCTTCCATGCCTCTATTAGTCGAAGGATTCCATAATGCGCTAAATTTGGAGGCGTTACACCGTCCACGCCTCGAGATGAAGGCGCATATAAACGTATAATAGATAGGCGCTAACATGATCTTGCTTCAGCTACTAGGTCCAGATCACCTGACTAAACTTGCCTGCGGGTGATTTACTAGTCTCGCCGGCGTTTCCCGAGTTTAAGCCTTCTGTCACGGGTAGCTACTAGGGTCATCTAAGGAAGACGACCACCCGAATCCGTTTAGGCATAGATAGAGGTACTTAGAGATAGAACGAATCAGTCGATTACTAACGTGTATTCTTTACCTTTCGTAGTCTCGGCCTCTATAGAAGGCCGATGGATTCGCCGTGATATATATGATAGGAGTCGTTGGGATGCAGGGTATAGGCCCTGGAAGTCCTTTCAAAGTAGCTACAGAGAACGCCTAAGTCCTTGCCATATTATCCGGGAGCATAGCGACCCCGCTTACTTATAGATTTAGTTGAGACTATATATACCTAGCGCCTTCGTAGTTAATAGCGAGGTCCGGTATATTTTTCTTCGAAAATCTCCAATTAGTAACTGTACTCGAATACTTTTTATCTGGATCATATATTTAGTCTAATTACGAATGATTTATTATAATACTATTTAGTACTATTAAGTATATACTACTTGTTACTCTATTTAAAAACTAAGGATACAAATCTACTAACTAAAAGATTTACGGATTTTCGCCTAAGCGCTCTATTATTAAGGAGTTAAAATAAGTTGAGCTGAAAGGTAAGATATAATAACGGGCTTTGCGTGCCTTTTAATAAATTCCCTACTCCCTAACTCCAAATCGGCGATGGCACTCACAATAAATTATGGTCCCCGCCTACCTTCCGGCTCAAGAAGCGCAGCTAGACGTTAACTAACCCGCGAGATGCGTACACTACGAGGTTCTAGAGATATTAGATAATAATATCGACTGCGCCGCTAGGGCAGTCCTCTAATTCCATGCCTGCTAAGATAGGGTTAGCGACAAGCGATGAGATACTCCGATATAAATAGAGTTACTTCCTTACTACTTTCTATCGGCATGTCTATCCCCCCTTAATAACATATAGAAGCTGACGCATAGTACGACAGCGTCAAGCGTTAGACACGGTTAGACTATATAGCGAAAGAGATAGGAATGTCTCGGCAGGATGCAATAGAGATCTACGAGACGATTAATTCGGCAATATTAGATAATAAGATAATACCGTCGTTCCTAGCTTAATAGGCGACTAAGGGCCCACCACCTCCTCCACCTCCGTCACCGCTAGGAAGGGCGGGCCACTTACGGCCTGGCAGCTGTGCTTTGGGACAATTACCTGCGACGAGTACCCCGTACGGAATATATATACCATTCAGTCGTGAATACGGCACCACCTCTTCTGGGTAGTAGACGCTTGCCTCCGGGCTAGTGTACCAGGCACACCACAGGGAGCTTCTGCTAGGTATTCAGGATGTTGATTATTAGCGCGACAGGGATTAGGTTAGTAAGTAATGAAAGGTATAGATAATGGATGATATTATTAGATGATGATGAGTAGTATTATTAACTACTAATAGATGTAGTTGATTAAGTGTATAGAGAAACACTGTAAAGAACACGAATGAAATCTCTACTAGTTTGCCAAGGTCTAGTCACGTGATGTTTCACGTGACATACCGAAGTTGACCCGGCCTGAAATCCAACTGTAAGGTGTTGAACGGTCTTAGGGGTACGATAGATGATTTGGCTATGCTAGATATCTGAAAAGGTTGTCTGAAAAGGTGTCTAGGAATAAGATAACATGACAACAAGATTTTATAGACGTGGCCATTCGCTTATTATCTTGGCAGAAGGGCTTATTTGCAACACTCCCCTTAAGCCATTACTGCTACCGCCTCGCTGTCGCCGTTCCATTGCCGTTGCGTCTAACGCGGAGATTCCCCAGAGATTTCCTAGCCGTTGTGGACCAAATCCAGCCTGTTTCTCTATCCTTTCCATGTTTTTTTTTTTTTTATGATGGAGCTCCCCTTCAGAGAAGTCTCCGCCGTGTCAGCTGTTTTCCTACCCACGACAGGCCCCAGGTCTCCCCTTCTTAGGGATATTCCCTGGAACACCTTATATCCTTTTGTTATTCCTTTTGTTATTCCTTTTGTTTTATAGCTATAACCGTTATAGGCCATGCTTCCTTTTATTTGTTCCTTTGTTTTATAGCTATAACCGTTATAGGCTATGCTTCCTTTTATTTATTCCTTTGTAGCGTTTCACGCTCCCCTAATTCCTCGCTTATTTGGCTAATGTGGTCGACGATTTAAATAGAAGGGAGTGGATAAACCGCGCTGTTATTCCTTTTATTTAGTAGCGATGGCTATTATAGCCATTGCTCCCCTTTTTTAAGACTCCCCTAGGATGTCTTTGAAAGTATTAGCCGTGAGGGTGTAGTATTCCCTCGTCAGCCTCATATATTGTGCTGTTGTACTAAGTAACTAGTTTGAAATATGGAGGTGTCGTCTTGTTTCCTTCCCCTAAATTCCTAGTCCTCCCCTTACAGCTTGTATGCGTTTCACGCTCCCCTGATTCCTCGCTTATTTGGCCTTTATGGTCGACGATTTAAATGGGAGGGAGTGGATAAATCGTGTTATTGTCGTTATTTTATAACGACCGTGACTAGCTTTTAACGTGGCTTAACACGGACACAATTCTTTGTAGTAATCAAGTAGTACTAGCCGGGCTCATAACCTGTTAAACGGTCTCAGGGGTACGATAGATGATTTGGCTATGCTAGATATCTGAAAAGGTTGTCTGAAAAAGTGTCTAGGAACAAGACAACATAATAACAAGATTTTATAGACGTGGCCATTCGCTTATTATCTTGGCAGAAGGGCTTATTTGCAACATAAGGACAGTATGAGAAAAGTGCGTGCCAAGACGCTAACATTATCTTGCTGGACATCGCACTGCTTTAGGCCTGTCCGTAGAAATAAGTACGTATAGGGACTATGGGAAGGGGACCGTCCGTATCCAAGTTATGTAAGTGATCTATAGCCTAGTAAAGTTAATAATTAGGGCGGCGTAAGAGCTTATCGTCTAACTAGGTAACCTTCCGAGACTTCTTCTCGTTCAAATCGCCGTATGCCACGTCAGGATACAGGTTTCACCGTAGCCAATGAGTCTGACAGCATTAGTTTTCCTGTATCAGGATCTTATAGTCATTCGCTCGCATCTAA
>JAABUX010003049.1_pt1 | contig 22706 bp, 15 predicted proteins | sample 5561851 | NCBI WGS metagenome assembly JAABUX01 (sample SAMN10711883, study PRJNA513361) | rock metagenome | isolation source: Antarctica rocks | place: Antarctica: Victoria Land, Richard Nunatak red sandstone | collected 2016-01-03 | reverse complement strand
GACTCAAAAGGGTTTTAAGTTCCGATGGGGTCTCAGTAATATCTATCTTGACAATTCCAGCCATAAAACTAAAAGAGATGAAATTACTAGTTTAATCTGTAGTGTACCAAAACTAAAATGGTATAAGTACGGATACGGTTTAGAGATGATGAAGAGGGATGAAGAGGGATGAAGAGTTAGCGATCGCTGTTGTTAATTTACGCCGTGAGTATTGCAGGCGTGCTTGCTTCAGTCTGGTTTCCACGTATTGAGCTGCCAGTTCTGCTGTCGTTTCCACGTCAAAGCAGAAACAGGTCTTCAATAACCGTATCCTCTTTTCGTAAATCCTTAACAACCCAGACCTGATCGCAGAACTGCTTGAGCTTCGTTTCACCCCAGGCTCCGATTAAAATACCGTAGACTGTAAATCCGAGTTGTTCTTTTTGAAGTTGAAGTTGGTCTAAAAATTCTGGAGTGAGATTGCACTTGCCGTCAGTTACCATCACAATGTCAGCCTGGTTGTAGTGCTGCTGTTGTTCAATACATTTGACCGCTTTCAAGAGAGGGGCTGACCAATCAGTGCCGCCGCCATTGTAGAAGGCCAACATTGATTCCAGCAGCATTGAGTAGTCCTGATGAAAGGGAGGAAAGTCGTCAGTGCGATATACCCGTGTTCCAAAGTGGAGCACTCGGAAATGCCGATTTTCCTGTTGGGCAATCTGACCAAGCACAGCAGTCACCGCTTTAGCCCAGTTGTCAGGCAACCCATTCATAGAACCAGAAGAGTCCAGGCAGACAACGATTGGCCCCCGTCCAAGCTTTTCCTTACCGCTAGTCTTGTATTGCAGCAGTGATTGATCGTAGTAGCCTTTAGCAAACAGTGGGAAGAGGGCAGGGTCAGCGAGCTTTTGGAGTTCGCTCGGCAACAGCCGTGATAAGTTATTACCCAGCTCTATGCTGGTGACCTCTCCAAAGGCATCTTTTGCCTGACTACAGCGTTTCCGGTCAGCAATTTGTTTGAATCTTCCCGCGAGGAGAGCTATCTGCTTGAGGTTGTCGTTACTGGCAATCTTTTGGAAGAGTGCCAGTTTCTCTCTTGGAGAAACCTGCATGTCCTGACCGGGCTCCCGATCCCAACTCAAGCCCATCATCTCCAACCAAAGAGCCGATTCTTCCAGTTTATTCTCAGCTGCTGCTAGAGCTGCCCTAAGCAAGGAGCGTATTGGCGTTGCTTCCATACTGGCGGCGTACTGAGCAGCCTCAATGACCGCCTGTTTTCCTCGGCGTTGTAAGATTTGTGTTAGTTCTTCCGAGTTATCCCCTGATTCTTCTATCAGCTGGTTGAACCACTGTTCTGCTTCCTGAATAAGCCGAGTTTGGGGTAATGGCCAACCATTAGGAGTAGTGGGCCTCGATGGAGCGATCGCATCTTTAAAAATCTGCGATGGCGGAACTTCAGGATTTTGCTTGAGCCGCCTAATCATATCCCTGTATCGCTGTGGGTTGGCAAATTGAGAAATGGGCGGCGGCAGCTTCTCATACACCTGGCGACAATACTCCACCGTCGCCAACCCCGCAGCCAACTGGTTGCCCTGGCAATGTTTAACCAAGTCATCAAAGCCAATCAAACCGGAGAACTCGTCTTGAAGCAATGAAGCCCAGGCACTCTCCGGTGGCGGGGGGTCAAGCTTCTCCGGTTCCGGCTCGTAGTACAGCCGGTGGAACACCTCTAGCATGAAACTGGGAAAGGCGAATATTTTGCTTTCCCCCTGTTTTACCAGGAGCTGAGCATGCTCAAAATGCCCTAAATACTCTCGCCATAATAGATTTGAGATGCTGGAAACCTGATAAACCAGTGGCGCCAACTCGTAAAGCATTTTCATATTCTTGCTTAGAATCAGACTACAAGTAAGCTTTGTTTTTGTAACCACCGAGCTCTAACAGCAAGTCTTCTCGAATATCTGTCAGTATCCGCTCTGCTCGTCGCGTGTTGCGGCTCTTATTGTCAGCCAGCAGTTTCTCGATCTTACGAGCAACATCTTCTAAGCGCTGTGCCGCATCATCTGCAGTTTTAATCAACTTCTGCTCCGTTGTATTGTGTGGGCGCAACTCGTATTCAGAAGCCGCGCGTGCCACCAGAGCCACCTCTTCCTTAGCAGCATCATACCAAGCTATTGCCTGCTGATTCACGTCTGGAATGCACTGGTTAAGAATCTGGCTAATATAATGCCGTTCCTTCGGGTCTTTTTGCCACAAACAATCGGGCAGCAGGTCGTGGAAGGATTCTGGATAAACTTGTTTATCACCCTGTACCAGCGCGTGCGCTTGCAACAGTTTGACTAGCTGCTGTAGCCGGCGATCGCTGATCTTAAACCCTTCCCTCTCCAATGCCACTTGACACTTAACAAAGTCCTCCACTAGTTCGTCAGGGTATGGCAGATTAGCCGCCTCTACCTGCATCTGTTTAAGTTCATCTAAGGTAAGGCGCACCGAGACAGATAGCTTTTTGTTGAGTCGTGCTCGGTTGATCAGTTCTCGCTTAGAGCTAAGATTGCGGACATACCGCAACCAAGGGCGATAGACGAAGCGATCTACGAAGGCACTCAAGTCGTCATCCTGGGGGAGACTATTAGCTGCCCCACACAGAAATAAGAGTGGGACTGATTTTGGCTCTGGATTCTCAAACACGCGCTCATTCATCAAGCGTAGCAAGGCATTTAGACTCGTAGCGTTCCCCCGAAACACCTCATCTAAAAAGGCGATATGGGCCTCTGGAAGCCTGCGCTTTGTATTACGAATTAGCTCGTCCTGTTGCTGGAGCGCTCGCAGTGAGGGCTGTCCTAGTAGTTCATCTGGGGTAATCGTGGGTTGCAAGAGCCGGTCAAAAAATACAGCGCCAACGATAGCACTGCACATCTGTTGGAGCATCCAGCTCTTGGCACACCCTGGGGGGCCAAACAGCACTACATTGCCACCTGTTAGCAACACAGCTAACGTTCCATCAATCACAGCTTGCCGTTCCAGAAATATCTGGTTGAGTTCAAGACGCAGACGTTGGAACCGTTCAACAGGTGTGCTAATCGAGGTGCCGCCCTGTTCCCCCTGGATTTGGAGTGTCTTTTTAGTCATTTTCGCACATTCCTATTCCAACTAGAATCTGAAAACTAGAAGCCTGCATCTGGATCGTAAGGCGATAAGGTGGTTGAGAATGGAGTCGGCTTGTCATCGGCGGCCTCTGGGAGCGTTCGCTGGTTGGAAATAGGAGATGCACCCAAAGACTGCCTCACGGCATTCTCAGCTGCTTCCCAGCGCTTCTGTAGGTCTTTGCTGCGAAACTTGAGCAGACTATCCAGAGCAGCGAGTTTCCCTTTGAGCGTCCGCAGTTGTTCTGGATCAGGACACAGCGCAATCGCATCAAGTTGCTGGAGCAGGTCTGAGTAATTGGAATCAAAGGCCAATGCTTTGGTAAGCAGCGTTGAGCCACTGCCCGTAGGGTCTTGGCTCAATCTTTCTTTAAGCATTGCTCTGAAGTCTTCTAAATTGCGTTGCACTTCATCTAGATTGGGTGTTTCAGCCAGGTACAACTGCTGGATTTGTACTGCACCTTTTACAACTGGCTCCAGATTTTCGTCATATTGTGCTAATACCTCTAGTCGAGAAATCAGGGTATCCCACTTCTGTCCGGTACGTTGCGTGGGGTCTGCTCCACTCAACGTGAAACTTTCTAGAAGGGAAGCAAGCTTGCCGTGGGCCTCATCCCGACTCCTAGTCTGGGCATCGTACAGGGTCGAGAGCAGGGTTTGTTGTAGAGTCTCTTGCGATCTCGCTAGCAGTCTAAGTTTTTCGCGCTCGAGTTCGGAAGAGGGTTTTTCAGCTGCATGGGCCAATTCTGCCTCTTCACGCTTGGACTCTTCCATTAAGGAGGGCACTTTAATTGGTCCCTCGACTAGAACCCGGAGCGAGTTTTCACGTAACTCCTCCTTAATCGGGTAAGCCTGTGCATACCTTAGCAACGCTGAATAAATTTCATCGGTTTCCAATGCTGCTGATGACAAAACCTGATTTGCCCATGTAAGAAAAGCTTCGTATTCTGACTCGTAAGCTTCTACAATCTCCTCTCGCAGTTGAGAAGCTATGGAGCGCATTTCTTCAATTGCTTCTAGGGCCGAGGGTAGAGATGATTCGTGAACTAGTCGAAACGGCTCTGAGAGAATCGTGTAGCGATTGTAGATCATCTTCTGACGCGCCTGGAGTTTGTTAGCGGCATCCAATATTCGCTGGCTGAAAATAGCGGCATACCCACCGCTGGCTGAATCCTCTAGCAATCGGAGCACACTATCCCGAATCCCCAGATGGGAACCATCCAACTTCAATCTTTGCACCCCAACCTTTACAGTCAGTTTAAGCAGGTAAATCGGTTCAGTAGCCAGTTTTGCCCAGGGGGTTTGCTTTTGGCTCAGCGCAACAGAACTGCGTTGGTTCTGTCCCAACGTTGGTGCGACAGAACGCTCACGCACCAGTTGGGCAATCAATGAGTTGATATCGGCAGCATTTGTTGCATCCATTGGGGGAGTTGTTCAACTACACTTTCATATTCTACTTAGAATACGAAAGCTCATCGTTTGTTTCTAGCTGCCTCTTTGTCTGAAGAATGCAACTGCTCACGCACTTGGATTTCTGTTTCAAGCACCTCTAAATGAGCTTCGGCCTCCTGGGCTCTCAAAGCCCATTGTTCGGCTCTTAACGCCAAATCATCCAGCTGGTGACGCCGGCTAGAATTCTCTTCAGCCAGCTTCGCCATTGCCAACTCTTGCTTTTTCTGAATCTGCTCTGATCTGATGGCCATATCGAGCAATCGGCGGCCAATCAACTGTTCGGCGGCTTCTAGGTGCAATCGCATTTTGGTATTTTCCTGCTGGAGGGCCACTATCAGTTGGAGAGCTGGCTGTAACTTGTTTACAGTATCTGTGGCTAAATTCAACTTATCAACAGGTATATTCTCTGAGTCAGCGGTGGCGATCGCTCTCTCCACTTGGCTTACAAGCGATTCTCCCTTGGGGTCTATGCTGCCGCCTAAGAATTGTGACTTAAATAAAATCCAGACCGTGTATTGAAAATACTAGTGGGTGTCGAGAGATCCTGGTTGACGGTCTGGATTTTATTTCTGTCGTCGTCCTAAGCGATTGGGCGCTTGTGTATATTAATGATGCTACCAACGCCTGGAGTGGTGCTTAACGGCAGTGGTTTGATAACGTAGTGCCAGTCCTTCCAGTCTTCAGTCGGTGGCACTGGAAGCATATCCAGTCTTAGTTAAGGATGTGAGCCTTTTTTGAGCTCAAGCCACTAACGCAAGCCGAAAACATCTGGACAGATGCCCCACCTTGGTCCCCCACTGAAAATCCCTTTCGCCCAATGCCGCTCACGCGAATTCCTAAATCTTTCTGAAGTTGATGCGGTGATTGCCCAGATGTCCCTCACACGCTCGCCTGTCCGTAATCAGGCGCTAGCAATCCTCCTATTCTGCCAAGCCCTGCAACCAATCGAGTTGTGCTGGCTCCGTTGGTGTGACCTAAACTTTGCCGAAAAGATTTTGCTAGTGACACGCAACCGAACCAAGACTACTCGTTGCCAATCCCAACAAATCGTCATTAACCTCCAACCGTTGTGTCCCACTGAAATCGAAGTGTTGCAGCAGCTTTATGAACAACGCACCACTGACTGGATATTTGCCAGTGAGCGAAAACAACGACTGAGTGAGCGATCGCTGCACCACATCATTCGACAGGCTGGAGAACTTGCCTCACTGGCTTTGAGCGTACATCCCTACATGTTACGGCGCTCCGGCTTGTATTACCGAGCAGCCCTGCTACTGAAACCCCTGGGGCTGTCGTTGCGGGAATGTTGTTTGCTGTGGAATTGGCATCAGACAAACATTCCCTTCTCTGCCGAAGCGGAACAAGAGTATCGCGCCATGAAGCCACAACAAAAAACCGCTTTTTTGGCAGCGCTAGAACGGATGAGAGGATTTAGCGGGATTACAACCAAAGAGAACACAATTGATTACCTCTTGGGTGCTTTCTTGCTCTTCCCCCATCTCCAGGGCATTCCCAATGATTTTTGGCTCACTCCTCCTGGCTGGGAAAGCGGCAACTTTGCCGAAAAGATTTAAGTTAAAAAACCTGACCGCATCCAACCGACTTACTTGAGGACCGCGATCGCAGCCACTACCTGTTCGGGTTCAACCTCAAGGTAGTGCTGGAGAGCGGAGAGCGACTTATGCCCACTCACTTCCTGAATGACCCGCAGGGGAACGCCACTGTTACTCATCGTCGTGAGCGCTGTCCGCCTGAATGAATGGGTGCTCGCCCCCCGTATCCGTACCCGCTTTAAAGCTTGCTTCAGGATTAAATCTGCCATCGCCCTAGTCAGGGGTTTGTCTTGATTTCGCCCTGGGAACAGCAATCCTGGTTGGGGATTATAAGCCAGAAGATATTCGGTGATCTTGGGGTGAATTGGCACAGTGCGAGTGGCGGATTGGCCTTTGGTGGTTGCCTTGCGCAGCGTTACCACCCCACCCATTAAATCATCGTTTTTGAGCGCCAGGGCTTCGGAAATCCGACAGGCGCAGTAGTAAGCTAGAGCGAACAGAAATTTGTCTCTGGTACTGGTAAATCCGCGCTCAAACAGACGGTTTAGTTCAGAGGGGGACAGAATTTTGGCGCGACCATTACCAGAGTTCTTCACACATTTTGCTCCCGAATGCCTGATTAGAGTATTATTTGACGAAATATGGATTTTGTCAAGTCGGTTTCAGTCGGCTGAAATATCTGACCCATCAAGGGCGAGGCCCTGTTCGAATGGGCAAGTTCCGTCAACGACATTGGGATTATTGAGAATTTGTCGCATTTGAGTGATAACGTCCTTGGGGCAAGGATTACAGCCATCGTCAATTACGTGCAGCTTAGAGATGGCATCAATCAACTCCCAGCGGGAAACGGGTTGTTTTAAGTCAAATTTCATAGTTTTATCGTGTTAGGAAGGTTAGAATTATCGATAGAATGAGTATAAGAATAATTTACTTGCTTGTTATTTACATACCCCAGTAGTTTTATGTTGGTAATTGCTATTAGTATAGCTTTTAAATTGCTTAGATAAAAGGGCTTTTTGTGACTTACAAAAAAGTATTTTAGGGCAGAATGAAGGAATTGAATAATTATTTCACTTTGATCACGATTAGCTGCTTACGAGTTACGACAAAATCTCCGGGGGTGTGTCATACAATTAAACATCTGTTTGACCCCGTTCAGCCGCAACACAAAGCTCGAGCGTAGAAATGAGCGCATTGTTAAGAATGTTCCACCTTGTAGCGTACTACTCTGCATCTAGTAGCTTAGTACTAGGTGCCAAAAAGGAAATTACAGCACAACACCTCCAGAATTTTCACTCGGACAGTGGTAAAAGTCTGGAATCAGGTTGGAACAAGTAAGATTTGGTAGTAAAACTGTTAAGCGGTTAAAAATTCGCCGGGAGCATGAATTACTGTTGCAGTTCTTAGAGCACCCACTACAAGCAGGATTTGTTTTTTACAGTCCTGGGTATCATGTGTGTTATCGGGTGATTGGGCCTTGCTGCCGATTATTCGACCGTGAACAGCTTCCCTGGCCTTGCTGTCGGCTGTCATGGCGTGGCAAGGAGCCGAGTTGGAGACGAGTTGGGAGGCGATTTGTCCTCGACATTGGCACCAAGAATTTTCCCTCCTACTGTGTCGAAATCTTGGAGTTGTCAGCCGCAGCATCACCGTTGGTAAAAACCCTTTATTGGGTTACATTGCCCCAGCACGTAAGAGACTGGTGGTATACTGGGCACCTCCAAGCCACCTCGGAGCAGGTGGGAAGAGCACCTGGAAGTTCATACTCACATGTGGAATGAATGCTAGCTTTTGCTCGCTCATATTGTGGTCAACATTAGAGACAAGGCTTCCCACTACTTCATCCATAACGTGAGGAGGGGCGGATGATACGAGCGTGGAAGGATAAACAGATGTGCCCCAAATCGGATGCACAACCATTGAGCAGGGACCAGTATCGTTAATACAGTAACCCAAGGTGGAATGAACCACTTTCACGTCACTAAGCCGAAGTTGACCCGGTGGTGAAGTCAATGGCTGACCAGTGCGCGGGTCAAACATATCTGCCAGATGTCCCATTGCTCTTAGCTTCAGGACAATATTCTCCCCAAATTCAATAAATTGTTCGCGCAATTGTTTTTTTGAAATTTCAAGCTCAATGGTCTGGTTGAATAAAGCAAATTGGCACACTTGCACAACCACAAGTACCGACAAAACTGGTATTGACCAGCTCGGCAGGAGCTGGCCTAAATTAGTGCGAATGAATTCAGGGGGGGCGTGGACTGAATACTGCATTGATTTTTTTGAATAGGCAATTCCTCTGATAACTCACTTTAATTCCATTGTCAACTAATTGAATCATGGATGCACTCTGAGCCGCAGAGTGCCTGTAGAGCGTTATACCAGCGCCAGAATCTGAGCTTGAAATCACATGAAGAGAGCCGTAGCAACCAGCAGCCTGACTCATGACAGCGCGGAATCCCAACCCTGCCGCTCAATACTTTGGATTGAGGCGATAGCCCAGGCCATAAACTGTCTCAATCAAATCAGCGGGCGCCCCGACTAATTTCAATTTATGCCGCACCCCTTTGATATGGGCTTTGACAGTATCCTGTTCGGGCGGCTCTTCAGAATTCCACAACTGATCTAGAATCACACTTCGATTGAACAGACGATCTCGATTACGTAGGAACAGCTCTATCAGACCATATTCTTTTGGGGTCGGATACAAGGGTTGCCCTGCATAGGTGACCTCACATAGAGCCGGATTAAGGCTCAATTTCTCAAACTTAAGAATCGGGGATTTTATCGGACTCACCCGGCGAAGTAAAGCGCGAATTCGGGCGGCTAACTCTTGTAGGTCAAAGGGTTTGGCTAGATAATCGTCTGCTCCTGCATCTAGCCCCATTACCTTGTTCTCAACGCTGTCCTGGGCATTCATCAACATAATCGGCATCTGGTAACCGCAACTACGCAATCGCTGGCAAAGCTTGATTCCATTAAGTTTGGGGAGCGTCACGTCTAGAACGAGTAAGTCATAAGTAAATGCCTCTACTAGCTCCCAACCCGCTTGACCATCACTGGCAACCTCTACTAAATAATTTTGCTCGGTTAGATCTGATGCCAGATCTTCAGCGATCGCGTAGTCGGACTCCACTAACAAGAGTTTCATCAAGCTTTTCCTTTCTTAGTAAATTATCCAAGTTAAACAATCTTTTCGACCCCGGGGCCTAAAGTTTAGTAGAGGTTATTTTTGTTATTTTTATTGAGAAACTTATTCTATAAGTGGATTTTTTAGAGCTGACAAGTTTGCCAACTTCCAGTGCTTATTTATTCGATTGGATAACAGAGGTGGATTGCTCTGCAACATCTCCCAAAAATAGACTCGACGTAAAATTGAAAGTCATCCAAATCAGAGTGGCAGCCAATGCCATGTTTAGACCTGGGCTCATATCGCTTCCCTCCCGGCGTGCTTTGATTGCTTGAGAACAACCTACAATTGTTGTAAACAAGCTACAGACTAAAATAATTGACTTGGCAATACCCAAAAATGAGGGCAATAGCTTATCTAGCTTATCTGACTCAGATTGTTCAGTTGAGTAAGGTTTGTGGGGGCTGGGGGGTATTCGCTTGGGTACTGGAGCTTGATGCGGCTGGATCTTAGGCAGTGGAGATTGAAATATTGGCGGTTGGTTGATTGAAGGGAAAACCTGAACTGTGGCAAATCCAATCCCCAAAGCAAGAGCCGAAACCCCGACTGTTGCCACTATTATCTTCGAGCGTAGCCCGGAGCGAATAGTCGCGGCTTCAATAATGTCACCAGGCAACGTACCTGCTGACATTATTGTTAAATCCTGCAATATAGCAGTGGCAGACTGATAGCGGTTTCTCGTTCCCCTTGACAATAACTTGTCCAGAATATGCGCCATCTGGTCACTGACTGGGCTACTCAAATAGTCTCGCCACACCCATGTGTCTTCGCTAAAAGAATACAGCTCGAATGGTTCAACCTGGGTCAGCAGGTGAATACAGGTCACGCCAAGACTGTAGAGATCGCTTGGCGTAATAGCTTTGCCCATAGCCTGCTCTGGAGCCGTATAGCCAGCAGAGCCAATTGTCGTTCCCGTCTGGGCCAGAGCCGTACCTGTGGCGTGCTTAGCCGCACCAAAATCGACCAAAACTAGCTTGCCGTCATCATCCCGGCGGATTATATTTTCTGGCTTAATATCACGATGAATTACTCGGTTTTCATGAACAAATCCCAGTACAGGCAAAATATCGAGGAGCAATTGGCAGATTTGGGTTTCATTGAATGGCCCCTCGTCAAGGAGCTGCTGCTCTAGGTTGCTCCCATCAATCAACTCCTGGACGATGTAGTATTGACCATCTTGCTCGATGTAGTCGATAAAAGTCGGGATCTGAGGATGAGAACCAAGTATCTTCAACCGTTCTGCTTCTGCTTGAAACAGGTCAATTGCAGTTTTCGAGTTAAATCTTGGGGGAGAAAACTGCTTGATCACGCAACGGTTTTTATCTGGCAGCTTGTCGTCTACTGCTAGGAAAGTTCTGCCGAATCCACCCTGTCCAATTGGCTTGATTGAGCAGTAGCTCAAGCCTAGCAGTAGACGAGTACCACAACTGGCGCAATGGAGTTGCAACTTGGAATTTTGGGGATGCTGGCAGTTGGGGTTAAGGCAGTAAGTCATTTTACCCAAGGTATATTACTCAAATTCTGAGCTAGTTTTGTTCTAAAATAGGTCAACACCCTTCAAAATTGGTCAGGTATTATTGGAGCTGGGCAACGTCACTTGCTGTTAGTAATTGTATCATTCTCTTCTATTTTAGTCGGAGCATTCGTATGAACCGCAAGGTTACAAAGACTCTTGACATTATTGGACAACCCTTAACAACATGCTTTTCTCTATTGTGCCGACAGATATCCTAGACGAGGGTTGTCCAATAATGTCCAGGTTGATCTCGGGGGCAACGCGCTCATCTCACCCAATTATTAACGGGCATCGAGTTTTATGATATATCATAAAACTCGATGCCCATTACTCATGTATTGCCTTTCTTGCTCAACTGGATTTGATATGACTCTGAAACACAGCGATTCTTCAAGGGTAGACGTAAAATTCTCGAATTGACCACCAATACTTAGGATCGCTGCCAGTTTGGGCAACTTTGATATATTGGCTTGATTGAGGAGAGAAAGGAATATTCGTGATGCCACTCCCGGAACCGCTAGCAATCGGATTACCCCAATTTGAGCCATCCTTGGAAACATAAACTTGGTACGTCCTGGGATAATCGTTTTCATCCCCAGTATCATCAAGGACAATTTTGGTGAAAGTCTTGGTGCTTTTCATGTCCACTTGAAAATACTGGCCAGGCGCTTGAGCGATTCCCGTTGACCAGCGAGTGCTATAGTCTACATCTAGAGCCTTGAACGGTTGATCAGCATTGCCGTTAGATGAAGCTGTTGCCGTCCAACCCGACCGATCTATGGCGGATTGAGTATTAGAAGCGCCTGAGCGATCGCTTGGCCAGTCGTAACCAGCGGAATGCATAGCCGACAAAATGTTGTTTTGGAGAGTGCTAAAATCGCCATTTTTTCCTTCTAGGCTAATCCAGCTAACACCTAGCTTTTCTAGGGTCTCCAAGTGGGTTGGTACGTCAACAGCAACTGGTCCCCCGCCATTCCCATCCGTCGTGGTCACTTCAGTCATAAATAAGGGATAGGTTTGCTTGACGGTGGCGATTTCATCGGGAGTCCCATCGTAATAGTGAAAAGCCACACTCTCGTTGGAGTAGCTTATGCCGCTCATACTCTTGATCGTGTTAATCGTTGTCTGAGCATCTTGAAAATTGGGAAAATCCCAAAGTTCGATATGAGTTTGAGGGGCCGATGCTCTCATAATGTCATAGACGGATTTTAAGTCAGCAATATTTTGCGTTGAATAATTACTGGGATACCAACCAACTGGCTCATTAGTCATTTCATAGAAAACATGTGTCCTGTCTTTATAACGACCAGCCACTACTGACCAAAAACTTTTGAGTTCATCCAAATTGTAATTTCCCGGATTGGTAGTGTTTTCAATTGATAAATACAGCCCATTTTGAGCGGCAAATTCTACTGCCTTGTCAAGGTAGGGCAGCTGATTGCTCAAAGTTTGTGGCCCTCCCGAAGCCGTGCTTAATTTTACGTCAAACCGCACAGTATTTAGTTTTAGATCATGTATTTGCTTCCAATTATTGGGCGACATCGCCGCATTGGTTGTGTATTGTCCAGGCGCATCAATCTGCATAGTTACGCCACGGAGTAATGTCCCCTGATCGCTGACTACAGTACCGTTTTTAACGGCAACTCGTCCGCGATCTCCTGCTGCGACGGCGATTGACTGGGAGCCAATCATAATTGTCATTACAGATAGTATTAGGCTAAAGGCGAATAGAAGCATCAAAATTAAAGCTCGATGACTCCGCCCATGAAAATACCGGCTCTTCAAGGTATACATGAAAACCTCCTAAAAGCGACGAATTTTGTTGTCAGTAATAGCGATCAGATTGTGCAGGTATAAGAGAGCTAACCCCGACATTTTTAAGCCAAGTAACTAGAAAGTGTCTAGCTCGTGGTTAGAAAAGGGAATATGAGGGTGGGAATCGAACCAATTCAAAAGTGGTCAAATGGTTAACTAGCTAGTTGTTTTCACAGAGGAATTTACCCGAGAAAACTAGAAAATCTCGGCAACTTTCACGTAATTCGTCCAGTTGAGCGTGCCGTCTGAGTTCAAAACTTGCTCGTGACAGCCAAATGCGAGCGAGCAGAGAGGTATAGCTGCGAGCAAGGTAACAAAAGATAGGAGGAATTTAGACAACATTGAGATTCGGGTCAATCAAATTGCTGTTTCAACCAACTAGAGCAAGCAATTGATACTCAATTTTATTCCCCAAAAGTGAAGAACTGGGGAAGCGAGTCGCAATTAAATAGTTGCCAGTTAAGGAGAAAAAATTGAAAAAGCTTAAAAAAAAAGGCTATTGTGCTCGGCATCAAGATTCATGAGTCATCATAAGAAAGCAATTAGCCTGGTGCCAGCCGCAATGCAGTTCTTAAGCTGCTCTCCATGAACTCATTTAATGGTACTGGGTGAGCTTAAACTATCTTATTATTTGAGGGTTGAATTTACTGAAAGATCCTCGCCTGCACACTTTAATTCTCCAAAACTTGATAGATTGCCTGGTCGAGAAGTGCAATCGCTTGATCTGGATAGTGGTAGGTGGCAAATTGCATCCCACCAATTCTCTCCGGTTTTCTGCAGGGACGAGCGCCATAAGTCAGTTCGAATATCTGGAGGGCCAAGCTACCGATTTTAGTCATCTGGCCCTTGGATGCTGTCAATCCGAGTTCTCTGAGTCGGCCTTGAACCGAGGTTAATTTTTCGGTTGGATTAGAAGAGTTAGAACTTGGGAATTCGGGGAGCGCGGGCGAAATTAAATACTGCGTTAGCTGAGTATATCGTTGGGCGGGTTTATCTGTACGAACAGCAATTTCTAGCGCTTTAAGTTGACCAACCCCAATAAATAAAAATTTAGCACGAGTTATAGCTGTGTACAATATTTGCCGCGTCAGCATCCTTCGATGCGACATCAGTATTGGGGCAATAACGACTTGGTATTCGCTGCCCTGACTCTTATGAATAGTCAGCGCATAAGCATGTATTATATCACTAATTGTTGAAGCAGTATAGGGAGCAATTGCACCTCCCTCGAACTCAACTAATATTTGTTTTGCTTCACAATCTACTGCTACTATTTGTCCTTCTTCCCCATTCATCACCCCAGTATTATAATCATTCCGGGTTTGGATAACGCGATCGCCTCCTCGCCAAATCTCCTCACCCAGAAGTAATTCATTATTTTCAAAATATTTGGGATTGACATATGACTGAAGCAGCGTGTTCAAGTTGTTAGTTCCGGCAGCACCCTTCTTCATGGGGGTGAGTACCTGAACATCACGCCTCAAGTTAAACCCATGTTTTTTTAAGGACTCCAGAGTTTTGATGATTTCGTCAGATGCCATCTCTGGAGATGATGCCTCAACCCACAAACAATCGGATAACCTCGAATCAATTGCAATTTGATTTAATACTATCTGCCGGTTAGGCGTGATTCCTTGATTGATTTGATGAGCTGCCGTGATGATATCGCTACCATTCTGTTGCCGCCTAATCAATGTCAACCTCGTAATAGGAATTAGCTCGGAATTGATTAAATCCCGCAGCACCATCCCCGGCCCCACTGATGGCAATTGGTCTTGATCGCCAACAAGCAACAACTTTCCCGAATCGGGGAGGGCTTTGAGCAAGGAGTTCATCAAGAACAGATCAACCATGCTTGCTTCATCAACGATGACAAAGTTTTCTTTGAGCGGGTTTGACTGGTTTCGGTCGAACCTCCCGGCAACCATTGACCATTCTAAAAGCCGATGGATTGTCTTAGCTTCGTGCCCGGTAACGTTAGCCAGCCTCTTAGCCGCTTTACCTGTTGGGGCAACTAAAGCCACGTCGAATTTACCGCTAAACCACCGCATTAGGGCTTGCAGAGTAAAGGTTTTCCCAGTACCGGGGCCACCCGTAATGATGGAGATTTGATGGAGTTCTGCCATCGCTAAAGCTGCCTTTTGTTCCGATGACAGAACTTGCTTTTGGTTTAAGTATTCCTCCCGCCCTCCGGCCTGACTATATAACCAGTGTTCTAGCTCGGCAATCTTATTATTGAGCCTAATATTATCGGTATGGCGCCGTTGCGCCGCCATACCGATAATATTCCCCGCTACGGTCAGTTCGGCTCGATAAAAGGGAGGCAGATAAATACTCTTTGAACTCGCTCCTTCAAGAATGTTTTTGCTATCAATCAATTGCATCAGGATAGAGTGGAGTGTACTCTGGGACGGAATATATTCTGCTCTACTTAGAAGAATAATAGAGTTTTCTATCAATACATCCATAGGCAAATAACAATGCCCATCACTACTAGACTCCTTCAAACAGTGCAGCAAACCTGAAGAGGCTCGTAGCTTAGAGTCGGGAGCGATACCTAATGCCAGCGCTAACTCGTCGGCTGTTTTGAACCCCACACCGTCTAGATCTAATGCTAGTTGGTAGGGATTACTCTTGAGGATATCTAAAGTGCTAGAGCTGTAATATTCACAGATCTTCAGGCTGAGATTTAGCGACACTCCTAATGATAGCAAAAGTGACATTGCAGCTCGATGAGGGGAGGTCTTACTCTCTGCCCAGGCTGATTGAATTGCCCCCATCCGATTAGACGCAAGTCCTGCGACTTCAGCTAGGCGAGAAATATCAGAGTCTAGAATTTTGAACGTGTCTTGACCAAACCAATCTACGATTCTAGTTGCTGTCTTCTTGCCGATTCCTTTGAATAAGCCGCTACCAAGGTATTCCTTTATCGCTGAAAGGTCGGTGAAAAACTCCCAGCTTGATGATGATTGGGTAAAATTAACTTGCATGAAAAGAACGCAACTTAACAGGTACAACTGCTGCTGCATATATTATACAGAGCTACCCTGTTTTAAAAAGTCGATGCGTTCATGCGCGTTGCGTTAAGCCGCATAGTTTCAAATCAGCCCCATCTGCTCGCCCCGAGGGAATGACTAGACATTACTGGGCAACCCTTAACAACATGCAATTCTTACGTGACCCACAGATCCCCTAAATGAGGGTTGCCCAGTAATGTCAAGATTTTTTGTAACCCCCATCTTGATTTTCGTTCGGCTTTTGCACCTTCACGACCTCCCTGAGCAAACTGGAACTCACTTCTATCGGAGTAAGCCAGCCACTGGACACCCCATTTATAGCCCAAACCCTAGCACTACGAGCAGTAGATCTAACCTGGGTGCGCGGGTCTATGTACACTAAGGTGCCCTTAAGCAGTCGCTCAGCCCCCTGCCTTATTTCGTCGCCCAGATATTTGAATACTTTGTAGGGAACTGCCAGTGCCGCTAGAGCATCAATATGAGCCTGCGCTTTCTCACTCAGATCGCGATAAGCTTTGCCAATGTTCTTCAAGTGGTTTCGCTTTAGTTCATTGAGCGCCGCCAGGGTATCGCAGGCCAACAACAGTGCTTTGAGTTCTTCCAGGGTTGGCTCGAACACAGACTCTGGCTCTGGTGACTCTTTAAGTTGCACTTCTGAAACCAACTCTGGATGTGGTGAGCTTATAGAGCTGGGGGAGCTGGGGGAGTGGGGGGAGCTGGGGGAGCAAACCCCATGAATAAATCCAGGGGCATCAGACCATGTGGCTGGCGTTGCATTAACTCTTTCTCCCCCTGCTTCTGATGCTTCTGATGCTCCCCCTGCCAACTTCTGTGACTCTGGTAAATTAAACAACCATTCCCACAACTCCTGGGGGACGCTCGATTCAAACTGATGACGCTGCGCAGCAGGTAGTGCTTCCATTGCGGTATAAAAATCTGTGGCCTCATCCAATGTCTGGCAGGCATTCAGCCGTTGATACCATGATGCCATCGAATCATCATTCAATAACTCCTCTTCATCCGCAAGTTGTGAATCTGACTGACTAGACTCAGTTGACGATTGATAATCGCATTGAGTATTGCCATCAACTGGCTGAATGTCTTGCCCCATAGGGGTCAGCGGCAGTGAGTTGATGAATTGATTGTTTTCACTAGGTATAGAATCTTCGTGAGCTGGGGGCTCAGAAAAATCTGGTTTAGAAAGACCTGGCTCAGCATCCAATGGACGAGAAGTGTCAATTTCATCAATTTTATCAACTCTAGGCTGAATCCCAGTCTCAGGGGGATTTACATCAGTTGATACAAAGCTCAATTTGGTATCAACTCTATCAACTTGAGCAACTGGCGATTTCCCCTGATTTTTTTGTTTTTCGTTCGGGATATAAATCATGTTTTCCCCTGACCCTTCAATCCGGCCCCAGCCAGATGTGGCCAGGGATTCAAACACTTGCCGGATTGTGCCAACCACCACCTTCTTGAAAGCAGAAACACCCCGCTTTACAGTTGAGGCTGTAGCCTGCCCAGCTTTGAGCGCGAAACGATGCGCTTTCAATCCCAAGCCCTCTAGCCCAGAATCTGGGTGATTGTGTTTGTAGATCATGCGGTACTGCCACAGGTAGTATCCCGCCAGATCAATCGCTTGCCGCATAGTTTCGCCACTGATGACTTTTTCAGGAGGAGCACCCCGCAGCGTGGCATTGACAATGTGCAGCAGCAGCGCCAGACGTGCGACATAGCTTTGATTCTTGGGATAGACGACCTGCAAACCTAGCTGCTCTTCAGTAGTAGCTTCGTCCACACTTTGATGTTGGAATGCCTGAAACAACACCTTGGCGTCATAGGATAGCAGATAGTCACAATCGGGCACAGCACCCAATGCGGTGTAAAGCTTTAGGAGTGCATCGCTCAACCCGGTGTCAGTGTCGGCATCAGGGGAAAGCAAATCGATGTAAGCTAGGGGAGCTTTGGCAGCATCAAACAGCCATCGGGCGTTCATCCCGGTAAAATCGGCCTCTTCATCCATCATCTGTGCCGCCACCTCCCATTGGTAGCCGCCGGTCCGACAAATGCAGGATTTGGGCAGAAACACCTCTTTGTCACCCCGGTCATAGATAATCTCTGCACCGTTGAACTGGTCTAGCTCTGCCTCCAAGTCAGCCCCGAATCCCCCTCGATACTGGTTGCGCGATTTAGCCCCACCTGCCAGCTCATCACGGTAGTAGAGCACCCCACGGGAATTGTCACCGTGGATGCGTTGCAACTTTTCCAGGGTACAATCCTTTGTGACTAAGCGTCGCCTTACAGGAGGGACGGGATCTGGCTCCCCTTCAAACTCTTGTGGATGCGCTTTACGGTAAGCCACTTCTTCGTTGTAAGCCTTGAGTGCTTCTTTGTACTGCTCGTAATAGATCTCTTCTAGTTTGAGCAGGGGTTTAATAATTGCCTTCTGAGCCGGGGTCTTCAATCCACCCGATTGCCCGACAATGGCTGACCAAATCACTAAGGACTGAACATAGCCAGCTGACGGTTTGATCACGATTCTAGAAGATGTGCCGATGCATGCCGCCGCCACCGGCAATAGGGTGGTGATGAGAAATTCCACAGCTGTTGGCATCGCGTCAGCTGTAACTTGTAGTAAATCGGCAAACCAACCCTCAAAGTAATTGTGAGGGTCAAGCGATGTGCGGCGAGTTTGAAGCAGTTTTTGAAGCGATTGAACTGCAAGAGTAGCATCATCACTCAACTCTGTCTCGATTTGGAGAATTTTCGCCAGCTGCTCTAGTTCCCGGAAATTCCGGTCTACCCCTGCTGCCAAATCAATCAGTGCTGCGTCACGCATTGATTGAGAATCATAACGACGCAGAATTTTCTTAATCTGCTCGCACAGCGTCACCGCGAACCCTGGGGGGTTGTTGTCACCACCACTACCACCAGAGCCAGAACCAGAGCCAGAACCAAAACCCCGACCACCGCCCAAGCCGCCACTACCGCCACTACCATTAGAGCCACTACTGGCGGTTTGATGCGGCTTGATGTGTTGATTCCAATACCACCCCCGGATGCATGCCTCCACTCCTTCTGGCTTACAGCTAGGCCCAGGGCGGTCTTTTGAAGCCGAGCGCCATATAGCCTCGACTTCTTTTTCGGGCAGTGGTGGGTTGCATCGCGCTGCATAATCATCTAGCGTTCGCCGTGCATCTCCCTCATACCGCTGCCCAATACTCTGGAGGTACGAGGCAGTCCCAATCAAATCACGGGCTAATTTCGCCCCTTGGGTATTACGTCCACCCTGGCTTACACCTTCAGAAAGCAGAGCACGGGACTCCTTGCTCAAGCACACCTCCAGGGGAACTAACTGCGGTACCGGGCATGAGATATCCTTGTAGCGTATTCTTTGGTGTCCACTGCTAAAAGTGCGCTGGTATTTTTTCAGGAAATCATCGGCTGAACTAGCGTAATTATCTGCATCGCCACCAGACTGACAGTTCAAACACTCGAAAGTTTGAGTCCGAGACTTGACGATAAATTGTGAAACGGCATTGCAAAAAGGACAGTCGCCCAAAAAGTCCCCCCCGCATTCTCTCAGGGGCACGTATTCGCCAATCAGTTCCACGATGTCTGGGGTGCCTGTCTCCTGCTCTGGGATTAGAGGGAGCACGGGTGAAGGATTATTCATTGCCTTTAGTTCCAGCAATCTTGAGCGCACTTGCTCATATGAGTATTTGATGCCGGAGTCTTGTACTATTTCCGTTCGCACTGGCTCACGCCCTGGCTTGCAATGCCAGCCGCCAGCCAGCCGGAACACCCGCGACGGATTCTTGTTGGCTGGATCTGCCCCCATCACCTCGATTAGCAGCAGTTGCAATTCACGCCACTGTTTTACGGTGATTGGTCGGTCAAATACCCAGTATGGTTGCGCTGATTTATCGCCTGAGTACACCGTGAATGTTGGCTCTAGGAAACCGACCGCCGACCAGCGCAGCAGCTGCTCCGCCACCGGGTGATTGTCCCATTCACAGAAAATCGCATTACATTCGACAATATCCTTATCTTCGTGACCACCAGCGTTGATTACTAAATATACCCCGCGATTATCCCGCTGATATTTAGCTAGAGCTTCCCACTGCATACCTTCTAACTTGCGGCCCTTGTCGTCATTCTTACGCGGGTCTGTCCCGTGATAGAAAAAGCGAAGGCGTGCATCTGACGGCTTACGACCCAGGTACTGCAACTGACGAGCAGCTTGCTCTTGGTCAGTGTATGGAAATGGGACATGGACATGTGAAAACTGAGCAACCATGATTTGCTACCTCTGCTATGTGTTTTGAGTTGTTTGAGTTCTAGGCGGTCACTTCCGCTCTAAATGGGTGTAGGTGCTGTCTAGCTCTTTACGAGAGCGCATCGTGTGTGTGATTCCCGATAGAGTTGGCGCGAGAGAATTAGGGAATAGCGCGAGCTCTCGTCAATGCCAACAACCTGATCAAGGTTGTCTAATTTTATTGGTGTAGAGAAAAAGCACTTAACAGATACCGCTTGGGTTTGCAGTGTTGGCACAAGTGTATAGGGGCGGTTCGTGAACTGAAAATTTGCTGGCGCTCTTACTAGAGCTAATCGAGCGTGAGAGGCATCTACCTCAGTGCCAAGTTCTCGCTGCTTTGCGAACTAGCGGCGATAGACGTTGAAATGAGTCTCGGCGGAACTGTAGCCCGGATGATGCCCGTTAGATTTCCCATTGGTGGAGGGATCTCGGTTGCTAGGGCCGGGATAAAGCTTCTCAATAGTTTCCAGGTGGATGAGCTGATTAGGAGAAAACCACTCGCGCCGCTGGAGCCAATCAAGCATGTTCTGTTCCATCTCATCCAGCTTAAGCCTGCGTAAATGCAGCACCCGCTCTACGACCTGTAGCAATTCGCCGCTGGGTACATCAACCGGCTTTAGATCGCGGGGGAATAGTTGCAATGATTCGGAGCCTACATCAATACTCACGCTCCCCATTTCGCCAATTTTCGTTACCTTTCCCCAAAATCCATTCCACTTCCTCTGTTCTGGTGAGGCGGCTTCGTGGCGCTCTATGTGTATGAAAACGATATCACCCGTGCGAACTGGGTTCTGCGGCGCCGATCTAACCAACAAGCACAGTTCGCACGGCTCAAACCTGATTTTGTCGGCCAGAGCTTCAATGCTGACCGAGATTTGTTTCTCCGCTGCTAGGAGCTGCTCAACTCGCCCTCTTTGGCCAACGTAGGTCTTGTTGTGTGCATGAGCATTCTCGCTGATCTCTACCCAGTCGCCCACTGAGAACCCGGCGAAGCAAGGTTTAGAGGGCTCGCTAGAATCTGCGTTGTTGTCAGCTGCAGAGTTGTTTTGGTTAATCATTTTTAGTGCCTGCCTGGGAGATTTGGCTTTGCCACTGGTAATTAGTTCTGCGATCTCCATCATTTCTTCAGGGGGTTTCTTAAGCAGTGCATGCGCGGCGTCTACGCTCTGCTCGTTTAGCGTCTTGAGCAGTACCTGGGCTACTTCCTTGTGGCCAAGTACTGCTTCCTGATCACTGCGGGTGACGACCTTCGCCGCCTTTTGGTAGGTTCGACCTGAGCCAATCCCTACACGAGAAGCGATCGCGTCACGGACTCGACCTCTTTCCCGTGCGGGAAAATTTTCCCGCACGGGAGCCTCGTCACCTACTTTGAGGTGGGATTTTTGTCTAATTTTGGCTTTGGATACCTCTAGCTCCTGCCATGCTTCCCCTTCCCGCACCTTCTGCTCAGTGGTTTTTAGGCGACTGGCGTTTTCTAGCAACAGTGCTTCTAGTTCGGCCCACTCATCTGGAAACTCTATTACCTCCACAGGCACGCTCTCTAGTCCCAATTCGAGTGCTGCCTTCCATCGGCGATGACCTGAAATGATAGTACCTGCTGGAGTAGCAACCAGTGGCTTGAACCACCTAGAGGTTTTAATCATTTCAATTAGAGAGTCTACATTTTCCTCCTTGCCGTAGATAGAGGAGTTGCGAGGATGTGGTTTCAATCCCTTGGGGTCTATTTGGGTAAATAGTTGTGACGGCGAATGGTGGTCTAAGCCAGCAGGTAAAGCTGAAGAGCTGCCCATTAGTAAAAGCACCTCAAAGAATTTCTATAGATCAGAAACAACTGCAGTCCTAAGCATCTGACTAATGAGTTGGTAGTCTATGACTAGTACCTTAATCATATCGTACCTTATCGAGGTCTGAATTTGAAGAACATCAATACTCAGGTATAAGATAGTTGTATGACTCCCAAAGCTAAGCGACTAACCACCTTCCTCCAAGAGCTACGAGGCTCTAAAAGTCAACGCCAGTTAGCCAAACAGCTGGGCGTAAGTCAAGGTTCGGTAAATCTTTGGGAATCAGGTCAATCTTGGCCTGATACAGAAAATCTGGAGAAACTAGCAATCTTAAAAGGTTGGGAGCTGCAAAACCTGCAAACTTACTTGATTAAGGGAGAGCTACCTGATCCTGAACCGCTAGAGCAGATATTGAACATGGTGCGTTCGCTCCCGTCGGAAGCAGTAGCCCAAATAGCAGCAGTAGCGGTGGAAACTTTGGCATCCAGAAGTATTTCCAACCAAAATCCTAGAAAGCCGGTGCTTGGAAGCGCAGACCAAGAACCTGCATTGTCAGCCTAAACCTAGCTAAATTTGCCATTGCCAGACTCAGCATGGTTTTGCAACATTTGTTCCTGAGAGTCCAACGAGGTATGCAAGACGCTTCCAGGTGAGCGCGGCCTGGTGAGGGACAACGGCATTGCGAAGAGCTTCGAGTCGTTCTCGGCGGTGGGCAATGCGGATAAAACGTCCTGTGCAGATAATTCACCGATGGGGTTGGTTTTGGTACTAATCACAAGCTAGTTGCGCGATCGCACACATCCCGCCAGAGCAGAACGGGGACTGTTTATCCCATCAAGGTTTTTGGGTTTTCCAGAGTTTAGATCAGAAGGCGACTCTTCTTCCGGTGAGCGCGGCTCTGGCTGAGAGTCCGGGGAGGGAAACGCAAGAATTGGTTTA
>JAABUX010003047.1_pt1 | contig 22713 bp, 19 predicted proteins | sample 5561851 | NCBI WGS metagenome assembly JAABUX01 (sample SAMN10711883, study PRJNA513361) | rock metagenome | isolation source: Antarctica rocks | place: Antarctica: Victoria Land, Richard Nunatak red sandstone | collected 2016-01-03 | reverse complement strand
AGGCTTCAGACCTCGACGGGTGCCGCCCCTCGACGCCTGCTGCGTCGTCCTCATCTCGTTGTCCAGAGATGGCTCCTCAATGGAGCAATCTTTCATACTGTTAAAGGGCGCACGCCAAACTCTAGCTGAGGAGGGGACGATGGCCTGCCCGTACTGCCAGGGGGACGCGACACAGGAACTGGAGCGGGTCACGGCGTTGGGGTATCGCCTGTTCCGGTGCCGCCTCTGCCGGCGCACCTTCAACGAGCGGACAGGCACGCCCTACAACCACCTGCAGGTGCCCACCGACATCGCGCTGCTCGTCGTGCTCTGGCGCTTGCGCTACAAACTCAGCCTGCGCGACCTGGCCGAGATGTTCCTCACGCGGGGCTTCACCTTCACGCATGAAACGGCGCGGGAATGGGAGGCGCGCTTCGCGCCGCTGCTGACGGAGCGGTTGCGGACCAAGCGACGCGGCAAAACGGGCCTCCGGTGGCACTGCGACGAGACCTACGTGAAGGTGGACGGACGCTGGTGCTACCTGTATCGGGCCATCGACGCCGACGACAACCTGGTCGACTCAATGCTAAGCGAGACGCGCGACATGGACGCGGCCAAGCGCTTCTTCACGCGGGCTCGGACGGTGGTCGGCCACGCGCCGGAGAAAGTGACCACGGATGGGCACGACGCCTATCCGCGCGCGATCCGTGAGACGCTGGGGTCGGAGGTCCGCCATCGCACCAGTCGCTACATGAATAACCGGATGGAGCAGGATCACCGGGGCATCAAGCAACGCTACTATCCCATGCGTGGCTTTGGCTCGTTCGCGTCAGCGGCCCGCTTCTGCACGGCCCACGACGAAGTGCGCGACCACTTCCGCCATCGCCAGCGCATGAATGAAACGGTATCGTTGGCGGACCAACGGCGGCTCTTCGTAGAACGGTGGGGCGAGGTATGCGCGGTGCTGCAGGCCGCGTAGGCGAGATCGGGCAGGCAACACCACATGCCGACGCGCACACAGGCCCAATTGTGTTCCGAGTTCTGACGCATCCGTCGAGCCAGGCCCACAGCCGAGGGGCGCCAGGCCATGCCGCGCGGGAGCCGCTACGGCGTCACGGTGTACGAGCGCGACTGTGACGCGACCGCCGGGACGACGATGCGCACCCGCGCCAACACCCGCCCCACGTCGTTCATGGCCACGAGGCTGTAGGTGTGGCTTTCCAGCGGGAGCGGCAGGAAGAAATGCCCTTGCTTGCTCACGAGCCGCCCGTCGAGCGTGACGTGGCGCGCATTCCGCGCCCGCCACACCAGACGGTAACGCTGGCCGCTGCGGTCGTGGCGCACCTCGAAAGAGGAGATCGACGGCACGCGCAGCACCACCGGCGTCGCCGCGGGCGACGGCAGCGTCACGACGCTAATGACCGTCCCCTGGCTGTTTGTCGCGCGCAGCAGGCGCATGCCCGTGCGCGACAGGGCGAGCGCATGGCTCGCCACTGGCGCGACCGGCGCGTCGTCGAGCGTCGTCGTGGTCGCGCCGCTCACCTGCCAGGCCAGGACGGGCGCGCCCGTATGCGGGTCTGTGTGCGCGGCGAACCGCCGAATCACCGGGAGCGACGCTGCGGCCGGGGCGCCGGACGCGGGCGGCCTGGTGTGGGGCCCCGGTGGCGCGCTCGCCACGCGCACCGCGGTGACGACCAACAGCGCCAGGACCAGCAGCGGCGCGCCGACCAACAGCGGCATGGGCCAACGTCCCCGTGTGGAGCCCGCGCCTCCACGCCGCATCCTGTCGCGCGTCCCGTCGGGGGTATATACGAAGCGCGCGCGACGCGTCAGATAGGGACTGGTATCGTCGAGCGCCCCCACATCCTGCCCGCGGATGGTGAGGCCGTACGCGATGGGCTGGCCGGCCGGCGAGCGCGCGGCGCCGAAAGGCGGGAGCACCCGCGCGACCATCGTCACGCGCTCGCCGGCGGGCAAGAGCACCGTGCCCTGCGGCTCGACGCGCACGCGTAAGCTCGCTTGATCGTCGTCGGAGACGAGCAGCGCCACGGCGGCCGGCGCGTCCGAGCCATTGACCACGGTGGCGTGGAAGACCGCCTCCCGCCCCTCGGCCTCGACCGGCGCGAGTTCCAGGCTCAGGCGCCCCGGCGCGGCCAGCGCCAGCGACACGTGGGCCACGGCCGGAGCCACGTGGTCGTCGTCAACCGTCGCGCGCACCGTCACGCGTAGGGGTCCGTCGGGCGGTGTCGCCGTGCCGGGCGGCCGCAGCGTCACGGCCACCCTCCGGCGCGCGCCCGCGTCGAGCGCGAACGACGGCTCGTCGATCGCGCACCACGCGGCAGGGACGCCGGCGACATCGAGCGTGTAGCGCGCGGCCACGTCCCCCGTATTGCGAACCGTCGCCGCGAGCAGCAACTCCCCGCCGGCAACCATTGCCGCCTCGACTGGCGCCACCGTCAGTCCGACCGTTTCCGCCACCTCCCGTCCTCTATCCCGCTCCGTGCGCGTTAGCGGCCATCATCCCGCCCCAGGGCTAGCGATCCTGCCGTCGCCAGGCGCCCAATCTCTACCGCATATCACATGTGCTTACACGTAGGATAACAACAATATTGCTACTGTTCGACATCAGGGCGGCCCGCGTATGTGTCCGCGTTCTCACAACACTTGTGCTCCGGTCCCATCTTAACCGATCTTTAAGCGCAAATCGCCCGTCTTAATGAGGGTCGGCTTTAACATAATATAGGGATCTGGCCGCAACTACGGCTCCGTGGCAGAGTGGGGGATACCACTCACCCATCCTGCCCAGGAGCCTGTTGCCATGATAGCCCACGGCGGCGCGCTTGACCAGCGCGTGCTGGACATCTTGCGGGATCATGATCACGTCGTGCGGCGCTACCGCACCTTCTTCGCCCATCTGGACTGGCACGCGATCCCGGCGCGGGAGGCCGCACGCCCCCGGCCCGGCCCGGTGCCGCACCCGCCGGCCGCCTATGTCAAGGCGTTGCTGATCAAGCTCTGCGCGCATAAGGAGTACGTCACCCAGATGCGCTCTTTCCTGGTCGAGCATCCCCTCCTCGTGCTGGAGATCGGCTTCCGGCCCGTGCCCGACGCGGCGCAGCCCTATGGTTTCGCTGTGGAGCGCACCGTGCCGTGCGCCCGCTGGCTGCGGCATGTGCAGCAGCACCTGGACAACGCGCTGCTCCACGCCTTGCTGCGTGGGACCGTGCGCGCGCTCCACGCGGAGATCCCCGGCCTCGGCGAGACCGTCGCCTTCGATGTCACGCACATCGACGCCTGGGTGGAGCAGAACAACCCCAAAGCCTATGTCCCCCACCGCTACGACCCGGAGCAGCAGCCCATGGGCGACCCGGATTGCCGCTTGGGCGTCAAGACGAGCAGCAATCAGGAGCGCGCCGATGGCACCGTCACGCAGACCAAGGAGTATGTGTGGGGCTATGGCAGCGGCGTGGCCGCCGCCACCCATCCGGACCACGGCGACGTCGTCCTCGCCGCGTACACCCAGCCGTTCAATGAGGTCGATGGCGCCTACTACCACCCGCTCTATGGGCGCACCGTGGCCGCGCTGGGGGGCCGGCCCCCCAACGTCACCGCCGATGCCGCCGTCGACGCCTGGCACATCTATGAGACGTGCGCCGACCGAGGCGGCATCGCCGCCATCCCGCTCAACACGCGCGGACATCCCAGCCCCCAGCGCCTGGCCGACGGCACGCCCCTGTGCGCCAAGGGCCTGGTCATGAGTCCCGCCTATCCCTTCGATCACACCGACGGCTATCGCGCCCGGGAGTTCCGCTGCCCGCTCCTCCATCCGCGCCCGACCGCCCAGACGTGTGACCATGAGCAGTTCGTCAAGGGGCCGGGCTGCGTCAAATACATCAACAGCGAGGCGGGTGGCCTCATGCGCGTCCTGCTCGACCGCGACTCCGCCGCGTACAAAGACCTCTATGACCAACGGACCTGCGCCGAGCGCATCAACTCCCAGGCCAAAGCCCTCGGCATCGAGCGCCCCAAGGTGCGCAACGGCCACTCCGTCCGCACGCTCAACACTTTGATCTACATCGTCGTCAACGTGCAGGCCCTCGCACGCGTGCGTCGCGCCAAAGCACGCGCCCCTACCCTCGTGTTATGTTAAAGCCGACCCTCCTTAATTGCATCGAAACCCGCATCTGGTACAGTAGGTAGTAGTAGAATAACGTGATCGTTAGAGCCGGAGGCCACGCGGACGGGACGATGCGGGACGTGGCTGTGCAATCCGTCGTCGCCCATACGCGGCAAAACGTCCGACCGCTCGCACGGTTTTCCGCCGTTGTCGTTATACTGGGTGCGAACGTTTCACCGACCGCGCGGCCGTTGTCATAGAAGACAAAGACAGAGGGACCATGGAATTTTATCGCTATCTGAACGTCCTCAAGAAACATCTGCTCCTGATCGTCTTCTTGACCCTGCTCGGCGCGGGCTCGGCCTACGGCTTCAGCAAGCGGCAGCACAAGGTCTACAGCGCCACGGCGACGCTCTCCATCAACGCGGCGGCGCCGGCCACGATCATCCCCTTCCTCGCCAACGCCGTCAGCGGCAGCGGCGTCGCGCCCGTGGATCAACTGGCCAACACGTATAGCGTCTTCCTCAAGTCGCGCTCATTCGACCAGATGATCGTCAACAAGCTGCGCCTGGGCGTGGCGCCCGAGGCGCTCGCCGCCCATATCTCCAGCGCGCTCATCCCCAACACCAACTACTTCCAGATCAGCGTTACCTGGGGCGACCCGGTGCAGGCGGCGACTATCGCCAACGGCATCGCCAACGCTTTCGTCAATGAGAACAAGGCGCGGCAAGAGGCGACACAGGGCGCGCAAACGAACTCGCTGCTCAATCAGTCGCTTACCTATTTCCGCAATCAGATTCTCAGGCTACAGAAGCAATACGATGCGCTGGTCAGGAACCCGCGCTCGAGTCTCACCCGCGTCAACGCGGTGTCGGACCGGTTAAACACGGTGAGTGACGAATACTACCGGCTGGTTGGCACGGCGGGGGCCAACGTGCAGCAGGCCAGCACCAACACCGCTGCCCCGCAGGATGCGGCCATTCCGTCGGGCGTCCCCATCTCGCCGCATGTGTCGAGCAACACCTTCTTTGGGCTGCTTGTGGGCCTATTCCTCGGCCTCGGCCTGGCCTTCCTGTTGGACTATCTGGACTACTCGCTGCGCACACCCGAGGACGTCGAGCAGTCGGTCGGGCAGGCGCCGCTAGGCATCGTCGGCGAGATCGGCGTCGACTCGCCGGCGCAGCGGCGCCTGCCGTTCGGCCGCAAGAAGCCAACGCCGGCCGCCATGACCGTGCCCGCGATAAACAGCAATGGCAAGGGGAAGATCGGGGTGGCGCCGGCAAGCCTGGCGCCGCTGACCGTGATCAACCCGCAGTTGGTGACGCTCAACCACCCCAAGGCGCCGATCACCGAGGCATTCCGCACCCTGCGCACGAACCTGGACTTCAGCGCGCTCGACAAGCCGCTCAAGAGCCTCGTCATAACCTCTTCGGTGCCGGCCGAGGGTAAGAGCACCATCGCTGCCAACCTGGCCGTGGCCGAGGCGCAGGCCGGCAAGCGCGTCATCCTTGTCGACGCCGACCTGCGCCGGCCCTCGCTGGGCAAGATCTTCGGACTCAAGCCGGCGACCGGCTTCACGACAGTGCTGCTCAACCGCGAGAACCGCGCGCGGGCGATCGACGAGGCGCTGCAGTCGACGGTTGTGCCCAACCTGTTCGTGATGACCAGCGGGCCGCACCCGCCGAACCCGGCGGAATTGCTGGCCTCGCAGAGCGCGACCGAGGTGCTGCGTGAACTGGAGGAGCGGGCCGACCTGGTCATCTTCGACACGCCGCCGATGGGGCCGCTAACCGACGCGGTGGTGCTCTCGGCGCGGGTCGACGGCACGATGATCGTAATGCGCGCCGGCTCGACGCGCCGCACGCTGGTCAGCAACAGCGTCAACACGATCAAGAAGGTCGGCGGCAACGTCGTCGGCACCGTGCTGAACATGGTCGACCTCAAGGGCATTAGCAGCTACTCGTATTATTATTACTACAGTACCGAGTACTACGGCCGCGAAGAGACGCCGCCCACAATCGGCACACGGCGATAGTGCAGGGCTACCTTCACCCCTAACGCCTCTCCCGGTCGCGGGAGAGGGGAGCAAACGCTACTCGCGCTCCCGACCGCAGGGGAGAGGCGCACAGGCCACCCTCACCTCCACCGCATGTTGGTTCCTAAAGTGAAGCCAAGGTGAAACCCCCAGGATCGGCCCACTATGGCATGTAGATTCCACCTTGGTATGACTTTAGCCGCGGAACACCACGGTCCAACGCGCTCTCCCAACCGCAGGAGCGTGGGAAAGCGATGATCGCAGCGTGTGACCCTGCAGCGTTGACGAGCAGGTGTGTTCTGCCGGTGACGAACACCACGTCATGAAGGTCATCGCGTGAGAGAGGAGAGCCGCATGCGTGTTGCCGGCCGTAGGAAACGTCGCCGTATTGTCACATCAGGCATCGTGCTGTTGGCGTTCGTCCTCGGAGTGGCCGTGGGCCTGGCTGTTCCACGCGACAGTGGCCAACACCATAATGTAGCCATCCATCCCATTCGGACGATTCCGGACAGGATGCCGAACCTGGTCACGGATCTGCGCCTGAACACGCTCAGCACGCCGTACACCGATCCGCGCCAGCTCACCGACATGCCCTTCTATATCAACTCACACTGGCTGCACCCATGGCGCGCCTATATGGATACAGTACCCGCCAGTACCTTTCTCGACGGCATCGGCGTCAACTACAACGCGGACTCTACGGTCAGCCCCGACTTGGTGATGCACATGTTGGCCGCGCATGGCGTCCATCGCATCCGCTATGAGATTGCCTGGACCGGAGTCGACTATGCGACGGAGACACAACTGAGCGGCGCGACACAGATACGGCAGGTCCTGCAGGCGGCCAGCACGTACGGTATCCGCCCCACTATCTTGCTCAACGGCAATCAAGGAATACCCTGCCCCGCGCTGCTGTTCTCACGCATGCTCGCCGCCTCCGCTCACGCCGGCGACACCTCCGTCACGTTGACCGACGCCAGTGGCCTTGTCGTCGGATACAGTGGCCTCTCCAATCTGACGAGCTACTGGGCTGCGGAAGCGTTGATCACGGGCATCTCCGGGAATACCATTTCGCTCTCCAAGCCCCTGCCGGCGTCGATTGGCAACGGTACTGGCGTGCTTCAGGCCGGGGCTGTCGTCCCGATGGCCACCCTCAAGTATCGCCCCTTCAGCCCGCCGGATACGCCCGAGTACGCGGCCACCATGGCAGGATGGCTCAAGTACGTCGATCTGGTTGCGCGCACCGTCGCCGCCGATTTGGGGACCACCGGCCAACCCGATCTGGGCTTCGACATAGAGATCTGGAACGAGCTCAGCTTCGGCAGCGCCTTCCTCTACATCAACCAATACGATACGCTCCATCCGCACACCTACCCCGTCGCGGGCAACCGCTACGGCGACGGTACCAGCGTCTTTGCTAACATCATCGCGGCCACGGCGCGTTACGCCGAGACGCATCCCGTCGACTTCGCGGGTGTTCAGTTCGATGACGGCTTCGCCAACACCATCCCCTGGCCGGCCTGCGGCTCAGAACCGGCGCGCATCGCCGCCATCAGCAGGCATCCCTATGCCGGCCGGCATACCTACCCGAGGGATCCCGGCGAGGCCGGCATCGTGGCGGCCGACGCGCTGGGACGTCCTGACACCCACCCCTTCACTCCCAGCTACACCGCGCTGTTCCCGGAGTACATAGGCGAAGGGCTGCAGACCGAGACGATGCTGCGCGATGCAAGCCCGCTCACCTCCAGCGTGAACGGCGCGCTGCACGGCCGGGACGCCCGACAGGTCGGGAGTAAGGTAGTTCCCTGCCAGAGCTGGATCACCGAGGTCAATATCGCTCCTAGTGACGATGGCATCACCGACCTAGCCACGGCTCTAGCGGTCAAAGCCCGCACCTCCGCGCGCTATCTGGCCTTCTACCTGAACAAGGGTGTCACGCAGTTGGACTTTTTCTCCACCTCCTCCGGCGACCTTAGCACCGGCATGGTGCGGGACACCTTCCTGGCCTACGCCGCGCACGCCACGGCCTACCCCACGGACGACCGCCCCTATACCTCGCCGGCCCTCGCCGTGATCGGACGCATAGCGGCGCGCATGCACGACGGGCTCGATCGCAGCCTGCGCCCAACCACCACGCGCCGGCTGCAGGTGCTCGGCATCGGCGACAGCCACAATCACATGCAGTTTCGCGGCGACGGCACGGCAGCACACCCTAATCTGTACGACCGCGACGTGTTCGCCTTCCTGCCATACCAGGTCAACGTCCACCGCTTCCTGATTCCCTACTACGTGGTGACGCGCGACGTGCTGCACGTCTACGATCCCCATGCCGCCGACGACCGCCGCTACGAGATGCCGCCTGAGCAGTTCACTTTACAGGTTGCTGGATTGCACGCACAGGGCGCGGCCATTAACGCCTACGACCCGATCAACGACCGCATGGTCCCTGTGCAAGTGCTCGCGGCAAGCCCGCGAGAGGTGACGCTGCGCGTCACAGCGGCAGACTACCCGTACCTGCTCACCGTCCAAGAGCGCCCGTGAAGAGTTGCCGACCTGACTCTGCGACCTTGTTGGAGAGTCCTTTCGTTACATTCTGTTCAACAGATGTATTAGAGTAGATGTTGTATGGGCCAGATTATTCAACAATAGGGAGTCATCGGGGCCGAGAGGGACATTCGAGGTAAGAACATGAGCACTGCTACTTCCCAAAGGCGTACCCTTGGCAAAAAGCTGTACAATGCACCCGGTTTCATCTTTTATCTATTGAAAGTGACGCGCGAGACATCGCGACGACACTGGCAACGCTATGCAGTGTTACGATCGGTGACCGAATCTGGTTATGGTGTAGATCCGACAGCTATATTGGACATAGATTCGGTTAGCAAAATTGTCCTTGGGCAAGGAGTCGTGGTGAGGCGATATGTCTATCTTTCCGCACTTGACCACGGCACCCTCACACTCGAGGACGGTGTCTATATCAATGAGTTTAACAATATCCGTGCGGCTGGTGGAGACATAACCATAGGAAGTCGGACGATCATCGCACAGTTTGTCTCGATCATTGCTACGAATCACAAGATACCTCCAAGGGAGCAGCGCGTCCGCGATGCAGGCATAGAGCAAGAGGGCAGCGGTGTCAAGATCGGTCGCGACGTATGGATCGCGGCAAACGTGGTCATTCTTCCTGGCGTCGAGGTTGGCGACGGCGCTGTCATCGGTGCGGGCGCGGTTGTTTCTAAGTCGATACCCGCGTACGCTATTGCTGTGGGGAATCCTGCCCGTGTTATTCGCTATCGCTAACGAGAGGGGTACGAACAAGGCGAACACCTTGGTGAAGGTGACGACAAGCCTATTATCTCGTCTGTATAGTTAGGATTGGTAGATTCCGTTGGGCAGCGTTAATGATCAGGCGAGGCGCGGCATCAAATTCCTTCTTATGCGACAACTATTCCTCCAAATCTTCACTTTCTCAGGCGGTATTGTCCTTGCTAGAGTTCTGGGACCTGCACAGTTTGGCCTTTTTGGGATAGTCTCTTTTCTAGTTGGAATGTTTGCCTTGTTGGGAGATTTTGGTCTAACCTCCTCGTTTATTCAACGGAAGGACGAACTCACAGAAAGCGATTTACAGGTGGGTTTCACTATTCAGCAAATCCTAATATCACTAGTCGTCCTGGCTCTTTTTGTTAGTGCTCCCACGCTTGCTCTCTTATATCCCAAGGTCTCTTCGCTGATAATGGTATCGTTGGTTCGAGTACTTGCATTTGGTTTGTTTCTAGCATCATGGCGCGCAATAAGTGCTCTGCAACTTGAGCGTCAGTTGCGCTATCGCGAACTAGCATGGATAGAGATCTTTGAATCGGTGAGCTATCAAGGCACTTCCATCGTTCTTGTGCTTATGGGATACGGCATCTGGAGCCTAATCGTTGCTGTGCTGGTGCGAGGCGTGCTTGGGGCAACACTTGTTTACATTAGTGCTCCTTGGCGAATACGCTTGCGCTTTGACCCTAGGATTGCCAAAGAGATTCTTCGTTATGGTATTCCGTTCCAACTTCAGCTAATTGCGAATCAGGTCGACAGTTGGATTTCACCGATACTTGTTGCATCGTTAATAGGACCTCGCGCCGTAGGTTTATTAACGTTTGCAGGCAGTAACGGACGGAAGCCACTACTTATTGTTGACAGTGTTACGCGCGTGGCATTTTCCCATTTTGCTCGCATCCAGCATGACCGACCAGAGGTAGAGCGCGTAGTTACACGCTACTTAACCTATCTCCTCTTAATCACAGGTCTCTGGTTTGCTGTGCTCTTGACGTCCGGCCCATCATTGGTGGGTTGGATATATTCCAAGCAGTGGGAACCGGCAGTACCGGCACTTATCCTCTTTGCAGGCGGCGTTAGTTTCGATGCAATGAGCGTGCTGCTTAGCGTGACGCTGAGTAGTATTGGATTGGTCAATCTATCGACGCGTGCGGAGTTAGTTAGAAGCTTGTCCAACGTCGCTTTCAGTTTTCCTCTCGTGTTACTTATGGGATTCACTGGAGTTGTGATAGCTTATCTTGCGGCCCTTATCGTGGGGGTTGCGATAAAGTTCCGGGGTTTCGGCGAAGGTTCATTCAAACGACTACTTACACCCATCGCAGCAATTATTGTTGCCCCAATGCTCGTTAGCATAATAGTCGGGGAGTTAGCTGCAATAGTGCCGTTACTCATAGGGCTAAGAGCGATACTGGTGACTTGTGTCGTCTGTGCCGTTTATTTGAGTATGATATGGCTCACTGGGCCGAAGTGGTTGGTAGAGTCTATGCAGAAAGGGTTAGTGACGTATCTCCCATTTCAGCTGACGCGTTCTGTAAAGGCAATGGACTAGTGATAGTGAAGATTGAAGGTTCCACGGCTCCAGACATGGCGAGATGGCCGGCCGTAAATCCGCGTCGGACGTTCAAAATACTGATGATTCTTCACATGCCTTGGACCAGAGATCTTGGTGGCTCACGAGTCCAATTCGAGTTGGCGGAGGAGTTTCGAAAACAAGGCCATATAGTGGATAAATTTGACATAAATGACGCTTTTCCGAGGTCGAACCGCTTAACCGTTCGCTTTCACGCAGCGGTTTTCCATCACCGTGCTGCCCGCTTCGTTCAAAAACATGGTAACAGTTACGATATCATCGATTCGCATCAGGAAAATCTGCCATTCTCCAAAAAGCACTTGCATTTTCATGGCCTGCTCTCTGTTCGATCGGTGGGACTTGTGCATCTTTACGACCGATATCTGCAACAAGTGGCGCAAAGTCCAGTACGCCGACGTCGAGGGAAGAGAGCGATGGGTGGTCGACTCGTTCGATGGGTTGTGCGGACGCTTGCCGACCCTGTAAAGAACGCTGAAAAGAGCTTCGCTGAGGCGGACTGCATTATTGTCAACAATCAAGATGAGTATGACTACGTGCGCCAAAGCCTCGGCTACCAAAACAAATTAGTACAGCTACCATTTGGCTTGACTGACTTGCGACTGCAGGCGTTCCAATCCAATGCCAAAAATCCGCAGCAACGTCTTGCATCGCGGCAAGTGGTATTTATCGGCTACTGGTCGCCCCGTAAAGGGTCGGGCGATTGGGCAAGAATCATAGCCGGAGTTCGTGCTCAAGTTACAGGAACACGCTTCCTCTTTTTAGGCACTGGTCGTACGGCCGATGATATCCTACAAGAGTTAGGACTTTCTAGTAACGAATGGCTTACCATTGTACCTCACTACACGAGCGAACAACTGCCGATGCTCTTGGGCGAGGGGACCGTGGGAGCCTTCCCCACGTATATCGAAGGGTTCCCGTTTGCATTGCTCGAAAAGCTTGCCAGCGGTCTGCCCACGGTTTCCTATGACGTGCCAGGACCGCGCGAAACTCTACCGCTTGTCGACGCATCATTAATGGTACCAACTGGTAATGTTGAACACTTCATTACTCGCTTGGTGCAATTGCTTCGAGTTGATGAAGCAGAATATTTTCATCTATCGCAACGCTGTCGTGATGTCGCGCGGATGTTTACTTGGCCCAAGATTGCTGCGGAAACATTGGATGTGTACTCTAAGTTCTTAGATGTGTTAATGACGGAGTCTTGCTGACTACATAAGAAGTAAGCATGATGAGGGATGAAGTGTACGAACATTGTATATCGAGCGATAGCAATTCGACCATCATAATTAAGGAGGTATGATGACAGTGGGGCAAACAGAAAGCAAGTTGAAGGCGCGGGGGATTGGCAAACCTCATTGGTACGGCGCTATGTATCAGGCGCAACGCACCGACTTGCTGCCGTTGATCCCAAAGAGTAGTCGTTGTGTCTTAGATGTTGGCTGTTGCACGGGCAACTTGGGTGCAATTCTGAAAGAGAGAGGGGCCTACGTTGCAGGGGTAGAGATTGATGCTGAAGCGGCAGATCTCGCAACTCGAAAATTGGATCGTGTTGTCATCGCCAGCGCTGAGGCGATAGATCTTCCGTTCCAGGAATCATTCTTCGATTGCGTCATTTATGGCGACGTTCTTGAGCATCTGCTCGATCCTTGGGCCGCTATCCGACGCCATACATCTTTTATCGAACCTGGTGGAACAGTTATTACTAGCATCCCAAATGTACAATATTGGCGGGTTATATTGAATCTGCTACGAGGGCGTTGGAACTACACAACGGGAGGTAGCCTGGATTGGGGACATCTGCGCTTTTTCACGTTGACGGGCATGACTGCTATGCTTGAGCAGGCGGGCTATGCGAACATCGAAGTGTTCCATAGCGCACATGGACGGCGGTCTGCCCCAATCTACGCCTTTCTCCCGCCGAGGTTGCGACCCTTTATTGTATGGCGTTATTATTTGCGTGGCAAAAAGATGGTGTCATGACTTCTATCCTCATCGTCGTCGCAAATTATAATGGCGAACAGCTACTACCAACTTGTTTGCCATCATTGCGGGCTCAGACGTGTCCGCGAACCGATATCGTCGTCGTCGATAATTGTAGCAATGACAATAGTATCGATGTTGCGAAAGCACACGGTGTTCGAGTTCTGGAGATGCGACGCAATGATGGACTGGGGGCTGCATACAACGCGGGCGCTTTAGGTTCACGCGATGACTATATTTTCTTCATGAATAACGACATGCGTCTTGAGCCGCATTGTATCGAGAGTCTCGTTCAAGTGCTCGAGGATCATTCCGATGCCATAGCCGCCGATCCACTACAATGGTCGTGGGATGGTGATCGTTTGCTCCATGCCAGGACCCTTATCCATCCCGGCCGATGGTTCGGGGAAATACTGCCCGGATTCCATCTTACTTTCACCGCGCATGCAGACCAACCGGTGCCAATTTGTTGGGGCTGTGCTGGTTGTCTATTGGTGCGGCGCTCGATGCTCGAGCGACTCGGCGGTTTTGACCCGACCTTTTTCCTGAACTTTGAGGATGTGGATCTGTGCTGGCGCGGTTGGCGTTTAGGCTGGATGACATGGTATGTGCCCCGCGCGCAGTTGTGGCACCGTCACGGTGCGTCGCAGAATGCAGCAGTGAAACTTCAAACCAATCCTACACAGCGGGCACAGAATGCTCTGCCGATGCGAGTGAAACGGAGCGGGGAAAGAAATCGCTTGCGATTCGTCTTGAAGGTCATGGATCCTCTGTACGCAATACGCTACGTCATTAATTTGGTTGTGCGATTTGGTGGTCATGTCGTGGGAGGGCACACAGTTGAGGCATGGATCATTGCTTGGGCGTGGATGAGTTGCCTCCGTGAGGTGCCAGTAATCTGGAGAGAACGCCGGCACCTCACAACGCAAAGTCGCTTGAGCAATAGGAGCTTGTACAAGTTGTGGAGTGACAGCGGTTGTTTGGTGCAGCGAACAAGCGAGGCAAGCGATGTCGTCCACTATGCTTGAACCGCGTTTCTTGTCGGTTGCTATCGTAACTCCCACCTATCCGCCTGATCATTGTGGCGTTGGCGACTTTACAGGGATGTTGGCTGCAGCAATCGCTGAGGGGAACACGAGCGTGAACATCTTTACGACGCGTGGATCGCGGCGGCCCTCGCTTCCGGCGGGCGTGCATGTGCATCCGGAGGTGGCCCGCTGGCGCGTCGGAACTATGGGTGCCCTTGCGTCGCGCATTGCGGATGATCAGCCTGATGCGGTGCTTATCCAGTACGTTCCATTCCTGTACGCTCGGCGCGGGATTGGGTTCGCCGCGCCCGTGCTGTCTTGGCTGTTGCGACGACGTGGTGTGCCAGTCGTGACCATCGTTCATGAGCCTTACGTACCTCTATGGACTAATACCAAATCGTTCGTGCGTGGCGTTGCTCAGCGTGCGATGTTGGTGATGCTGATGCTAGCTAGCGCCCGCGTCGCCGTTACGACACGCTTCTGGGAGCGTGAACTGCGCCGTTGGTTGCCCTGGCGTGGCCACCGCATCGCCCGCATCCCAGTTGGCTCCAATATCCCCTTGTCGCCCATCAGCACAACCGAGCGATCCGCTTTGCGCGCCTGCTTGGGCCTTGCCCAGGACGATCTGGTGCTGACCTTCTTCGGGTCGCTGCACGGGACAAAGTTGCTGGGCTTGATCGTTCGATCCGTGGCCCATCTGCAGTCCACTGGGCTGCCTGCCGTGCTACTCATCATCGGGCAAGAGGCGGAGGCCCTCTCCAGCATTGCCGCTGAGGTCGGGCTGGTTCCTGGAACGGTGGTTTGTACCGGATATAGCTCGCCCGAGGATGTCTCACGCTCTCTACAGTGTGGTGACCTGTTCCTGGCGCCGTTCACGGACGGCGTGTCGACGCGCCGCACGACGGTCATCGCGGCCCTTCAGCATAGGTTGCCCGTCGTCACGACCAAGGGCCGGTTGACCGAGGAGGAGTTGTTCGCCGATGCCATCGCGATGGTTCCTTGCAGGGACGAGGACGCCTTTGTGCGTCGCGTTGCCGACCTGGCGCGCGACCCTGACGATCGCCGTGCCCTGGCGGAGCGCGGCCATGGCCTCTACGAACGCACATTCACCTGGCCTGCGATCATGACGCAGCTTGGCAACCTAATCGAACGGCATCAGTATCCACTTGCGGGTGATGGCTAGATAAGGTTTATGACATCACGCACGCTACGGTCTCCCTGGAGCGATGCCCACAAGCTCTCGCGTGACAACATCGCCCGCTTGGTCGGCACTGCCGCGCCATACGTGAGCGGCGATTTGCTCGACGTTGGCTGCGGTATGAAGCCTTACGAGGCGCTGCTGGGTGGCCGCACGACCAGTTGGATGGGTATTGATTTCGTGGAAAGCGCCTCAGGCCAGACGCGCGCCGATGTCTTTGGCAGTGCGCTGGACATGCCGTTCGCGGATGAGAGCTTCGACACGGTGCTCTGCACGCAGGTGGCCGAGCACGTCCCGGAGCCGGCACGCCTGTTCGCGGAATGCGCGCGCGTCTTGCGCCCGAGCGGCACTCTGATCCTCACGACTCCCCAGACCGAGGAGATGCACGAGCAGCCTCACGATTATTTTCGCTATACGCGTTATGGGCTCCAGTACCTCGCCCAGACACATGGTTTCCAGGTTATTGCGCTGCAACCGTTCGGCGGCGCGGTCCAGACCTTCGCGCTCCTCGCCGCCCGTGAGCTACCCAAAGCCTTTAAGATCGCCCCGCTACATATAGTCGCCAAAGTTGCAGTGGCTGTCATTAACATAACTGGATCGATCTTCGATCGCTGGTGGCTTGCTACCGCCGACCGCCATACCATTACCATAGGGCATTTGCTGGTGGCGCGTAAGCCATGACAGAGCAAGGTTGTCGCGTGCTCTACGTCAACCCCGCAGCCGAGCGAGGCGGCGGTGAAGTTGTCCTACTCAATCTGTTGCGTTATCTCCCGGATACAGCAGTGCGGCCTGAAGTCGTGCTGCTGTCCCATGGTCCACTGTCCGCCGAGTTACGTGCCCTTGGCATCAGAACGCATGTACTGCCCGCTGGGCGTTTCCGGCAGCCATGGCACTTGTTGCGCACGATCTGGCATCTCGTCACGCTCGCGCGGCGCGACATCGCGCTGATCGATAGCGCCGGCGCAAAGGGGCATATCTACGGTGGCATTGCCGCGCGGTTAGCCGGTATCCCCGCAGTCTGGCGGCTGCAAGACCTGACTGCCCCGCACGACTCCTGGACACGTCTTGCCAGTATCGTTCCGGCGGCAGGTATAGTCGCCAATGCGAAGGCAACACTGGCCGTCTACGGACAACTGCAATCGAGGCGGCTACCGCGAAATGTGGTGATTTATCCTGGCGTCGAATATGGTGATACTGTTACATCAGAGTGTCTGGACGCTCCGCCTGCCCCGTTGGTACATGATGAGTTTGGCTTGCCAGCAGGGACGCTCGTCGTGACCATGGTGGGTCGGCTTCAGCATTGGAAGGGCCAGCACGTCTTTCTGGAGGCTGCAGCAAGAGTGCTTGAACAGCGTACCGACGTCCATTTTCTGGTTGTCGGCGCAACGATGTTCGGTCTTGAGCCTGAATATGGGCATGAGTTGAACAATATAGTGGAACGTAAGCACATCGGCGATCATGTTACATTCACAGGGCACCGTGATGATGTCGGGCGCATCCTCGGTGCAACCGATGTCTTGGTCCACGCCTCTATCACGCCGGAGCCCTTTGGGCAGGTCATCGTCGAGGGGATGGCGCGGGGTAAGGCCGTGATTGCAAGCGCGGCCGGAGGTCCGCTCGAGATCATCGCCGAAGGCGTCAACGGTCTCTTGGTTCCTCCTGGTCATGCCGGACATCTGGCAGACGCGATCATCGCACTGCTCGATGATCCACAATGGCGAGTAGAGCTTGGTGATGCCGCGCGACGATGCGCGCGGGATCGCTTCACCGTACAGGCGATGGCAGCCAACTTCGCACGGTTCTATGATACGGTGTTATCCGACCCGGCCAACCCCTGACGCTACGCATCTGTACTAAGGATTAGCAATACGTTTATGTTATCTCTTTCGACTCGCTCGGCACCGACTCCTCGACTGGTCCTGGGTGGCCTTGTTTTGGCGTTCTGCCTGGTTGCTGTGGGCCTTGGATACGTCATATCCACGGGGTCCCCGACGCCTCTGCTGATCGCATTCGTCATACTGTGTGGATTGATGCTCTTTCTCGTGCCGACATGGTGGGCTTTCCTCATCTACTTCACATACTCTGCTTTCTCACCGTTGTTCAAGTATGTCGCCTCCTACAACATGATCGTGCACCTCGCACCGACGTTCATCCTGGCACCTATCCTGCTGCGTTGGCTCACCAACCGCTCTGGTGGGCGGGGTGGTGACATAGCGGCTATACCGGCAGCGGGACCGGTCAAAGCATTTGCTGTCCTGGCCTGCCTGATGGTATTTTCCCCTCTCACCGTCCCTCTAATCGGACTCGGCGGCATCATCAGCTACGTGCTGCCCATCGTTTTCTTCCCGCTCGCTTTTTACGAACTGCGGATCACCGGACGCGTGCAGGCGTTTCTCGCGCTGACCGTCGCTCTATCGCTAGTGGGATCCGCCCTCACGCTCATCTTTGTGGCCCTAGGCCCGCATGGGGTGGCGGCTTTGGGGCCCGCCTTCGCTCAAGACGCCCTCAATCCGGGCAACGTGTACTTCGATGCCCGCGGACAAAACGTGGGCTGGCTTCCTCTGCAGGTCGTGAGCAATGTAATCGGTTATATGGTCGCTCTTATCTTGCTTGTCGCTCTCCTTGCCAGAGGTGGCGCGTGGTCACGGGGGGTAAGTTTGGTTGTGACAGCACCGGCCGCCATGCTACTTGCTACCGCGCTGATCGCTTCCGGCGTGCGCGTCACGATCAGTGGCGCGGCTGTCGGCATCCTTGTCGTGGGCCTGGTAGGGCGTCACCGGGCGGTCTTGCCCGCGTTGGTCGGTATTACTTTTGCCGGTATTGTGCTGAACATTGTCACGGGCCTTACGCACGGCGCGGGGATAGTGCGATTTGCCACCCTGCTCGATCCTGCGCAAGCGCTTCAATCCAGTAATCGCACTTCCCTGCTCCAGCAAATCGTCCCACTGGCTATCGACCATCCCCTGGGTCAGGGTATGGGACGCGTTGGTCCCGGAGCGGGGGACGTCATCGGCGCGAGCGGTGCTGCTATCACAAGGCTGGGTTACGATAACATGCTACTGGCTATCATGTCCGAACTCGGGGTACTGGGTGGTATCTTGCTCGTCGTCATCGCCATCATGTTCATCGCGTACGAGTGGCGGACCTATCGCGGCCTGACCGACCCCAGCTTGAAGAGCATCGCCTTAGGCTGTACGGCCGCTACTATCGCCCTAACGGCGACGTGGATCGCCGGTCCAACCTTGATGCAGGCCCCAGGTAGTATCTACTACTGGGCACTACCTGGTCTTTGTTTTGCACTGCCATATATTGAAAGAGATCGAGCGCAAAGGTCGCAAGAGTGAAGCTAGCTTTCTACCACTGCACGCTGCCCGAAGGTCGGCTTGGCAAAGAGGGGGGGGTAAGCTACGTCGTTCACCGGCTGGCCAACGCTTTGGTAGGCCGGGGACACGAACTCACGCTATTCTCTTTTGACGACGCCCCTGGCGATGCTCTTTACCAGCCTAAGCGCCTCCCCGTCCATCGGTTAAGTGATTCGCTCTCTGCTCGCTTGGCTTTGGCTGGGTTCGTCCTAAGTGGTCTGGACCTACACGGCTTCGACGTGATGCACGCCCACGGCGACGATCACTTTGTCTTCAGGCGACCACTGCCCTGGGTGCGAACGCTCTACGGGTCGGCCAAGCGAGAGTTGCAGAGCGCGGTGCGGCTACGCCGCCGCCTCTCCCAGTCGACGCTGATCCCCCTGGAAAGCCTGTCGGCACGCGCCGCCGACGTGACGGTCGGCATCTCGCGCGATACGGCGTCATGCATCGCCGGAATCGACGAGGTCATCCCCTGCGGCGTAGACCTGCGCCTGTTCCATCCATCTCTGGGGCCGCGCTCCACCACTCCCTCCATCTTGTTCGTGGGCACGCGACAGGGGCGTAAGCGCGGTGACCTTGTAGTCGCCCTGTTCGAGCGGTACGTCCGCCCCACCCTCCCGTCTGCCGAGTTGTGGATGGTGTGCGAGCCGGGCGAGTCCCACGCCAGCGTGAGCTGGTACGGCAAGGTCAGCTCGGAGAGACTGGTGGAGTTGTATCAGCATGCCTGGCTGTTCTGCTTACCGAGCACTTACGAGGGGTTCGGCGTCCCTTACGTTGAAGCTCTAGCCTGCGGGACGCCGGTCGTGGCAACGCCTAATCCCGGCGCAAGGGAGATACTACAGGGCGGACGCTACGGTATCCTCGCCGATGACGGCGACCTACCGGACGCCATCCTGTCTCTACTATCCGATACCGGACGCCGGCAACAGATGGGTGAGCGCGGGCTAGCACGGGCCTCTGACTTCGATTGGGACCACATCGCGGAACGATACGAGGATGTCTACCGCCGAGCGCAGACCACCTATGGGCGGCGGCGAGCTGTGGTGAAGGTAGCAAGGGGGAGGGCTGACTGATGATGGTGTCGAGGCGTCCGCGCGTCAGTATCATCGTCAACGGCACGCCGCAGATGGCCAACGGCATCCGGGTGGCCAACCTATTCGACCCGCTCGCCGACCGGTACGCACTGAGTCATGTCTATCGCACGGGTGGCCGCATCGGTTCGTTGGCTGGTTTCGCAGCGGCTATCGAGCGCGACGATCCAGACCTGGTTTACGCGGTTGACATCGGCTATTCTACCAGCGCATCCATGTTCCACCGCGCCCTACGTGGCCGGCGCTACATCCTGCACACGGGCGACCCATCCTATGTCTTGCTAAAGAATATGGGCCGGCCGTGGGTCGAGTTACAGATCGCGCGCGTGATGGAGAAGGCCATGCCGACGATGGCCGACCACATCGTCTGCAGCGGCCATGGTCTCGCCAAGTGGTACCGAGAACGTGGCTACACGGAGGTATCCTATATTCCCGACGGTGTCGATCTGGATCGCTTCCAGCCGCACGACGCGTCGGCGTTACGACGAGAGCTGGGCGTGGATGGCACCCTGACCATCGGTCTGGTGGGGTCGCTGAACTGGAATGAGAAGTATCAGACCTGCTACGGTGACGAGATCGTGGAGGCCATGCCGCACCTCCTCGGTGTGCCGGTCAAAGGGATCATCGTGGGTGGTGGCACTGGGCTCGCCCACCTCAAAGAGAAGGCTGCGCGCCTCGGCGTCGCCGACCGTATCGTCTTCATCGGCCCTGTCCCACACTCGGCGGTGGCCAAGTACGTCTGCGCGCTGGACATCTGCATCTCGACGCAGACACCAGACGAGGTAGGCAAGATGCGCTCGACGTCCAAGATGGGCGAGTATCTGGCTTGCAACCGCTACGTCATCTCCAGCGACGTGAGCGAAGAGACGCGCGAGATGCTGTCCCGCGTCGGCGTGTTGCTGCCCTACAGCGGGCTGACAGACAGGGAGTATCCCAAGAGGATAGCCGCGGAGGCGCGTCGCGTCGTAGCCGACCCGGACCTGCTTTCCAGGGCCGTTAACGCCCGCGAGGAGGCGTGCGCGCGCTTTGACCGACGGAAGTTGAGTCACACGCTCGGTGCCGTGATCGACGCCTCGCTTGAGCGTTCGTCCCATCGCACGACGGTGCGTGTGTAGTGGGACTGCCATTGGTGTTAAGAGTATCAGGGGTATGCGACGATGCATAGTCTCGTCCTCACGGACGCTTTGTATGAGGACGCTCCGGGCGGTAGCCGCCGCGTCGTGAAAGAACTGACAGAGGGACTTGTCGTTCGGGGGCACTTTGTTACGATCCTGGTACCACGGCATAGCGGTCATGAGCCTGTCGAAAGTGACGCGCACGGCGTGTGCATCAGGCGTTACGGCGATGGACGAGGGGGCGTGCGCCATCTTCCCCATCTTGTCGCCGAGGGTCGCCGTGCGCTGGCCGATTTGCGGGGCGACATGGGTGCGCCGTTTGACATCCTTCACGCCCATTTCGCCTACTCGCACCTGCCCGCGCTGTTTCCGTGGTCACGCGGCCTCGCACGGGCAACGGTGCGCAGCTTCTACGGCCCTTGGGCTATGGAGGGGCTGGCGGAGCGTGACCCATGTCGGCAAGGAGATGTGAAAGATGCGCTCAGGGTGTGGGCGAAGTTCAGGGGGCGGTCGTTAGTAGAAGTTCGCTCGCTAGCCCATGCAGATGCGACAATTGCCTTGAGCGACTACTCCATCCGTCAGCTTTCCTGGATGTATGGCGTGCGACGGCCGGCTGTCGCGTTCGTTCCCGGCGGCGTAGATGTCCGTCGCTTTACGCCGTCAGACGTGCCCAAGGAAGATATGCGTCGCCGTCTGGGCTTGCCGGTCATGGGACCGCTCCTGCTCACAGTGCGGCGACTGGCCGCGCGCATGGGTCTGGATAACCTTATCGCCGCGATGCCCCACGTCATACGCTCTTTGCCCATCAACCCACACCTCGTCATCGTTGGACAGGGGCAGCACCGGGCGCAGTTGGAGGCGCAAGTCGCCGCCCTGGGTCTACAAAATTGTGTGTATTTCGCCGGCTTTGTCCCTGACGACGAGTTGCCGCTGTACTACCAGGCGGCGGATCTCTTCGTACTGCCGACGCGCTCGCTGGAAGGCTTTGGCCTCATCACGCTGGAGGCGTTTGCATCCGAGCTTCCCGTCGTCGGTACACCAGTGGGAGCAACACCCGAGTTGCTAGCTCAGGCTGATCCTCGCCTTATTTTGAGTGGTTCCAGGCCCGAAACCATTGCATCTGGAATAGTGCGCTATTTCCGGGAGCTTCAGGGGACGCTTGCGCCGGAATCGCTGAGCAAGCTGGTTTCGGGCAAATATACCTGGGCGACGATGGTGTCTCGAACGGAGCTTGTATACGAACAGGCATGTAGCAACGTGGGACACCGTGCAAGATAAACGGCGTGCCCATTTGTTTGGTAGAGTTGTGTTTAGATGTTGCACCGCCAAGCGGTGATGCGGCAAGGAGATTGAATCATGCCCCGGTTGCTTACCAGAACCCTCCAGTACGTCCCCGAGGGCTCCCTCAAATGGCTAGTGCAGGATAAAGGAGCTTACTTTGCAGTGTCGCTAAACAACCGACCGCAGTTGGCCGTGGTTTACCATGCGACCGCAGTCGCAGGTTTCGTCGCTGCAAACAAACTCCTTTAAGACGACACTAGGCCGCTATTCCGCCAGACATCACCGGGTGCAAAGGGTCGTACTGGCGCTGTCCGGTAAGCTGCTTGGAGGTCCGCAACAGGTTTCGCACGGAGCCGGACAGGGCTTGCTATTCCAAAACAGCGGTTCCAACGTTGGCTATTCGCTGGGTACGACAGAGTCGCTTGTTCAGGAAGCTCTGACGGCCAATCTACATCCGGGCATGGTGGCCTACGATCTCGGGTGTAATATAGGCTTACCGTGATTGCTAGTCGATATTCAGACAGGCGAGGGCGAGCAGGGACGCATGGACTTTGATTTCCAAGCCCGCGACGGAGCGGACGTGCAGGTGGGCGATGCCCATGGCGGTGAGTTGGCTGT
>JAABUX010003046.1_pt1 | contig 22720 bp, 18 predicted proteins | sample 5561851 | NCBI WGS metagenome assembly JAABUX01 (sample SAMN10711883, study PRJNA513361) | rock metagenome | isolation source: Antarctica rocks | place: Antarctica: Victoria Land, Richard Nunatak red sandstone | collected 2016-01-03 | reverse complement strand
CCCCGGCGATCCTGGCCACGGTCGGGCCGCGGGTCGACTGGCCGCGAATCCGCAAGGAGGCCAGCGCCAGCAGGTTCTGGTCGGGCTGGTCGCGTGGCGTGGTGAAGCGCCCGTGGCTCGCATTGGTAGCCGCGGCGGTGCTGCTGGGGATCTGCGCGGCACCCGCCCTCGGGATCAAGCTCGGCAACGCCGAGACCGCGTCGCTGACGACCAAGCAGGGGCCGATCGTCAACCAGTTCAAGACCCTGACCGACGGTGGGGTGCCCAGCGGCGTGCTCACCCCGCTCGAGGTGCTGACCACTGGTGACCCGCAGGCCGTCATTGCCGCGACGAAGAACGTTGACGGGGTCGCTTTCGCTGTCGCCCCCGGCGCCGCTGACGGCTTTGCGAAGGGCAACGCCAGCATCGTCGACGTGATCCCGGTGCACGAGTCGGTCAACTCCGACAGCACGGCGGTGGTGGGTCGGGTCCGCAGTGCTGTGGAGGGGCTGCCGGGCGTGCAGGGTGTCGCGGGCGCCGGCCCGGTGCTCAAGGACTATGACAGCGGCATCTATCAGAAGGTGCCGCTGGTCGTCCTGTTCCTGGCCGTCCTGACGTTCTTCGCCCTGACCCGCGCGTTCCGCTCCGTCGTGCTCGCCCTCAAGGCGGTGATCCTCAACCTGGTCTCGCTGGCGGCGACCTTCGGCGTGATGACCTTCGTCTGGCAGGAGGGCCACGGGTCTCGGGCGATCTTCAGCGTGAAGTCCACCGGGTCGATCACCTTCTGGGTGCCGATCATGATCTTCGCGTTCCTGTATGGCCTGTCGATGGACTATGAGGTCTTCATCCTCACGCGGGTCCGCGAGGAGTTCGACCGCGGCGGCGACACGAACAAGGCGCTGGTCGAGGGGCTCGGCCGGACAGGCCGCCTTGTCACCAGCGCCGCCCTCATCCTGTTCCTGGCGTTCGTCTCCCTCGCGGCGTCGCCGGGGACCGACATCAAGGTCCTGGCGTCAGGACTGGGCATCGGCATCCTGCTGGACGCGACCGTCGTCCGGATGCTGCTGGTCCCGGCCCTCGTGGTGCTGTTCGGCCGCTGGAACTGGTACCTGCCGGATTCGTTCGCCCGCCTCCTGCGCGTCGAGCCGTCCGTCCGGCCGGCCTCGCAGCCGGCGACTCAGCCGGCAACGTGACAGGCGGAAGCGGTCGCCTCAAGTGGGGCTGCTAGCCATGGATGGAGCGGGTGACGGGAATCGAACCCGCGTTCTCAGCTTGGGAAGCTGATGTTCTGCCGCTGAACTACACCCGCGGCGCCGCGGCAGGGCCGCAGCTCTGCTGACAGGATAGCGGGCGTGTTGCTCTCCGACCGTGACATCCGGGCCCAGCTTGCCGACGGGCGGGTGCGACTGGACCCCTTCGATCCGGTGCTCGTGCAGCCCAGCAGCGTCGATGTCCGGCTCGACCGCTGGTTCCGCGTCTTCCAGAACCACCGGTACGACAGCATCGACCCCGCGGTTGAGCAGGACGAGCTGACCGAGCTGATCGAGCCGCCCGGCGACGACGCGTTCGTGCTGCACCCCGGTGAGTTCGTGCTCGGGTCGACGCTCGAGACCGTCACGCTGCCCGACGACCTCGCGGCGCGGCTCGAGGGCAAGTCCAGCCTGGGCCGGCTCGGGCTGCTGACCCATTCCACCGCGGGCTTCATCGACCCGGGATTCACCGGGCACGTAACGCTCGAGCTCTCGAATGTGGCGAACCTGCCCATCAAGCTTTGGCCCGGGATGCGCATCGGGCAGCTCGCCTTCTTCCGGCTCAGTTCGCCGGCCCAGACCCCGTACGGGTCGGCGGCATACGGCTCGCGCTACCAGGGACAGCGGGGTCCGACCCCGTCGCGCTCCTACCGGGACTTCTACCGGGCACCGACGACCTGAGCAGCCACTACCTGAGCTGCAGCCCGGACGGTCTAATTGCACGGCCCTCCCCCTCGAGGAGTGGAGGAGGCAGAGCTTCATCGGCTTGCGCCCAGGTTCGCGAGTGCGGGGCCTAGGAGCGGCGTGCAGTTGCCCCGCCCGGCCTCCAACAGGTACCACCGAGGTCCGGGGGTCGTCAGCGCACTGTGAGCGGCAGCGAGGCAGCGAGCGCAGTGTCGCGGAACAGGACGACCCGATGCTCCCCCGGCGGCACGGCCACGCGGAACCTACCTGCCCCCTTGCAGCCCCTCAGCCCCGACGCCGTCGCCAGCAGCCTGCCCCCGACGGTGACCGGCATGCCGGCACCTGATGGCGGCGGGTCGAGGCGGGTGGCGTCGATGGCCAGGGCGTACGACGCCGACGCGGGGCCGGTCACCGAGAAGCGCACGACTGAGTTCGCCGGAGCCGATGACGACGAGACGGCCAGTGCCGGGCCCGTGCAGGACGTCGCCAACCGGGGCGCGGCGGGAGCACGCAGCAGGAACGGCGTGCCCAAGACGATCACCGTGATGACAGCGAAGACCAACACCAGCTTCTTGCTCGGCCGGGGCACGGGTGCCCGCCGGTGCGGGCCGTCTGCCTTTCCCGCGGTGCTGGGAAGCGGCATCGGCAGCGGAAGCCCGCGCAACATCGATCTCGTGTTCTCGCGGCGCTGCTTGCGGGCCGTTTCCAGCGCGTCGTAGCGGCGGCGTGCCTGCTCGCGCCGCCGCTGGCGTGCCTCCTCCTGCCGGTCCGCCGAGCGGGCCACGCGATGCTCGTCCCTGGCCGGCTAGCTGCCGGACTCGGGGGTGACCTCGGGGGAAAGCTGGCCCTGATCAGCGCCGGCGGTCGCCACCGGGTCGGATCGCACCGGCCCCGCGCCGACCTCGGCCGGCTCCCGCCCGGTCTGGCGCGCCTGCTGGCCGTCCTGCACCGAGCGCAGGAGCAGCTGGCTGACGTCGAGGACCTCGACGCCCTCCTTGGCGTCACCGGACTGCTTCTTGGCCGTGACGGCGTCAGACAGCATGACCATGCAGAACGGGCACGCCGTGCCGACGACGTCTGGGTCGAGCCCCAGGGCCTCGTCGACCCGCTCGACGTTGACCTGCTTGCCGATCTTCTCTTCCATCCACATGCGGGCGCCGCCAGCGCCGCAGCAGAAGCCACGCTCCTTGCAGCGGTGCATCTCCTGGCTGCGCAGGCCCGGCACGCTGGCCAGCACCTCACGGGGCGGGGTGTAGACCTCGTTGTGGCGACCCAGGTAGCACGGGTCGTGGTAAGTGACCAGGCCCTCGACCGGCGTCAGCGGGGTCAGCCGTCCGTCGGCGACGAGCTGGCCGAGCAGCTGGGTGTGGTGGACCACCTCGTAGTGACCGCCGAGGGACGGGTACTCCCGCCCGAGCGAGTTGAAGCAGTGCGGGCAGGTCGCGACAATCTTCTTCGGCCGCCCGTCGGGGAGCGCCGTGTCGAGCGTCTCGATGTTGGCCTTGGCGAGCTCCTGGAACAGGTACTCGTTGCCGAGGCGCCGTGCCGGGTCGCCCGAGCACGACTCACCGGTGCCGAGGACGGCGAACGACACCCCGGCCGTGTGCAGCAGCTCGGCGAACGCGCGGGTGACCTTCTTCGACCGATCCTCGATGGCGCCGGCGCAGCCGACCCAGAACAGGTACTCGACGTCGTCGGGCACGGCCTTGCCCTCTGCCACGACCCGCACCTCGAACGGCAGGTTCTGCATCCACTCGACTCGGGACTTGGGGTTGACGCCCCACGGGTTGCCGTTGTTCTCGAGGTTGCGCAGCATCACGCCGGCCTCGCTCGGGAACTCGGACTCGATCAGCACCTGGTAGCGCCGCATCTCGAGGATGTGGTCGACGTGCTCGATGTCGACGGGGCACTGCTCGACGCAGGCGCCGCAGGTGGTGCAGGACCAGAGCACGTCGGGGTCGATCACGCCCATGGAGGCCTCGTCGCCGACGAGCGGACGCTCGTCCTGCGGCTGTCCAGGGGTGGGCAGGCGGCCGAAGCCGGACTCGGGGACGTGCTCGGCGTGCTTGTTCGTGCCGCCGCCCTCGTGCCCGCCCTGGTTGTCGATGGGGTTGCCACCCACGGGAGTGGGGTCGTCGCCCTCGTGCTTGGCCAGCATGAACGGCGCCTTGGCGAACAGGTGGTCGCGCAGGTCCATGATCAAGAGCTTGGGCGACAGCGGCTTGCCCGTGTTCCAGGCCGGGCACTGGCTCTGACAGCGGCCGCACTCGGTGCAGGTCGCGAAGTCGAGCATGTTCTTCCAGGAGAAGTGCTCGACTTTGCCCACGCCGATGACCGGCTCCTCCTCCTCCATCAGGCTCTCGAGGTCGGGAGTGGTGGCGAGGGGGCCCAGAGCCTTGGGCTCGCGCTTTGTCAGCACGTTGATCGGCGCGATGAAGATGTGCAGGTGCTTGGAGTACGTGACCAGCACGAGGAAGGCCATGATCACGGCGATCTGGCCGAGGATGAACACCGTCTCGAGGATCGAGTTGGCCGTGTGGCCCAGTGGATGCAGCACAACAGCTGTGGCCTTCGACGTGAAGGTCCACCAGCTGCCGCGGTGGCCGGCCCCGAACGGGAAGTGACCAGTGTTGATCTGGGCGCCGCGGTAGAGCATCAACGTCAGGACGACCAGGAAGATCATCTCGAGCACGCCCCAAGCGGCGCGGCTGTGCGAGCCGTAGAACCGGCTGGCGCGGTCGAGCCGGGCGGGCGACTTCTCTGCGCGGTTGAGCGCGAAGTAGGCGATGGAGGCAAGCACGAGGAAGGTGAACAGGTCCTCGAGGAAGCCGAGCCAGGTCATCTTCCCCACGAACGGGATGAAGAAGTCACGGTTGAACAGGGCGCCGTAGGCCTCGAGGATCGTCACCCCGAGCACGATGAAGCCCCAGAATGTCAGGAAGTGGGCGATGCCGGGGAGGGTCCACTTGAGCAGCCGGCGCTGGCCAAAGACCTCGACGAGCTGAGTGGTGGCGCGGCGGCCGATGTCGTCGAATCGACCCGGAGCCGGCCCGCCTGCGGTGATCATGCGGTACAAGAAGAACGAGCGGCGCCCCGCCACCGCAAGTGCGGCGACAGTGATGAGCAGCCCGATCACGAGGCGAACCGCCACGGATCCTCCCAGGAATCAAGTCTTGCCAGCCTACGGTCGGCGGCCCCGCTTCCGGCGTACTCGCGGGTAGCGAGGGTGAGCGTCACACCGGCCCAGCGGCACCAGAGAGCCAGTTGTTGGTTGCAGATGCGTGCGCTAGGTGAGAGCAATGTTGAGGGACTGCACAATGTTGAGTCAGACGAGCGCAACTTAACTTGACGAAAGGGCGCCTTAGGCGCACACTGAGTGCAGTCCACTCAACCCCGGTCAGCAACGCACCACTTGCACGAGAGGCAACAGACATGGCACGAGCAGTCGGTATCGACCTCGGCACCACCAACTCCGTCGTCGCGGTGCTCGAGGGCGGCGAGCCCTCAGTCATCGCCAATGCCGAGGGCGCTCGCACCACCCCAAGTGTCGTCGCCTTCGCCAAGAACGGCGAGGTGCTGGTCGGTGAGGTCGCAAAGCGCCAGGCGGTCACCAACGTCGACCGCACCATCCGGTCGGTCAAGCGTCACATGGGCACCTCGTGGTCGCAGAAGATCGACGGCAAGGACTTCACCCCGCAGCAGATCAGCGCATTCATCCTGCAGAAGCTCAAGCGCGACGCGGAGTCCTACCTCGGCGAGCCGGTGACCGACGCCGTCATCACCGTTCCCGCCTACTTCAGCGACGCCGAGCGCCAGGCGACGAAGGAGGCCGGCGAGATCGCGGGCCTCAACGTCCTGCGCATCATTAACGAGCCGACCGCTGCCGCCCTCGCCTACGGGCTCGACAAGGGCGACAAGGAGGAGACCATCTTGGTCTTCGACCTCGGCGGTGGCACCTTCGACGTCTCGCTGCTCGAGATCGGCGACGGCGTCATCGAGGTCAAGTCGACGAGCGGCGACAACAAGCTCGGCGGCGACGACTGGGACCAGCGCGTCGTCGACCATCTGGTGAAGACCTTCCAGGGCCAGAACGGCGTCGACCTGTCCAAGGACAAGATGGCGATGCAGCGGCTGCGTGAGGCTGCCGAGAAGGCCAAGATCGAGCTGTCGCAGTCGACGCAGACCTCGATCAACCTCCCATACATCACCGCCAGCGCCGAAGGCCCGCTGCACCTCGACGTCGCACTCACTCGCGCCGAGTTCCAGCGCCTGACCGCCGACCTGCTCGAGCGCACGAAGCGCCCGTTCAAGTCCGCGATCTCCGACGCCGGCATCGAGGTCTCCAAGATCGACCACGTGGTGCTCGTCGGCGGCTCGACCCGTATGCCGGCCGTCGTCGACGTCGTGCGCGAGCTCACCGGGGGCAAGGAGCCGAACAAGGGCGTCAACCCCGACGAGGTCGTCGCTGTCGGCGCCAGCCTGCAGGCGGGTGTCCTCAAGGGCGAGGTCAAGGACGTCCTGCTGCTCGACGTCACCCCGCTGTCCCTCGGCATCGAGACCAAGGGCGGCATCATGACCAAGCTCATCGAGCGCAACACCACCATCCCCACCAAGCGCTCGGAGGTCTTCACCACGGCCGACGACAACCAGCCCTCGGTGCAGATCCAGGTCTTCCAGGGCGAGCGCGAGATGGCGGCCTACAACAAGAAGCTCGGCATGTTCGAGCTGACCGGCCTGCCGCCGGCGCCGCGGGGCATCCCGCAGATCGAGGTCACCTTCGACATCGACGCCAACGGCATCGTGCATGTCTCGGCACAGGACCGCGGCACCGGCAAGCAGCAGTCGATGACGATCACCGGCGGCTCCGCGCTGCCGCGTGACGAGATCGACCGGATGATGGCCGAGGCCGAGCAGTTCGCCGAGGACGACAAGAAGCGGCGTGACGAGGCCGAGGTCCGCAACCAGGGCGAGGCGCTGGTCTACCAGACCGAGAAGTTCCTGGCCGAGAACGGCGACAAGGTGCCGGGCGACGTGCGCGGTGACGTCGAGGAGAAGCTCGGCGCGCTGCGGGCCGTTGTCGGTGGCACCGACGTCGACTCCATCCGCACAGCAGTCGACGAGCTGGCCAAGGCCTCCTCCGCCATGGGCAGCGCCCTCTACGCCTCGCAGGAGGCGGCCGGGGCCGGTGCTGCTGGCGGTGCTGCTGGCGGTGCGCCAGGGGCCGAGCACGACGATGTCGTCGACGCCGAGATCGTGGACGAGGACGGGCAGGCCAAGTGACATCTGCCCGCGACGAGCGCGAGCAGGAGCCGGTGACGGTGCGCGACAAGCGGCGGATCACCTTCAGCCCTACCCAGGGCGGCCAGCCCGCTGCGTCCGGCGAGCAGCCAAGCGCACAGGCACAGGCACAGGCGGAGGCGGTGCGGCCGGGGGAGACCCCGGACGCACCGGCCGCTGGTGCTGCCGGTGCCAGTGACCCGTCCCAGGCTCCCGTCGCTTCCCCCGACCTGACCGACGTGGTGACGCAGCTCGGTGAGCGCACCGCCGACCTGCAGCGCCTCAAGGCCGAGTACGACAACTACCGGCGGCGCGTCGAGCGCGACCGGACCGTCTCTGCCGAGCAGGCGGCCGGCCGGGTGCTCCTTGGCCTGCTGCCGACCCTCGACGACATCGCCCGAGCCCGGCAGCACGGCGACGTGACCGGTCCTTTCAGGGCCGTCGCCGATGCCCTCGAGACCACGCTCACCACACTCGGACTCGAGCGCTTCGGCGAGCAGGGCGATGAGTTCGACCCTGCCGTGCACGAGGCGGTCGCCGCCACCCCGGCGCCTGGGATCGAGCAGCCCACCTGCGTCGAGATCTTCCGCGCCGGCTACCGGTACGCCGGCCGTGTCCTGCGCCCCGCCCAGGTGGTCGTCGGCGAGCCGTCCGGCTCGCTGGCTACAACGCCGACCGGGGCCGACGGTGCGTATGTCCCCTTGACAGCTGTCGATCCGGACCCGGCCACGGCCGCCAACGGAGGACCAGAAGGACCCTGATGAGCGCTCGCGACTACGTCGAGAAGGACTACTACGCCGTTCTCGGGGTGGCCAAGGACGCCAAGAGCGCCGATGTGAAGAAGGCGTACCGCAAGCTCGCCCGCGAGCTGCACCCCGACAAGAAGCCGGGTGACGCCGCGGCCGAAGCGCGCTTCAAGGACGTGTCCGAGGCGTATGACGTGCTGTCCGACGAGCAGCGGCGCCGCGAGTACGACGAGGCGCGCTCGCTGTTCGGGTCAGGTGGCCGGATGCCGGGGGCCCCTGGCGGCGGAGCTGCCGGAAACGGCGTGCCCTTCGACCTGGGCGACCTGTTCGGCGGTTCGGGGCAGTCGGCGGGCGGCGGCTTCGGCAGCCTGTTCGACAACCTGTTCCAGCGCGGCGGGGGCCCCACCCCCGGCGCCCGATCGCCTCGGCGCGGTACCGATCTGTCCGCTGAGTTGACCATCTCCTTCGGTGAGGTGCTGACCGGGACGGAGGCGACGGTCCGACTGCCCGGCGCTGCAGCCTGCGACACATGCGCGGGGCTCGGGACCAAGCCCGGCACCGTGCCGCGCACCTGCCCGACCTGCCAGGGGCTGGGTGTTGTCAGCCGCAGCCAGGGCGGGTTCGCCCTGTCCGAGCCCTGCCGCGACTGCCGGGGCAAGGGCTCGATCATCGACGACCCCTGCCCCGAATGTCACGGCACCGGACGCAAGGAGCGCCAGCAGCGCATCCGCGTGCCGATGGGCGTCGCCGACGGCCAACGCCTGCGGGTGCGTGGTCGCGGTGCTCCCGGAGCCGCGGGCGGCCCGCCCGGCGACCTCGAGGTGACGGTGCACGTCCGCCCCCACCCCGTGTTCGGGCGGGCTGGGGGCGACCTGCTGCTGACCCTGCCCGTCACCTACGCCGAGGCGGTGCTCGGGGCCGAGGTCAAGGTGCCGACCGCCGACGGCGGCAGCGTCACGCTCCGGGTCCCGCCCGGCACCTCCAGCGGGCGCCGCCTGCGGGTGCGGGGCCGAGGCATCCCGTCAGCGAGCGGTACCTCGGGAGACCTGCTTGTCACAGTCGAGGTCGTCGTGCCCGCTAGCGTGTCGGCTGAGGCCAAGGCGGCCCTGCAGAAGTTTGCGGCGGCAGCCCCGGACGACCCGCGCCGGCACCTGACGGCGCTGGTGAGTGGTGCCTGATGAGCGACCAGCGTTCGCACGCCGACACTGGAGCCGCCGGCCTGGCAGCTGAGGCCGGTGGGGCCGGTGGGGCTACCGAGCACGCGCCCCTGCACGATGCCGACGCCCCGATGTACGTCATCTCCGTGGCCGCCGAACTGGCTGGGATGCATCCACAGACGCTGCGGGCCTACGACCGCCTTGGGCTGGTGACGCCGGGCCGCTCGGCCGGACGCGGTCGGCGCTACTCCACCCGTGACGTGCGGCTGCTGCGGCAGGTGCAGCGGCTCTCGCAGGACGAGGGCGTCAACCTGGAGGGCATCCGCCGCATCCTGGCCCTGCAGGACCAGGTCAGCGCGTTACAGCAGCGGATGCGCGAGCTGCAGGCCGACCTCGACGCGAGCCGGCGCGAGGCGGAGCGGCGGATCGCCGACGCCCACCGCTCGCACCGGCGCGACCTCGTGCCGCTCGAGCGGGAGACCAGCGTCATGGTCTGGCGCCGGCGCTGACGGGCTGCCCGTGACGAGTGAACGACTGCACAGGAGGACCACCCCATGAACGCCGACCGACTCACCACCAAGAGCCAGGAAGCGCTCTCGGCCGCCTTTTCCCGGGCCGCGACCGACGGCTCCCCACAGGTCGAGCCGCTACACCTGCTCGCCGCGCTGCTCGACCAGCCCGACGGCATCGCCGGCCCGCTGCTGGGCGCCGTCGGCGCCCCGCTGCCCCAGGTGCGCAGCCGCACCCAGCAGGCACTGGCGCGCCTGCCGCGCACCAAGGGGTCGAATGTCGCGCCGCCGCAGGCCTCGCGGGGCCTGCTGGCCGTCCTCGCCGCGGCCGAGACTGCCGCCCGTGGCATCGGCGACGAGTACGTCTCGACCGAGCACCTGCTCGTCGCCCTGGCCAAGGAGGGTGGCGAGGCCGCGACCGTCCTGACCAGCAGCGGTGGGCTTCCCGACCTGCTGCTCGACGCGTTCGACGCGGTCCGTGGCGGCATCCGCCGCATCACGAACCAGGATCCCGAAGGCGCCTACCAGGCGCTGGAGAAGTACACGACAGACCTCACCGAGCTGGCCCGCTCGGGCAAGCTCGACCCGGTCATCGGGCGCGACACCGAGATCCGGCGCGTGGTGCAGGTGCTCTCGCGCCGCACCAAGAACAACCCCGTGCTGATCGGGGAGCCCGGCGTCGGCAAGACCGCAGTCGTCGAGGGCCTGGCCCAGCGCATCGTCCAGGGTGAGGTGCCTGAGTCGCTGCGCGGCCGCCGGCTCGTCTCGCTCGACCTTGGCGCGATGATCGCCGGCACCAAGTACCGGGGTGAGTTCGAGGAGCGGCTCAAGGCCGTCATGGGCGAGATCCAGCAGGCAGAGGGCCACGTGCTGACCTTCATCGACGAGCTGCACACGGTTGTCGGAGCCGGCGGCGCCGAAGGCGCGATGGACGCCAGCAACATGCTCAAGCCGATGCTGGCCCGCGGTGAGCTGCGAATGATCGGCGCTACAACGCTGGACGAGTACCGCACCCGCATCGAGAAGGACCCCGCGCTCGAGCGCAGGTTCCAGCAGGTGATGGTGGGCGAGCCGTCCGTCGAGGACACGGTCGCCGTGCTGCGCGGGCTCAAGGGCCGCTACGAGGCGCATCACCAGGTGCGCATCACCGACAGCGCGCTGGTCGCCGCCGCGACCCTGTCCGATCGATACATCACCGCGCGCTTCCTGCCGGACAAGGCGATCGACCTCGTCGACGAGGCTGCCAGCCGGCTGCGGATGGAGATCGACTCCAGCCCGGTCGAGATCGACGACCTGCGGCGGCAAGTGGAGCGGCTCCGGATGGAGGAGATCGCGCTCACCGGCCAGCAGGACGCGGGCAGCATCGAGCGGCTCGAACGGCTGCGACGTGACCTCGCCGACCGCGAGGAGCAGCTGACAGCGCTCACCGCTCGCTGGGAGCGCGAGAAGGCCGGCCTCAACCGGGTGGGCGAGCTCAAGAAGCAGCTCGACGACCTGCACGGCCAGGCCGAGCGTGCCCAGCGCGACGGCGACTACGAGTTGGCGAGCAAGCTGCAGTACGAGACCATCCCCGCCCTCGAGAAGGAGATGGAGCTCGCCGGTGACCAGCAGGCCGGCGCAACGGCCGATGCCATGGTGAAGGAGGAGGTCGGCGCCGACGACGTCGCCGAGGTCGTCTCCGCCTGGACCGGCATCCCTGCGGGACGACTGCTCGAGGGCGAGACGGCCAAGCTGCTCGCGATGGAGGAGGCGCTCGCGAGCCGCGTCGTCGGCCAGGACGAGGCGGTGCGCGCCGTGTCCGACGCCGTGCGGCGTACGCGCGCCGGGGTCGCCGACCCCGACCGCCCGACCGGCTCGTTCCTGTTCCTCGGCCCCACCGGTGTGGGCAAGACCGAGCTCGCCAAGGCGCTCGCCGACTTCCTGTTCGACGACGAGCGCGCCATGGTCCGTATCGACATGAGCGAGTACGGCGAGCGGCACTCCGTCGCCCGCCTGATCGGGGCGCCCCCCGGCTATGTCGGGTACGAGTCGGGCGGCCAGCTCACCGAGGCAGTGCGCCGGCGGCCGTACACCGTGGTGCTGCTCGACGAGATCGAGAAGGCACATCCGGACGTGTTCGACGTGCTGCTGCAGGTGCTCGACGACGGCCGGCTCACCGACGGCCAGGGCCGCACCGTCGACTTCCGCAGCACGATCCTGGTGCTGACCTCGAACCTCGGCTCGTCCTACCTGGTCGACCTCACGCTCTCGCCGGAGGGGCGGCGTGAGTCGGTGATGGCAGCTGTTCGGGATGCGTTCAAACCCGAGTTCCTCAATCGGCTCGACGACGTGCTGATCTTTGAGCCGCTGGAGGTCGAGGCGCTGGAGTCGATCGTCGAGCTGCAGCTGGGCCGGCTGCGGGACCGGCTCGCCGAGCGTCGACTGACCCTGCGCGTGAGCGAGGACGCGCGGCACTGGCTGGCCGAGCGCGGCTTCGACCCGGTCTACGGTGCGCGGCCGCTGCGCCGCCTCGTGCAGACCGCTGTCGGCGACCAGCTGGCGCGGGCGCTGCTCGGCGGCCAGGTGCATGACGGCGACGAGGTCGTTGTCGACGTCACGGTCGACGGCGCGAGCCTGCAGGTGGGAGCGGCTCAACCGGTCGGCTGACCCGCGCGCAGCCACCGGCTGCGGGCCCAGTCCGCCCAGACACACCAACTCAGCCGGTAGGGCCGGCTGGAGCACCGGTCGGGCTACCGTCACCGCATGCCTCGTGCCCTCGTCACCGGCTCCACCGCCGGCATCGGTGCTGCCTTCGCCCGCCGCCTCGCCGCGGACGGCTATGACCTGGTCGTCGTCGCCCGCGACGAGCCGCGGCTGGTGCAGCAGGCGCAGGACCTCGAGCAGCGCCACGGCAACGAGGTCGAGGTGCTTGCCGCTGACCTGTCCACCGACGAGGGCTGCGGCCGCGTCGAGGCCCGGCTGCGTGCCGGGGGCGCCGGCACCGGGGCCGCTGGAGGTATCGACCTGCTCGTCAACAACGCCGGCTTCGGCACCAACGGCCCGCTGCACACCATCGACATCGCGCAGGAGGAGTCGATGCTGCGCGTCAACGTCCGCGCAGTCATGCGGCTCACCGCGGCGGTGCTGCCTGGCATGGTGACGGCCGGTGCGGGTGAGATCATCAACGTCTCGTCCTTCGCGGGGTTAGTGCCCTCGGCGGGCGCCGCGACCTACGCGGCCGGCAAGGCGTACGTGACGGCGCTGTCCGAGGGGCTCGCGATGCAGTACGCCTCGCACGGCATCCGGGTGACGGCTGTCTGCCCGGGCTTCACCCACACCGAGTTCCACGCCCGCAGCGGCTCGGCGGTGCAGGGGATTCCGGAGCGCATGTGGCTCTCTGTCGACCAAGTCGTCGACGCGGCGTTGACCGACCTGCGCCGCGGCCGCGCTGTCAGCATCCCGGGCGGCGTCTACAAGAGCCTGGCCGGCGTCACGCACGTGCTCCCGCGGCGGGTGCTGGCCGAGGTGGGGCGCCGGGCTCGTTCCCGCCGCGGCCGTCCCTGAGCCGGGCCCGGCGCGTCGCCGGCCCGGATACTGACGAGCATGGATGCGCGCGCGGAACTACTCCGGCTGATCAAGGACGAGGCAGTGGTCCGTGGACGAGTGACCCTGTCATCCGGGCACGAAACCGACTACTACCTCGACCTGCGCCGGGTGACGCTGTCCGGCCGTGCGGCGCCCCTCGTCGGCCGGGTGATGCTCGATGCGACGGCTGCCCTCGACTACGACGCGGTGGGCGGCCTGACCATGGGCGCCGACCCGGTGGCCGCGGCGATGCTGCACGTGGCGGCCACCGGCATCGGGGGCCACCGCACGCTCGACGCTTTCGTGGTGCGCAAGGAGGGCAAAGCGCACGGCCTGCAGCGTCGTATCGAGGGCCCTGACGTAGCCGGGCGGAGCGTCCTCGCCGTGGAGGACACCTCGACGACGGGAGGCTCGGTACTGACTGCGGTCGAGGCGTTGCGCGAGGCCGGCGCCGTCGTGGCGGGGGTCGCTGTCATCGCTGATCGCGCGACTGGCGCGGCAGAGCGGGTAGCAGCAGCCGGTCTGGACTACCGCTTCGTCTACTCGCTCGAGGAGCTGGGGCTCTCGGACGGGTGAGAGTCACGGGCCCCTGGCACCCACGCGGTGTCGGCGGCTTCCTGCTGGTAGATGGCGGCGGAGTCAGGACCCGTCTCGTCCAGCATGTCGATCAGCAGAGCGAGCGGAACGTGCGCGTGCAGGCATTCCATCGGGCCGATGTCAGCCTTCGCGTTAGCCATCGTGTCCTCCGAGTCGGCGTGCGCCCGCGCGCATCGTCGTCCTCGTATCGACCTGGTCGGATGGTCGCCGGTAGGTCCACTCGGGCGACGGCGCGGGCGCGGCGGCGCGCCGAGGCCGGTGCGGTGATAGCAATGGACCGGCGGCAACCACGGACAGCAGCCAAGGACCGGCTGCGAGTGGCGGCCGGCTCCCCCCAGCACAGCGTCATGGATGACGGAGGCGACGATGGCAGTTGAGGCGCGCACGGCCCCGCCCGTGCTGACGGTGCAGGCCGATCCGGCCGACCTCGGCTTCGACGCGGGTCGGCTACAGCGCATCGACAGGCACTTCGACCGGTACGTCGACGACGGGCGACTCGCCGGCTGGCAGCTGGCGGTCAGCCGGCGTGGGCAGGTCGCGCACCTGGCGTCGGCCGGGCAGCGCGACCGGGAGGCCGGCCTGGCCGTGGAGCCCGACACCCTGTGGCGGATCTACTCGATGACCAAGCCGATCACCTCGGTGGCGGCGATGATGCTGGTGGAGCAGGGGCTCCTCGACCTCAAGGACCCGGTCAGCACCTACATCCCCTCCTTCGCCGACGCGCGGGTGCTGCGCGGCGGCTCCGCCACGGCTCCCATGACCGAGCCGGTGCTGCAGCCGATGCTCGTGTGGCACCTGATGACGCACACGGCCGGGCTGACCTACGGCTTCCACAACGCCGCGCTCGCCGACCGGCTCTACCGCGACGCGGGCTTCGAGTGGGGCACCCCGCCCGGCCTCGACCTGGCTGCAGTGTGCGAGCGGTACGCCGCGCTGCCGCTGGCCTTTCAGCCGGGGACGTCGTTCAACTACTCGGTGGCGACGGACGTGCTCGGCCGCATCGTCGAGGTCGTGTCGGGGCAGCCGCTCGACACGTTCATGACCGAGCACATCCTCGCGCCGCTCGGCATGGTCGACACCGCGTTCTACGTCGAGGACGAGGACGCGGACCGGCTGGCGGCGCTCTACATCCCGCACCCGGTGACCCGTCAGGCGGTCCGTAACGACGCCTTCGGCAACGCCATCCGCCGGCCACCGTCGGCGCTGTCCGGGGGCGGTGGCCTGGCCTCGACGCTGCACGACTACCACCGGTTCACCCAGATGCTGCTGCACGGCGGCGAGCTCGACGGGGTGCGCCTGCTCGGGAGCCGCACCGTGCGCTACATGACCCGCAACCACCTGCCCGGGGGGGTCGACCTCGAGGCGTTCGGGCAGTCGACGTTCTCCGAGACGCTGTTCGACGGCGTCGGCTTCGGGCTCGGGTTCTCCGTGGTGCAGGACCCGGTGGCTGGCAAGACGTTCAGCACCCGCGGGGAGTTCGCGTGGGGCGGCGCGGCCAGCACAGCCTTCTGGGTCGACCCCGTCGAGCAGGTCACCGCCGTGTTCATGACCCAGCTGCTGCCCTCGAGCCTCTGGCCGATCCGGACCGAGCTCAAGCGCCTCGTCTACTCCGCGCTCGTCGACGACCCGCCGGCAGGTGGCTGGTGACCACGACAGACGCGAGCCCGGCGGCCGGGGCATCAGCGGCATCAGCAGCGCGCAGCGACTACGACGCCGCCCTCGCCCGCCTGCGGGCCGAGCTCGTCGCGCTGCCGGCCGATGCCCCCGTCCGGTTGGCCAAGCGCACGTCCAACCTGTTCCGCCCGCGGACGGAGCTCGCGGGTCGTGGCCTCGACGTCTCCGGCTTTGACGCGGTGCTGTCGGTCGACCCCGAGGCCCGCACAGCTGACGTCGGCGGGATGACCACCTACGAGCACCTCGTCGACGCCACGCTGCCGTATGGGCTGATGCCGGCAGTCGTCCCCCAGCTCAAAACCATCACGCTCGGCGGCGCGGTCAGCGGCCTTGGCATCGAGTCCTCGTCCTACCGCAACGGGCTCCCGCACGAGTCGGTGCTCGAGATGGACGTGCTGACCGGGTCCGGCGAGGTGCTGCTGGCCCAGCCGGATGGCGAGCACGCGGACCTGTGGGCCGGGCTGCCCAACTCCTACGGCACCCTGGGCTACGCGGTGCGGCTGCGCATCGCCCTGCAGCCCGTGCAGCCGGTGGTGCGCCTGGAGCGGGTGCTGTTCTCCGACCCCGAGGCCTTCTTCGCCGCCATGGAGCAGGTGTCGGCCGACAGCTCCTGGCAGGGTCAGCACATCGACTTCGTCGACGGGGTCGCATTCGCCCCCGACGAGCTCGTGCTCTGTCTCGGCAGCTTCACCAGCGCCACCCCGGAGGGCGTCCCCCTGTCGGACTACACCGGCTCGCAGGTCTTCTACCGCTCGCTGCCGGGCGGCGGCGTCGACTACCTGAGCGTCCGCGACTACCTGTGGCGCTGGGACACCGACTGGTTCTGGTGCTCGGCGACGTTCGGCGTGCAGAACCCGAAGATCCGCCGGTGGCTGCCGAAAGGGTGGCTGCGGTCGGACAACTACGCCCGGATCGTGCGGCTCGAGGGGCGCTACGGGGTCAAGCGGCGGATCGATCGGGCGCGCGGGCTGCCCGACCGCGAGAACGTCATCCAGGATGTCGAGGTGCCGATCGGGCGGGCAGCGCAGTTCCTTGCCGCTTTCGACGAGCAGATCGCCATCCGGCCGGTCTGGACCTGCCCGCTGCGTGTTCAGCGCGCGGAGGGGTGGCCGCTGTACCCGATGGAGGCCGGGCAGACCTACGTCAACTTCGGCTTCTGGGCCAGCGTTGCGCTCGACCCGGGCGACACCGACGGCGCCTACAACCGCCGGGTCGAGGACCTCGTTGCCACGCACCACGGGCACAAGTCGCTGTACTCGACGGCGTTCTACGACCAGGACACCTTCTGGCGGCTCTACAACGGACCGGCCTACCGCCGGCTCAAGCAGCGGTACGACCCGCAGGGGCGGCTGCTGGACCTGTACGACAAATGCGTCCGACGCAGCTAGGTATGTCACAGCCATTCGTAGGTAGCTCCATATGAGGAGGCAGGGCATGAAGGTGGCGGACCTGTTCGCACAGGCCCTCGGGATCGACCGCGACCCGGGGACGAGTGCCCCCTGGGCTGCGGGGGGGACTACCGGCGCGGGGACCGGCATCGCCATCTCGGCCTGGGACGGCAGCCGGACCGGCCCCGCCGACCCCATCGCCGAGGCCGAGCTGCGTTCGCCACGGGCCATCACCCACCTGGCGACGGGACGCGGCACGCTGGGCCTGGCCCGCGCCTACGTGCTCGGTGACCTTGAGGTGCACGGCGACATGTACGCCACGCTGCGCGAGCTCGCCGACCGGGTCGACAACGTCCGGCGGCCGACGTTCCGTCAGGTTCTGGCAGCCGCCGGGCCGGGCGTGTTCCGCTGGCCGACGCGGCCGCCCGAGGAAGTGCGGCTGCGCGGTACCCGGCACGCCCGTCGCCGCGACGCGGATGCGATCTCGCACCACTACGACGTCTCCAACCGCTTCTACGAGCTGGTCCTCGGCCCGTCGATGGCGTACACGTGCGCTGTCTACCCGGCGGCCGATGCCACGCTCGAGCAGGCGCAGGAGGAGAAGTTCGACCTCGTCGCCCGCAAGCTCGACCTGCAGCCCGGGATGCGCCTGCTCGACGTCGGCTGCGGCTGGGGCGCGATGGTGATGCACGCAGCGCGGCAGTACGGGGTGCGTGCGCTCGGCATGACGCTCTCCCAGGAGCAGGCGCAGTGGGCCCAGCGGGCGATCGAGGAGGCCGGCCTGTCGGGGCTTGCCGAGGTCCGCCACATGGACTACCGCGACGTGACCGAGACCGGCTTCGACGCGGTCTCCTCGATCGGGCTCACCGAGCACATCGGCAGCGAGCAGCTGCCGGCCTACATGAAGCACCTGCGCGAGCGGCTGCGCCCCGGTGGCCGGCTGCTCAACCACTGCATCATCCGGCCCGACACCAGCGTGCCCACCATCTACCAGGACGGGTTCATCAACAGATACGTCTTTCCCGACGGCGAAATCCTGGCACTCGGCCCGATCGTCAGCGCCATCCACGACGCCGGGTTCGAGGTGCGGCACGAGGAGAACCTGCGTGAGCACTACGCCCTGACCCTCGCGGCGTGGGGCGAGAACCTGGAGAAGAACTGGGACGAGGCTGTCGCCGAGGCCGGCGAGCGCCGAGCGCGGGTCTGGCGTGCCTACATGGCCGGGTGCCGATTCGGCTTCGAGCGCAACCAGGTCCAGCTGCACCAGGTGCTCGCGGTCCGGCCCCAGCTCGACGGCTCGTCGGGTATGCCGCTGCGCCCCACGTTCGAGCGCCGACAGGAGACCATCACGCTGCCGGACGCCGGTCTCCGGGTCTAGGGCGCCGCCTACGCTGCCGCTGTGTCCGCCGAGTCCCTCCCCGCGCAGGTGGAGGACGTGCACCAGATGGCGCTCGGCATGCCGCACGTGACTCTCGACCGCGGGCCGAGCGGCAATCCGGTGTACCAGGTGGGCGGGAAGTCGTTTGTCTTCTTCCGTACTCCTCGGGCCGACGCCCATAACCCGGCGAACGGCGAGCGCTTCTCGGACGTGATCGTCCTCTGGGTCGCCTCAGAGTCTGAGAAGCACGCGCTCGTGCAGGATGCGACGACACCGTTCTTCACCACACCGCACTTCGAGGGCCACTGCTCTGTACTGGTCCGCGCGAGCCGGATCGGCGAACTCACCCGCCAAGAACTGCGTGAGGTGGTGCAAGACGCCTGGCTCGCCAGGGCGTCGCCCCGCAGAAGAAGCGCCTGGCTCGCGTCACAGCGCGACGAGTAGCCCCGCACAACTGCTGGAACGTCCGGCCGGCGCTACTGCGGGTGCCGGGCGACCATCTGGGTGCCACTGCCGCCGGCTGCGACCTCGCCGAGGACCCAGGTCGGGATCTGCCGGCCGAGCAGCACGGCACGGGCTCGGTCGGCATCATCGGCGGCAACCAGCGCCACCATGCCGACGCCCTGGTTGAACGTCCGCTCCATCTCCTCGGGCTCCACCCTGCCGCGGCCGGCGATCAGGCCGAAGATCGGTGGCGGGGCCCACGTCGAGCGGTTGACGACGGCGTGCAGCCCCTCGGGCACCACCCGCGCGAGGTTGGCAGCGAGGCCGCCGCCCGTCACGTGAGCGAAGGCATGCACGTCCGCCTCCTGCAGCAGCGCGAGGCAGTCGAGGGCATAGATGCGCGTCGGCTCCAGCAGCTCCTCGCCGAGGGTGCGGCCGAGCTCGTCGAGCTCGGCATCGAGCCGCAGCCGGGCCGTGGTCAGGAGCACGTGTCGGGCCAGCGAGTAGCCGTTGGAGTGCAGCCCGCTCGACCCCATCGCGAGAACGACGTCGCCCGCCCGCACCCGCGCCGGCCCAAGCAGCGCGTCGGTCTCGACGATGCCCACGCCGGTCGCGGCGAGGTCGTACTCGTGCGCCTCCATCAGCCCGGGGTGCTCGGCCGTCTCCCCGCCGACCAGCGCGCATCCGGCGAGGCGGCAGCCCTCCGCCACGCCGCCGACGATGTCCGCCAGGCGCTCGGGCACGACCTGCCCGCAGGCCACGTAGTCCAGCAGGAACAGCGGCTCCGCCCCGCAGACGACGAGGTCGTCGACGACCATCGCGACGAGGTCGAGCCCCACCGTGTCGTGCTTGTCCATCGCCTGGGCGACGGCGAGCTTGGTACCGACTCCGTCGGTGGAGGAGGCGAGCAGCGGCTGGCGGTACTTGGCGACGTCGAGCGCGAACAGGCCGGCGAACCCGCCGATGTCGCCGACAGCCTCTGGTCGCCGGGCCCGAGCGATGCGGCCACGCATCAGCTCGACGGCTCGGTCGCCGGCATCGATGTCGACCCCGGCGCCGCGATAGGAGGCGCCGGGCTCACTCACGGCGAGATCGGCTCCAGCGCGAGGTCGAGGTCGTCCGGCGAGGGGTCGAGGCCGTCGGCCCCCTCCAGCAGCTGCTTGCGCCGGTCGGCGGCGGCCGGCAGGTCGATGCGGTAGTTGCCGTCGAAGCAGGCACGGCACAGCTGGTCGAGCGGCTGGCGGGAGGCCTCGACCAGGCCCTCGAGGGAGACGTAGGCGAGCGAGTCGGCATCGATCAGCTCGCGGATCTGCTCGACGTCGCGGTCGACTGCCGCCAGCTCGTCTCGGCTGGCGAAGTCGATGCCGTAGAAGCAGGGCCAGCGCACGGGCGGGGAGGAGATGCGGACATGCACCTCCCGCGCTCCCGCCTCGCGCAGCATCTTCACCAGTGCCCGCTGGGTGTTGCCCCGCACGATGGAGTCGTCGACGACGACGAGCCGCTGCCCGGCGATGACCTCCCGCAGCGGGTTGAGCTTGAGGCGGATGCCGAGCTGGCGGATGGTCTGCGACGGCTGGATGAACGTGCGCCCGACATAGGCGTTCTTGACCAGGCCGGCGCCGTAGGGGATGCCGCTGCCCTGGGCGTAGCCGATCGCGGCGGGGGTGCCGGAGTCGGGGACGGGCATGACGAGATCGGCCCCGGCTGGCACCGGGGCCTCCTCAGCCAGCCGGATGCCGACTTCGACCCGAGTGGCGTGCACCGACCGACCGGCAATGCGGGTGTCGGGCCGGGCCATGTAGACGTACTCGAACAGGCAACCGGCCGGGGTGGCCGGGGCGAAGCGCTGCGATCGCACGCCGTCGTCGTCGATCACCAGCAGCTCGCCGGGCTCGACCTCGCGCACGACAGTGGCGCCGACGATGTCGAGCGCCGCAGTCTCGCTGGCGACCACCCATCCGCCGGCGGGCAGCGAGCCCAGCACCAGCGGGCGCACGCCGTGCGCGTCACGTGCGGCGAGCAGCGTGCGCTCGTCGCAAAAGGTCAGCGAGAAGGCACCCTTGAGCTTGGGCAGCACCTCCATCGCCGCCTCGGGCAGCGGCAGGGCGGACTGGGCGAGCATCGCGACAACGATGTCGGAGTCGGTGGTGGCCTTGACGCCCGAGGAGTCGGGCTGCACCAGCCCGGCGAGCTCGACAGTGTTGGTCAGGTTGCCGTTGTGCCCGAGCGCGATGCTGCCACCGCCCGGGCGCGAGCGGTAGGTCGGCTGGGCGTTGTCCCAGGTGCTCGCGCCAGTGGTGGAGTAGCGCGTGTGCCCGATGGCTAGGCGCCCGTCGAGACTGCCAAGGGTGATCTCATCAAAGACCTGGGCGACAAGCCCGAGTTCCTTGTAGACGACGATGCAGCGGCCGTCGGCGGCGGCGATGCCAGCCGCCTCCTGACCCCGGTGCTGCAGGGCATAGAGGCCGTAGTAGGCGAGCTTGGCAACCTCTTCACCAGGCGCGTACACGCCGAAGACGCCGCACGCATCCTTCGGGCCGTCTGCCGGGTCACGATCGACCGGAGAGGGGCGCCGCACGCGGCTGACTCTACTCGGGGGTGGGTGCCGTCTCCACCGTCAAGCAGGGCGCGGCGGCCTACAGCATGGGCAGCAGGCCACTGAGATCGGAGCGCTCGCCGCTGGCGGTGACGGAACCGTCCCCGATGGCTGCGGACCAGGTCCGCCGGCCGGTGGCGACCTCGACGAAGGCGACCGGCTGGGCCTCCACGATGTTGGGCGGCGTTCCGCGGGTGTGCCGTGGACCGGCCAGGCACTGCACCGCGACGTGCGGCGGGACGCGCACCTCCACCGACCTCCCCGGCCACGACGCGGCGATCGTCCTGGCCAGCAGCCGGACGCTCGTCCGCAGCGCGGCGGTGGCCGGGGTGACCGGGACCGGCAGGTCGAGGCCGTGCACGACACCTTCGAGGCTGCGGGTGGCGAGGAAGTCGACGAGTCTCAGCGGGCCGAGCCGGGTGGCGACGACGGCATCGTCCTTGGCGCCCTCGAGGTGCTCGCCGGCCTCGGTCACGGCTCCAGCCAGGAGCACGCGGAGCTCGGCGGGGGTGCGGCCACCGGCGGCGTCGCGGGCCCGGGCGTCGACGGCGGAGGCGGCCGCGCGTGCCTCCCGGTAGTAGTCCGTGACGGCGAGCGGGCGCCCGGCCGGGGCCGGGTCGGTCAACGCCCGTGTGACCGACGCGGGACCGCTGGTCAGGTGCGCCACCAGCAGGGCGCCGGTCCATCCAGGCAGCCGGGTAGGGGCGTCGAAGGCCGCGTCGGGCTGGGCCTCGATGGCGCGCAGGAGCAGGTCCCACTGCTCGAGCAGGCCGGCGCGGGTGCGGTCGGCTGGCACGATAACAGCCTGCCACGGCTGCACCTGCACTACTCCTGCCCGCTCACCGCCTGCCTTTTAACCGGCGGCGAAACCGTGCATTGACGATGCGAACAGGCTTCCGCGCTACGCCTGTGCGTCGCAATTGCATGCATCCTCCGTGTCACGTGCGGGAAATCGGCGGCCACATCGCCCGTAACCGGCTGCAAGCCCCGGAGGATGCATGCAGAACGGACGAGAGGTTCACCCCGGCGCTAGCCGAACAGCCGCGGCAGCGTCCCTTCGAACGCCTGCCGCAGCTCGTCGACCGGGACGCTCAGCACGTCCTGCACGTCGAGGACCGCGCCGGGCTCGTCCGTGTCGACCACGCCGACACGGGCCCAGGGCAGCCCCCTCGCCTCGCACATGTCGGTGAAGCGCAGCTCCTCCGAGCGCGGCACCGCGACGACGGCGCGCCCGGCCGACTCGCTGAACAGGGTGACGAACGGGTCGACCCCTTCGGGCAGCACCACCCGCGCCCCGTGCCCGAGACGCAAACAGGACTCGACCAGCGCGAGCGCGAGGCCGCCGTCGGATAGGTCATGCGCGGAGGACAGCATCCCGTCGCGCGAGCCTGCCACCAGCACCTCGCCGAGCAGCCGCTCGCGCTCGAGGTCGACGGGCGGCGGGCTGCCGCCCAGGTGGCGGTGCGCCACCCACGCC
>JAABUX010003043.1_pt1 | contig 22740 bp, 18 predicted proteins | sample 5561851 | NCBI WGS metagenome assembly JAABUX01 (sample SAMN10711883, study PRJNA513361) | rock metagenome | isolation source: Antarctica rocks | place: Antarctica: Victoria Land, Richard Nunatak red sandstone | collected 2016-01-03 | reverse complement strand
CGGGGCTTTCGCCGTTGCCGCGCCGCCGTCGCCACCCCGCGCCAAGATAGAGCCATCCAGCACGACCGTCCGAGCCATGAGCGCCACGCTCCCCGCGTCGCCGCCGCGGCCGATCGGCATGGCGCCGTAGCCACCGCCGCAGGGCAGGCTATCGTCGATGCCGCGGCCACCATTGGCGGAAATGGCCCCGTGGATGACGGCCTGAGCGGCGATGATCGTCAGCGGGACGCCCGGACTCCCCGGCGCCTGTCCACCCGCCGTATCGCAGTCGTGGGTGTAATAGAACACGCCGTCTGCCCCATCGGCCGAGATGCGACTATCGCGGGCCACATAGAGGGCACCCGTGAACAGGGTGAGCGCGTCCGACGCGGCCAGGGTTCCCCCGTTGCGCACGCACACCTGGTCGTAGGCGTGCGCGCCGTGGAGGGTGATGCGGCCACGCTCCACGATGAGGTCATTCGGCCCGTCGCAGGTAAAAGGCGCGGGCGTGTCGATGGCGTGCGTGCCGCGCTGGTGTCCGCCTACAGGACGTGCCGAGAAGGCTGTCAGCAATCCCAGGGAGCAACACAGCAGCACGCCGATGCTCCGCCGCCTATCAGTCATCGCCCTTCCAGCCCCATCATTCTCGTCATCATCGCATGGGGCACTGCATGCCTTCGCACCGTCTCTCTACCTTGTAGCCATGTATCCATTGTAGACGACCAATCTCTCACGCGTTGTGCCCTAATCCGGGAGTGCCGCCCCTACCCCTAGACTTTGCACTCTGCCGGTGTGGACATCCCACTTGTCGCCGCGTCGCACCTGGCGTATGCTCGCCACAAGCCTGGGAGTGCCTCCTCCCGCACAAATAGGCACTCAATCAGGATGTCAGATTGCGGCTGGTGGTAGCTTCCGTAACACTACCCCTGACGACGGTGCGCGGGACGTGTCGGCGCGCGAGCGTGGCCTGGGCGGCGCGCAGCCCCACGAGCAGGCCGCACAGCGTCGCGTAGAGCAGCACGCTATCCTCCTCTCGTCACCGATCGCGTTGCGGGGTGGGGACGTGCAACTTCTCGACGGCCTGACGCTTGGACGCCTCGCCACGGCGGTCGTACCGCTGGGTCGTCGTCGCGTTGGCGTGCCCGGCGAGTTGCTGGGCGGCGGAGAGATCCACGCCGGCGTCGAGCAGATCACTGACGATGATGTGGACACTTGTCAGGATCATCGCTCTGCCTATCGCTCCCCACTCGTGCGACGCTCCCACTCGCGCGCCGTGCGCTTGGCCGACTCGCGGTTGTGCGCGATGTAGACCTCCAGGCTGCGCAGCGAACTGTGTCCACTGAAGCGCTTGAGCTCGACCTCGGTGTAGCCCTTGGCCGCGCGGGCGCTGATCGCGGTGTGCCGCAGTTGATGCAGGTCCCAGCCGGGCGTGTACTCTTTCCAGAGCGTGTCGGCCTGACGGTACGAGAGCCGGGCGTACCCCTCGGCCGTCAGGTCAGCGTGGCGCGGGTTGCGCGCCTTCCGTACGGTGATGAAGAGCGGGCCGTGCGCCGGCTCGCCCCTTTCCTTTATGTAGGCATCGAGGTAGCCCGCGACGCGGCGGGAGAAGAACATCTCGCGTGGCTTGTCGCCCTTGCCCTGCACGCGGATGCAGCGCTCCGCCCAGTCGATGTCCTCGATGTTGACGGACAAGGCCTCGCGGCAGCGCAGACCACCATCATAGATCAGCCAGAAGAGGGCGCGGTCGCGGGCGTCGCGGATGCCACGCAACACAGCCTCGACCCGCTCTGGATCAAGGGCGCGCGGACCGCTCCGCGTCTGGGGCCGACGCTCCAGACCGACGAGCGGGTTGTCGGCGAGGTAGCCCTGGGCCTGACACCAGCGCACCAGGCTGCGCAGAGCGGCGTAGCGGCGGTTGTAGGTACTTGCCGCGAGGTGCTCCTGCGTCGCGAGGAAGGCGGCGGCCGCGGCGTGCGTGAGCGCCCTCGCGACGGGCTGGTTGCCGGCGTGCGCGAGTAACGGGGCAAGGTCCTGGGCATAGCTCTCCTGGGTGCGGGCGCTGAAGCGCGAGCGGGCCAGGAAGCGCTCGACGGCCACGCGTAGCGGCGGGATCAGCGCGACCGGTGGAGCCGCTCGTGTCACTGGTGCTCCGGCCATGTCTCTCTCCCCGATCCCCTGCACGCATTCAGCACCAGACCGGCGACCACGTCGGCGACGTGACGCAGGGCCAAGCTCAGGACCACGCCGATCACGAGGCCACGTATGATTGCCGTCCCCGTGGTCATCCGCCGCCCCTCCGCGCGACCCTATCGCATATAATACGTAGTTTACACCATCCGAGCGGAGGGGCGCCCACGCTCATCCCACCGGCAAAAACGGCCCGTTATCGCACCTAATTGTCCATTAGCTGCGATAGCCAATCGAGAAAGGACCTACTACGTCGCGACACGCCTCCTCCGGTGATCCGGCGGCGCGTGCTTGACACTGGAGATAGCTTAGTGTAATAATGTGAGCGTTCACAGTGTGCATGGAGGGCTCCCATGTCCAAGCGGGTCACGCTCAACGATGTCGCTACGTGTGCCGGGGTTTCGTATCAGACGGTTTCACGCGTAATCAATGACAGTACCTTGGTGAGCAGAGCAGTGCGCGCCCGCGTACGGGAAGCGATGCACGAGATGGACTACTTGCCCAGTGCAGCAGCGCGGAACCTGGCAGGCGGCCGTAGTATGCTGCTCGCTGTGCTGATCAGCGACGTCTATAACCCGTTCTGGGGCGCAATCCTGCGCGGCATCGAGGACGTTGCCTACGACGGTGGCTATTCCATGATCACCTGTAATATTGGCATCTACGACGGCGAGCGAGAAGCAACCTACGTCCGGGTGCTCCGTGAGCACCGGGTCGCTGGCGTGATCATTGCTGGCACGACGCTGGCGCAGACCGATCGGCAACTACTAGCGCAGCCCGACATGGAGGTCGTCAGTGTCGATGAGCGTAGAGTCGGGATGGACAGCGTGCTACTTGATAACGTCGCGGCTGCCGATCTGGCCGTCGAGCACCTCCTCCACATCGGGCACCGCCGCATCGGGCTGATCACCGGCCCGACGGTGAGTGCTTCTGGACGAGGCCGCCTGGTTGGCTACCGCCGCGCGCTGCGCCGCGCAGGCATTCCACTGGACCGTAGCCTGCAGGCCATTAATCCATTCAGCCAGGAGGCTGCCGCTGAGTCGACGCGTCGGATGCTGTCGCGCGCGGACCGTCCCTCGGCGTTGATTGCAGCCAGCAACGACTTGACTATTGGTGCGATGCGCGCTGCGGCCTCCTCGGGTCTGCGTATCCCTGATGATGTGGCCCTGGTTGGCTTCGACGAATTGACCTGGACATCGGCGCTGCTGTCTCCCATCACGACAGTGGCACAACCCGGCCGCGCCCTAGGCAATACTGCCTGCCGGCTGCTGCTCGAGCGCCTCGGCGGCCGCTACACTGGGCCGCCACGGCGCCTGTTATTGGCTCCACGCTTGATCGTGAGTCTTTCCTCCGGTGCGATGGCGGCCCAACCGCAGGATGGGCTCCAAACGATCTCGGAAGGCACTTATCTGTTACACCCATTAGAACCGCTCACCGGTGTCAAACCACAGGTAGAGTCGACAGGCTCGACTAGCCAGCGAAAGGAGGAGACACAGATATCTACAGTGTGAGCGCCTCGTAGCGCCATAGGCGCTGCTGCCGGCATGCGCAGCGCCTCTGAATTAATTCGGCGGGACGTGAACCATCTTGATTAAGCGCTCCTCAGACAATACCGGAGCGCTCCTCTCCACGGGAATGGCTGTGTACGAACGAAGGGAGACGCTGACCATGGCATTTCACTCTTTGACGCGTTACCTCAAGCCGCTGGTTGCTGCTGGCGTCGTGTTCTGTATCGTGACGTCTGGCCTCGCAGCACCGACCGCCTCACTGGCTCAAAGAAGTCGTAGTCACATCACACTGACTGAGGAGGATTACTGGTCGTTTACGAGCATTTCGAACGCGATCAACTCATTGATCCAGGAATACGAGCGGACCCACCCCAACGTGACGATCTCGCGCACAGTCGTCCCTGGTACCCTCCTGCTTTCCAAGTATCTGGCGCAATCGGCGACCAATTCGCTGCCGTCAATCGTGATGCCTGACAATCCGATGGTGCCAGAACTGGCACAGGCCAACGTGCTCGCGCCGCTGGATAGCAAGGTCAAGGCATGGGGCCAATGGAACGACTATTTCGCCGCCTCCCAGCAGGCCACCATGTACAACCATCATATCTACGGGGTGCATATGGGTACCAACGACTTGGGCCTAATCTACAACACGGACATGTTCAAGGCAGCCGGCATTACTCACCCGCCCGCGACCTGGGCGGAGTTGCTGGCCGATGCGCCCAAGTTGACCCATGGCTCGACCTATGCCATTACTTTCGTTGGCGGTCAGAACGAGTGCTCAGTATGGCAGTTTGAGCCTTGGCTGTGGACGGCGGGCGGTGATTTGCAGAGCCTTAACACCCCTGGCGCGGCGTCTGCGCTCACCTTGTGGACCACACTGGTGAAGAATAAGTGGGCCAGCCCGAGCGTGGTCAACTGGTGCCAAAATGACACTGAACAGCAGTTCGTGCTGGGGCGCGCAGCGATCCAGGAGGATGGTCCTTGGAATCTGCCTGATCTCCTCTCCCATAAGAGTCTCCACTGGGCTATGGCACCGATACCTGTGCCCAAAGCAGGCATGAAGCCGGTTGTACCCGTTGGTGGAGAAGTGTGGGCGGTGGGACGTACCGACCCGGCACAGGAAGCTGCCGCCTGGGACTTCATCCAGTGGTCGCAACAGCCCAGCATTCTGGCGAAGTATGACAGGGAACTGGGCTATATCCCGGTACGCAAGGAGTTGGCCGCCCAGGCTGCCAAACAGAATCCGTATTTGAAGGTCTTCGTCGACGAGTTGGCCCATGCTCGACCGCGCACGACCTACCTGGGTGCCAACTACCCCAAAGCGTCAGACGCCCTCTTCACGGCCATTCAACAGGCATTGACGTTCAAGCAGTCCCCGGCCGCCGCACTACATCATGCGGCCGACCAAGTAAAGACGCTCCTGAAGTAGTGCCTAAGTAGCAGGGAGCGCAGCCGGCGAGTTAGCCACTGCGCTCCCCTTCCGGCGGAGCTATAGACGTTCAGATAAAGAATGAGAATCCGCAGGCGATTGTGACGCTCAGGCAACCGCTCAACTCTCTCAAACATTATCTGACAGACTATAGACACTGCCCAGGACCTAGACTGTGACGACCAGACGGTGCCGTGATGCCATCGTCGCCGCCAATGCACTGGGGTCTGGCCGCCTGCGGAGCGCGTGCATATGGTCTTTAGCTGTCGGCGCGAAGCGCATCGACATATTCCTGCATTAACGTGGCTGATGTTGCACTAGCTATTTGGGAGGTGGAATGACGTGGGCCTTCATCGACGTGCCAAGTACCTTTTTCTGCTGCCGGTCGTCCTGTATCTGCTCGTGCTCTGTGTGTATCCGTTTGGGTACAACATCGTGGTGGGATTCCAGAACCTTGGGCTGCAGAACTTTACGTCCGGTGCTGTGCAATTCGTTGGCCTGGATAATTTCAGGGGTCTGTTCCAGAGTGATGCCTTTCCCCTCGTCGTGCATAATGCGCCCATCTTCACTCTGGGATCCGTGATCCCACAGTTCCTGATCGGGGGATGTATCGCGCTGTTGCTGCGTGAGCAAACCCGCCTCTCGAGGTTCGCACGCGCGCTGGTGCTGTTTCCCTGGCTCCTCCCCTTTATCGCTGTCTCCACGGTCTTCGTCTGGTTCTTCGACGGCACCAATGGTCTGGTCAACTGGATCCTCCAATCGGTGCATATCATCAACGCCCCAGTTGCCTGGTTGGCCTCACCGAGCCTGGCCCTATGGGTCGTCATTCTGGCCAATATCTGGATCGGTATCCCGTTTAACTTCGTCCTGTTGATGGGCGGCCTGCAAGCAATCCCCCATGAGATGCACGAAGCGGCGGTCGTCGACGGGGCCACCTGGTGGGCCGAGTTGACGCACATCACCATTCCCTTAATGCGTGACACCATCCTGGCGGTGCTGATCCTCGGCATCATCGGCACGGTCAAGGTGTTCGATCTGGTCTGGATCATGACGACGGGAGGGCCAGCTAACGCCACGCAATTACCGGCCACGCTCTCCTACCAGCTCTCATTCCAGGACTTCCAGTTTGGCCAGGGGGCGGCGATGGCCGATCTGATGGTCCTCGTACTGACGATCCTGGGCTGCATCTATATTTGGCTGACACGTCTTTCGAACAACGTGTGGTGAAGGGGGCGGTGAGCATGCGAAAACACTGGTCGTCCTGGCTACGCAACGTTGGGATCGTCGTGATCCTGGGTTTCATGATCTTTCCGGTCTATTGGATGTTCAAGACCGCCTTGGAGTCGCAGGACGATGTCTTCCACAACCCGCCCTATCTCGTGCCGCCAAGGCCGTCCTTCGCCGCGCTTGCGAGCACCTTCTCGGACGTCGTGCCGTCCCTGGGGCACAGCCTCATCATTGCCCTCGGGTGCGTCGTCCTCACGCTGACCATTGCCACACCCGCCGGCTACGCGCTGGCGAATCTCGGCCTTCGGGGGAGTGGCGTGGTGTTAATGGCCTTACTGCTGGCCAACATGCTGCCGGCGGTGATGTACCTGCTGCCCATCTATCTCACACTCTTCCACGCGCACTTGCTCAACACCTATCCGGGAATTATTCTCGCTGACTCAACATATGTCGTACCACTAGCCGTGTTCATCATCTATAGCTACATGAAATCGATCCCCACGTCGATGATCGAGGCTGCGCTCATTGATGGGGCCAGCCTTTTGACGGCTTTTGTGCGCGTCGTCGTCCCCGTCGCGCAACCCTGTCTGATCACTAGCAGCATTTTCGCCTTCCTCCTCGGGTGGGGTGACTTTCTCTATGGCCTGACGCTGACCAGCGGCCAGCAGATCATGCCTGCCTCCGTCTATATCTACAATTACATCTCCCCCGGTAAGGAGATCCAATGGGACCAGGTGATGAGCGGGGCTATTTACATGGCCGTCCCCGTGGCCATTCTGTTGATCGTGGCCCAGCGGTATATCTCGGCAGGTCTGACCGCCGGCGCCTTCAAGGGCTAGAGCTACGGGAAAGGAGCGAGCATGAGAGCGGCAGTCGTCCATGGGCCACATCGGCTCCAGGTGGACACCGTCCCCGAGCCGACCATCGGCGCGTATGAGGCATTGACACACATCGTGGCGTGCGGCGTTTGTACCGGCACGGATGCACACATCGTGTCAGGCGCATTTCCCTATATGCAGCCCTACCCGTTCATTTTGGGGCACGAGAGCATTGGACGGGTGATCAACGTCGGCGCCAAAGTGCGCTCCTTCAAGCCAGGCGACCTGGTCCTGCGCCCTGCAGCCGTGCGCCCAGGTGAAACGCTGGGTGGCGTCGGTTCGGTCTTCGGCGGGTACGCCGAACTGGGTGTGGTCGCTGACGCGCAAGCCATTATCGACGACACGCCACGCAGCCAAACACCGCGTCTGCCACCGTTCGCCGATGCCCAGCAGGTGGTGCCGCCAACCTTCGATCCCATCGACGCCGGCATGTTTATCACCTTCAAGGAAACCCTTTCCTGGCTGCATAAGCTCGGCCCCATGCCGGGCCGAGATATCCTGATCTTCGGCACCGGACCGGTCGGGCTCTGCTTCACGCGTATCGCCAAATATCTGGGCGCCAGGACCGTGATCGTTGTCGGCCGCCGCGACGAGCGCCTGGAATTGGCCAGACAGATGGGCGCCAACGCGGTGATCGACACGCGACGCCAGGACGTGGTGGATGCGTGTCGTGAATTGACCGACGGACGCGGCATGGACTATGTGGTAGAAGGCATCGGCGATACAAGCTTCCTCGCGCTCGGCGCGCGCCTCGTTGCGCAGGGGGGCCAGGTTGCGCTCTATGGCGCGCCACCGGAGTTATCCGTGACGCTCAACTGGGCTGGTACCGCGTCCGACTGGCACTTGCGCTTCATCAGTCCACGCGAGAGCGACGTGCATGATCTGGCGCTCGATCTGATGCGCCTCGGTCTTATCGACCTGCGCTCCTTTGTCAGCCACGTGCTGCCGTTCGATCGCATCGGTGAGGCGTTCCAACTGTTGCATGAGAAGCGGGCGCTCAAGCCTGTGATCCTGATCGACAACAACTGAGTGAGGAGGGAGCGAAGCCATGGAAAAACGGATGTTGGGCCGGACCGGCCTCGAGGTGGGCGTGGTCGGCCTGGGCGGGCTGTTCGTCTCGCGGCATGGTGGCGAGAGCCACGAGGAGGCGCGCCGTGCGGTGTGGCGTGCCCTGGAGTTGGGTGTCAACTATGTCGATACGGCGCCTGGGTACTTCGACAGCGAAGAGGTGCTCGGTTACGCGCTGGAGGGTGTCCCCCAGCCCTATTATCTCTCCACCAAGCTGGGCGGGCGACCGACACCGTTCGAGCCACAGGACGCCGACGCGCTGCGGCGCTCGGTCGAGGAGAGCCTGCGGCTGCTGAAGCGTGACTACATCGACATCCTGATCATCCATGAGCCCGACCGGCCGGGGCAGTACAACTGGTGGCGAGATCCTGTGGCCTATGAGGGGCCGGTGAACGACGTGTTGGACAAGCTCAAGGCCGAGGGGTTGATCCATTTCACCGGCCTTGGGGGTACCACTGTTTATGAGTTGCCGCCGATCATTGCCACCGGGCGGTACGATGTGGTGCTCACCGCCTTCAACTACAGCCTGCTCTGGCGCGAGGCCACCATTGCCGTCCTGCCGGAGTGCATCCGGCAAGGCGTGGGCGTCATCGCCGGCTCGCCGCTGCAGCAGGGCGCGCTCGCGAAGCGTTACGACGAGGACATCCGCGCGGGGGCACGCTGGCTGAGCCCACCACGCCGCGAGCAATATCGCCGGCTCTATGCCTTGGTGGATGAGACCGGCATTCCGCTCCCCGAGATGGCGTTGCGCTTCATGCTATCCAATCCCGCCATACATATGACCTTAATGGGCGCGCGTTCAGTCGGCGAGGTGGAAACCAACGTCGCGGCTGCGGAGAAAGGTCCACTGCCAGAGGAGTTGCTGCGCCGGTTGGACGAGATTGCGACGATGGTGCCGTTCCGTCCCTTCGAGGAGCCGTTCTCGCTCCCGTTCGAGCGCCCCTACGCCGGACCCGGTCACGCTTGAGAGCCACGTGTGCCGAGCACGCCTACAGGAATAGCCGTTTCCTGTGAAAGGTAATGAGGGTCATGCATCCGACAGTTCAGCCCCCGGTCCCGGATCTGCGCCTGCGCCAGGTCCATCTGGACTTCCACACGTCGCCCCTGATTCCTGGCGTAGCGCAGGACTTCGATCCCGATGAGTTCGCCCGCACATTACGCGATGCTCACATCGACTCGATCACCTGCTTCGCCGTGTGCCACCATGGCCTAAGCTACTATCCGACCAAGGTTGGCACCGTGCATCCGCACCTCACGCGCGACCTTCTCGGCGAACAGATCGAGGCGTGCCATCGCTACGGCATCCGTGCGCCCGGCTATCTGCCAGTGGTCTGGTCGGAAGAGCAGGCGAACCAGCACCCAGAGTGGCGCCAGGTCGGCAAGGACGGTTTCCCTGTCGGTCGCCGACCCATCGGCCCTATCCGTTTGCACGACTGGCAATGGCTGTGCATAAACAGCCCCTTTGCCGATCATCTAGCTGCCTCGGTGGAGGAGGTCGTGCGCGACTATCCCGTCGATGGGCTGTTCCTGGACATCGTCATGACGGTCCCACCAGGCTGCGTCTGCTCGTACTGCCTCAAGGGCATGAGCGCCGCCGGGCTCAATCCGGAGGACGACGACGACCTGCGGCGCTATGCCCTACGTGTGGAGCGCGGCTTCATGGAGCGGATCAGCCGACTCGTCTGGTCGATGCGTCCCGAGCTGACGCTGTTTTTCAATGCCCGTCTGCGTCTGAACGGCGACCCGGCCTTGGGGAACCGGCCAGAGTGCGACTACTACAGCCATTGGGAGATCGAGTCATTGGCCTCGGGTGGCTGGGGCTACGCGCATTTTCCCCTCTATAACCGGTACTTTCAGACGTTGGGCAAGCCCATGCTGGGAATGACGGCCGCCTTCCATCGCTCCTGGGCTGACTTCGGCACGGTCAAGAGCCAGGCCGCGCTGGATTATGAATGCTTCCGCATGCTGGCCGCCGGCGCGGCCTGCTCCATCGGCGACCAACTGCACCCTGGTGGGCGCCTCAATCCGGAAACGTATCGCCGTATCGGCCAGACCTATGCGGCCGTCGAAGCCAAGGAGCCGTGGTGTCAGGGTGCGCGGCCGCTAGTGGAGATCGGCGTACTGCTGACGCCAGGAGCTGACAGCGGCACAAAAATGACCGGTCTCGCGAGCGAGCAGGGCGCCCTGCACATGCTCACGGAACTTGGCGCGCAGTTTCAGGTGATCGATCGCGACACCGATCTGGCGCCCTATCGCGTCATCATCGCTCCGGATAGTGTGCGGCTTGACCTCACATTGGCGGTACGACTGCGCGCGCATCTGGCCGCGGGCGGCGCGCTCCTGCTTAGCCATGAATCCGGACTGGCGATCGACGGTCAGGGGTTCATGCTGGATGAGGAGATGGGGCTCGACTACCTTGGTCCCGGTCGCTACGACGTTGATTTCCTGCGCCCGGTCAACGGCCTGGAGGCGGAGATTCCACCCATGGATCATGCGCTGTACGAGCGAGGGAGCGCCGTACGGGCGCGGCCAGGCGCGCTGCAGTTCGGCATGCTCGTCCCCCCGTATTTCTCGCGCACATGGGAGCATTTCAATTCGCATGCCCAAACCCCACCTAACCTGACCGCTCACCCTGAATTGCCCGGGGTGACGCTGCGCGGTCGGGTCGCCTACCTCTCGCACCCACTCTTTCGCGCGTACCACCGGCACGGCTATCCCGTCTACCGCCAGGTGGTGGCAGCGATCCTACGCCGCCTACTGCCCGAGCCGCTGCTCCGGACGACGCTGCCCACCACCGCCGAGGTGACCCTGCTACGTCAGACCGCGCCCGCAGGCGCGGAGTACAGCGAGCGGTTGATTTGCCACATCCTGCACTACGTGCCGCAGCGGCGGGCTCCTGACCTCGACCTGGTCGAAGATGTGATAGCCCTGGACAACGTGGCGCTCGCTGTGCGGACGGAGTGGCAGCCGAGCGCTGCCTACCTCGCCCCCCAGCGCAGCCCCCTGGCGGTCACCATGGACGGCGCCTATGCGCGCATGGTCGTGCCTCACATAGAAGGCCATGCCATGGTCGTGCTGGAGGGGTAAGGACGCGGTTGTCGTCGGAACGACTGAGCGCGCGGGAGCGCGCGGGAGGAGCGATCATGCTGGAGACCGAGGCTGTTGTCTTTCGCGGGGTGCGCGACGTGGAGTATTGCCCGATGCTCCTGCCGGATCCATACCCTGCGGACATCGTGGTACAAACTGAGGTATCGGGCCTTAGCGCAGGCACGGAACTCTGGTACTACCAGGGCCGGCGCCCGCAGGATATCCGCTTCCCGGCCGTGCCCGGCTATCAGGCCGTCGGACGTGTGAGCGCGATGGGTGCTGACGTGCAGGGTCTACACGTGGGAGACCGCGTGTGCCTCAGGCGGTCGCGCCTGCCGCAGGAGTTCGATGGCAGTTGGATGGGCAGCCACCTTGCGACGCTCGTTGCCGACGCCCACGATGCAGTGCGCATAGAGACACCGGTGTCGAGCGAGCAGGCGGTGTTCTCTTCCCTGGCGGCAGTCGCGCTACGTGGCTTCCGAATGCTGCGCACGCGGCCCGGCGATACGGCAATCGTGCTCGGGCAGGGTATGCTGGGCCAGTTCTCGGCGCAGATCCTGCGCGCCTATGGCGTGCAGGTCTATACCGCCGACCTGGCCTCGGTACGTCAGGAGTTGTCCGCGCGCTTCTCGGCTGATCGTGCGGTGGCCGGAACGCACCGCGAACTGTTGGACAGCTTGGGCGATCTCGCGACCCATGGCGTCGATATCGCGGTGGATACGACGGGCCATGCACAGGCCATCAACTGGTGCGTGGAATGCATCCGGCCCCACGGCCAGATCCTGGTGCAAGGCTGGTACCCAGATCCCCATCAGATCGACGGGCACCGTGCCCATCACAAAGAACCCGCCCTGTTTTTTCCTTGCAGCCAGTATCCCCATGAGCAGCGTCAATGCCTGACCTGGCTCGCCGACGGCACACTGCATGCTGGTGAACTGATCACCCATCGCGCGAACCCTCGCGAGGCGGCGGACACCTATCGCATGCTTGACCGGGAGCCGGCCACTTGTCTGGGCGTTATCTTTATGTGGCGCCACCTGTGATGTAGCCCGAGCGAACGGAGGCAGCGAAATGTACGAGGCGACCCGCGAGTCGATCAGCGCCCACCAGGCGCCGGACTGGTTTCGTGATGCCAAGCTCGGCATCTTCATCCATTGGGGACTCTACTCGATCCCCGGCTGGGCGCCGACCAGTGGGCCACTGCCCGAGGTGGTAGCCCAGCAGGGCTGGGATGGTTGGTTTACGCGCAACCCCTACGCGGAGTGGTACGCCAATAGCATGCGCATCCCCGGCAGCCCCTCAGCGCAGTACCACGCCGACCACTACCCGGCAGGGTTCGCCTATGAAGACTTCGCCCCGCGCTTCAATGCCGGCGTCGCGGCCTGGGACCCGGCCGCATGGGCCGACTTGTTTGCGGCCGCAGGCGCGCGCTATGTGGTGCTGACCACCAAGCACCACGACGGTTTTCTGCTCTGGCCCAGCGCCCAGCCCAATCCGTACCGGCCGCACTATCACGCCGCGCGCGACCTCGTGGGCGACTTGACCGCCGCGGTGCGCGCGCGCGGCCTGACTATGGGCCTCTACTACTCGGGCGGCCTGGATTGGACCTTCAACGCCCACGTCATCCGCGATATCGCCGACTTGTTCACGACCATCCCTCAGCAGCCCGACTATGTGGCCTACGCCGACACGCACTTTCGTGAGTTGATCGATCGCTACGCCCCGGCGGTGCTCTGGAACGATATCGGTTACCCGACAGCGGCCGACCTCTACGATCTGTTCGCCTACTACTACAATCAGGTCTTGGAGGGCGTCATCAACGACCGCTTCAGCCAGGTGCCGTCAGACGCGCTATCCGACACCGCGCGCGAGCTCATACCAGGCATGCTGCCGACGCCTATGCACTACGATTTCCGTACCCCTGAGTACATGTCGTATCCTACGATCGTGCCTGAGAAGTGGGAGTCCACGCGCGGTTTGGGCTTCTCGTTCGGCTATAACCGCAACGAGACAGCGAGCGCCATGCTCTCGGCGGACGAACTGATTCGGTCGTTCGTGGACATCGTGAGCAAGAACGGCAATCTCCTCCTCAACATCGGTCCGATGGCCGACGGCACGATCCCATCCCTACAACGCGAGCGGCTGGTGGAACTCGGGCAGTGGCTGGGCACAAATGGGCCGGCTATCTATGGATCGCGCCCCTGGACCCAGGCCGAGGGTCGGACCGCCGACGGGATCAGTATACGCTTCACACAGAACGCCAACAGCGTCTATGCCATCTTGCTCGACACGCCGCGCACTCCCCAAGTGGTGATCGCGGATCTGGCGCTAGAGTCGATCTCGGCCATCCGCTTGCTGGGACAGGACGAGGATGCAACCTGGCGGCAGGATGATGGTCATCTCGTCGTCACCCTCCCCGCACGTCCGCTCGTCGGGCCGGCGCATACCCTGCGGCTGACGATGACCGGAGCATAAGCGTGCGCATCGACGATGCGGCGAGATCTGGGGAGCGTTCCCGTGCTGAGGTCACACGAACACGATTGTGCGAGAGTGCGTCATTGACGTTGAGTTGCTCCGTGGAGCGGCACCCCCATCCAAGGGGTTGTGATCGGTTGGTTATACTATTAGGTAGCACGTATGTCGCTAGGTCTAGCCGTTTGTCGGAGAGAACGTGTTTTGCAGAGAGATAGCACACCTAACACTACTTAGGATAAGCGCTTAGGGCAAATGAAAACGAGCCGCCGGAGGGGTTCACCCCGTCGCCATACCATCTCCCGGTCTGGCCTGTCCAGGGTGTCGGTTGTCGTAAAGGGTGCGCCGTCGTGTCATAAAGGCAGGGTGTCGCGCCGTGCGTCGGCCTTGGAAATTTAGACTGAGACAATGGTCCTCCTCTACAGTTGTAGTTAGGGGGGAACTAAAGCGAGGCTTCGGCGATAGTGGCATCGCCTGGCCACCGCTTGGTGCATCCGGCGCCAGACCGACCAGCCGAGCACGAACCAGGGCGTGGGGGTCCGCGGACGGAGCACCACCGAGAGCAAACGGCGCGCTTCCGGCACGCTCAGGGGCACGAGTGCGCGCGATTCCGCTTGAAAGCTCGCAGGATGCTCGGCGTCGGCGGTCGCAGACCCCCTTTTTGAGCCTCCGTTGCGTTGCCCCGTGCGCGCATGACCGTGAGGTAGGCGTGGGCGAACATGGCCAGCGTGATGTGTCGGTACCAGCCGTGCCACGAGCGCACCTCGTCGTGATCGAGCCCAACCTCCCCTTTCGCCGTCTTGAACCCCGTTTCGATCGTCCAGCGCAGCCCCGCTCCGCGTGCGATCTCCGCCAGCGTGGTTTCTTCTGGGGCTCCGACCATGAAATAGTCCACGGCGGGCTCCTTGTCCTCCGACGCGCTCACACGACGCCGTGCCACGAACCAGCGCGCCCAGCCCGGCTCCCCCACGCTCGCCGTGCGCACGCGGGCCCAATCGTACAGGCGCGGCCTCTTGGTGCCGTCGCCGGCGCTCAACCGCTGCCAGACCTCCGGCGGGAGTGTCGCCATGAGGGGGCCGACCCGAACCTGCTCCCAGCCGATGTAGGCCGCCGTGTTGGCGTCCACGGTGAAGACGTAGGATTGCCGGCGCTCGTCCAGGGCGTAGCGGATCCGCCCATCGCGCCCATAGACTTCGTCGCCCAACACCCACCGCACGGGCAAAGACGTGTCGAGGGCCCGCTCCAGGAGGTGCCACGCCAAGACTGGCTTGGTGGCGAAGGCCACATCCGCGGGCACGGCCGCCTGCTGGAGCCGTGTGGGGTCCGCCGTCCAGTCCCCTGGCAGGTAGAGGGCGCGATCCAGGAAGGTCTGGCCGTGGGGGCTGGCATAGAGCAGGAAGACACCGACCTGACAGTTCTCCAGTTGCCCGGTCATGCCGCAATACTGGCGTCCCACCCCGACCGAGTGCGTCCCTTTCTTGAGGATGCTGGTCTCGTCGATCACAAGAGCGGCCTCGGGGTCGCCCAGATGCGTGCGGACGTACGCAAAGAGGTCGTCATGGACGGCGTCGGCCTCCCATTGCGCCCGCCCCAACAGATGTTGCATGGCGTAGGGCGTGCGATCCCCCGCCTGTTCGGCCAACTGCCAGCCATTCTTGCGCGCCACGGGGCTGAGCAACCCGCGCAGATAGGCGGCGACCTGGCGTCGCGCTTCCGCCCGTGCAAAGCGGGGGCCAATCCGCGTGATAAGGGCACGCAGGGCGTTGGCCCAGGCGTTGATTTCGGCCAGGCTCGGGCCTGGGGGGGCCGCTCGCACTGGTGTCTCGATCGCATACATCTCGTCATATTCCTTACCGCGCAGCGGCAGCCTGTGTTCTCCATAGTACTCTGGACGGGGCCACAGTGTCATGATACTGTTGGTAAATGCGCTTTTGACCCGCTTTGTCTGCTGAGCCTACGCCTAACTCCATGTCGGCAATCCGCTGGACTAGGCCCTGCGAAAGGATTTACCAACAGTATCAGTGTCATGCGGCCCCGTCCAATAGTACTCCTTCGCGACGCTGTGCCGATGGCTGGACACGGGACCCGCTATGATGTGGCTATGCAGAATGATGCGGCTATGCAGACAAGCCCCGACAACGGAGGTGCCCGGCCAGCGCCGATGATGTCCCGCAGAGGACCCGCGCCACGGCGTGCCGCCCTGATGCGCATGCTTGAGGGGATGCGGCGCGGGCAACCCTGGCATGAGGCCGCGCAGGAGGCAGGGTGGGCGTCTAGTCGGTCGACGGCCTACCGCCTGCGGCGCCGCATGCGAACCGAGGGAGAAGAAGCGCTGCAGGATCGACGGCACGGTCACCCATCCGTGTTGCGCGAGCCCGTCCGCTACTGGCTAGAGGAGTACTGCCGCGCGCACCCTGAACTGCCGGGCCGTCTGATCCACGCAGCCCTCTGCGAGCGCTTCGCCCTGACCGTCAGTCTCCGCCAGGTCAACCGCGTCCGGTCTACCTCGGGTTTAGGCCGACGGATATGACATGCGGCGAAAGAGCGTGGCGTGCCTGCCACATGCCCCCCGGGCGATGTCTATGTAGGGTTGCGTAGCTTGGCCGGCACCTTCTAACTACAACTGTAGAGTCCTCTTGCACGGGGTAAGTGTGCGTCGATGTCTCATTCGTGATTTCCCGCTTATTGGCAGGCGCAAGACCCTGGCAAGGACGCTGTTAATTTTAACTACTGTATGACGATTTCGCGAATCGTTGCATCTGGTTTTTGGATGAGCAACTTACCCCCACTCTCCAATTCTTGGGTAACAAAAGATTCCGTTGCGATGGCGCGACGCAGTGTCGAAGTGATCGTGGTGTTACGCAACTCTGCCAGGCGCTTCAGTTCGGCCAAAACACCTTCGGGCAGGTTGACCGTTAGCTTTTTCGTCTCCATAGCACACCCTTTTCACGGACTTTTTCCATATGAGGCCCGTATAGTAGCCGTATTATAACCGTACCGTGGTTCTGCTGTCAACCGCGTCTTTAGAGTCATAGTTGACTGCCGTGGCGACATTGGGCTATGCTGGACTCGACCACCACTCGAGATAGGAGGATCAGACCATGCCTTCGCGTACGGACATTGTCGAGGCGCATCTAGCGGACGGCACGCGGCTCTTCATCGAAGCGACACACCTGGGCGGTGAGGCTAATGTGGGGCGCAAGGATCTGTCGTTCGATGGTGTTGTGGAGACGATTGGTGAGATAGCCAAGGCTCTGAAACAGACTCTGGAGGAGGCCAAGCCGCGCAAGGCCAGCCTGGAACTGGGGATCGATGTGGGCGTCGAAGCAGGCCAATTGACGGCCCTGCTGGTCAAGGGTACGGGCAGCGCCAATCTCAAGGTCACGCTGGAGTGGGGCGAGTAGGGGCAGACAAGCGCGGAGGCCAAGGTGGGCGTAGCGCTAGAGGCGTTGCTGCGCGAGTGTATCGTGCGGGTCGATTCTACAGTGTCCGGAACTGGTTTCTTTGTGGCACCGGGCTGGATCCTGACCTGTGCCCACGTCGTGGATGGCATCGAATTGGGGCAGCCAGTTCAAGTGACCTGGCAGCACCAACTCTACCAGACCACACTGCTGGCGCGGGCCGGACCCACATTACGGGAGCCGCAGGGGCCGGACTTAGCCCTACTAACTGTTGAGCGACTTGACCACCGTTGTGTGCTGCTGGCTCCCGATCTCAAACTAGGCGATACATTGTACAGCTATGGCTACAGCTACGTGCCTGACTGGAGTGCGCCGGCACAAGGTGATCCGGTGTTGTTGCACTATGTTGGAGGAACGGATGATGGCCGGCTGCTCAAGATGGGGGAGGAGCAAGTGGAGCACGGGATGAGTGGCGCTCCACTGCTGAATCTGCGTAACGGCGTGGTGTGCGGGGTGGTCAAGAGCACACGAGATGATCGCCAAGCGCTCGGGGGGCGAGCAGTGCCGATACAGGAGGTGCTTGAAGCATTCCCAGGGCTAATGGTGGCGCAGCGAGAGTACCACGATCAACACGAACACTGGCGCGCGGCGCAAGAAGGCGATAGCGTCATCAATGACCGCGGCAGTATCAATACACAGCCTCTATTCAGTATGGGAAACCCATCTTGGATAAATGCAGGTATTCAAGCGACGGCTTCTCACTTGCAGGAGTGGAAGGTCGTCCACACGACCGTCCAGGATCTCTACATGACCACACGTCTTGTTGAAAAGACCGTATTGGTAGCGGAACAGGATCCATCAGAAGTGATGATATACAATCTTGAGCATATTTGGTTTAGCACATGCGAACCAAAGGCTAGTAAAATTGCTAAGGAGTTTCAACTATTGACTCGCGTTAGGAATAGGAGCATGTCGGAGCTCCTTTTCATGTTGAATGGGACCGATAGCGTTCCTGCGAGAATAAGAGAACTACGCACCGGCGACAGGAGTAGAGTTGCTAGGTTGAGAGGTACAGTGTACCAGCTCATATCCATGCTAGAAGAATTGCTCAAGGTTGCCGACCTGAACATTATCGAAATAGCAACGTCTATCGGGACCTGAGATCGGCACTATGGAAGCGAACCTGCACAATCGTGATGACCTATACCTGAAGAATATAGATGATAGCTACGCCAACTTTATGCACGAAGCAGGGATTGAAGATCCAGTTGAGTATGGTAGAGATCTTCTCAAGCAAGTCCGTTTGGTTGGCCGTTTTGTGGCCGATCCACTTATGCGCGAGCATTACGCTCAGACAGCTCGTAACATCGGAGACCGTTTGCTTACCTTAACTGGCGAATACCTCCCAGTCCGCCTCGAACCTCTTGATACTCGGATTGATACACAGAGTGTGCGCGAGAGCGTCAGCAGGACGGAGATTGAACATACCACTTGGAGCATAAGCCCGGTGCCGTTCATGGTGCCTTATGCAGTTAGCGTCTGCTTGGGGCGTGACGAGGAACTGGCGACGCTGGACCGGCTGCTGGAAGCTAAGGGCAGCGTGGTCGCTCTGACAGGTCTGGGTGGGGTGGGCAAGACCCTACTGGCGGCGACATACGGTCACCGCTTCCGTACGCGCTTCCCTGGGGGGGTGTTCTGGCTACACATGGGGGACATGACGGGCATCGCGGTGCAGGTGGCAGCGTGCGGTGGGCCAGGTGGATTGGCGTTACCGGGATGGGAGGGGGCCGACCTGGCGGGCCGCGTGGCGCTGGTGCGGGCAGGCTGGCAGCGGGTCAGTCCGTTCCTGCTGGTCTTCGATGACCTAGAAGATCCTGCATTGCTTGCGGAGTGGCGACCCACCACGGGCGGATGCCGCGTGGTGATCACCAGCCGGCGTGCGGAGTGGCCAGCGATGAGCGGGGTGCAGGTGCTCCCGGTGAGCGTGCTGGCGCGTGCGGCGAGCCGGGAGTTGCTGTGCCGCCCATGGGCCGTGGCTCGTGGCGAGCCACTAGAACGCATGTTGGCCGATGCAGCGGTAGATTCAATCTGCGCTTTGCTCGGTGATCTACCGCTTGCGTTGGCCCTGGCCGCGGCCTACCTGGCCACGTATCCAACGCTGAGTTTGGAGGCGTACCACGCGAAGCTGCGGCAGGCGGTGGAGGCGGAGGCGTTGTTAGAGGAGCGTTCCTTAAGCGGCCTGGTGGAGGGAGTACTTCCGACAGCGCATAAGACTGATGTGGCTGGGACCATCGCGCTGAGCTACGAGCAACTGGAGGCGGCGCAGCCGGTGGATGCGCTGGCACTGCGGCTGCTGCACCGGGCGGCGTGTCTGGCGTCGGCGCCGATCCCGCGTGCGCTGCTGCTGCGGACGTTGGGAGGGGACCCAGCAGAATTGGCAGCGGATGGGCCAGAGGCGGATGCGCTGCGGCGGCTGAGCGCATTGGGTCTGCTGAGTGCGGAGAGTGACAGCACGCTGCGCCTGCACCCTCTCATCGCTGCCTACGTGCGCGCCCACATAAGCGACCTGGCCCCCGACGTAGCGGCGGTGGAGGAGGCGTTGGTCGATGAGGCCCGTCGCCTAAACGCGACGGGCTATCCGACGGCGCTGCTGCCGCTGCACGCGCACCTGCGTGCTGCGACGGAACGAGCCATGGCGCGGGCGGATGTGCGTGCTGGGGCCTTGTGCGATGTGTTAGGCGACTATTTGACGTTGAGTGGGGCTTATGCAGAGGCCCGCCCCGTCGTCGAACGGGCATTGGCGATCTGGGAACAGGCGCTCGGTTCGGACCACCCCGACACTGCCGCCAGCCTGAACAACCTGGCCGGCCTGCTGCAAGCCCAGGGCGACTATTCTGGGGCGCGTCCCTTGTACGAGCGCGCCCTAGCGATCTGGGAACAGGTGCTCGGTTCGGACCACCCCAACACTGCCGCCAGCCTGAACAACCTGGCCGGCCTGCTGCGGGCCCAGGGCGACTATTCGGCGGCCATGCCTCTGTACGAGCGCGCCCTGGCCATCGACGAGGCCGTCTATGGTGACGACCACCCCAATATTGCGACAGATCTCAACAACCTGGCTGGCCTGCTGCGAGCGCAGGGGGATTATGCCGCAGCCCGGTCGCTCTATGAGCACGCCTTGGCTATTTGGGAGAAGACGCTGGGTCCCACCCATCCCGACACTGCCCAAAGCCTCAACAATCTGGCCGGTGTACTCCTGGATCAAGGCGACCTCGCCGCGGCCCAGCCCCTCCTTGAGCGCGCCCTGGCAGTGTGGGAACAGGCGCTCGGCCCGGCTCACCCCACCACTGCTAGCAGCCTGAACAACCTGGCCAACCTGCTGCAAGCCCAGGGTGATCTCGCCGCGGCCCGGCCTCTCCTTGAGCGCGCCCTTGGTATCCGCGAGGAGGTACTCGGCCCGGCTCATCCCGACACGGCCAGCAGTCTGAACAACCTGGCCAGCCTGTCGCGCGCAATGGGTCACTCTGCCGCTGCGCGCCCGCTCTTCGAGCGTGCCCTGGCGATCAACGAGCAGGTGCTTGGTCCCACCCACCCTACCACCGCCACTAGCCTGAACAACCTGGCCAGCTTGCTACACGATCAGGGCGACTTCGCGGCAGCGCGTCCCCTGTATGAGCGGGCTCTGGCCATCGACGAGGCCGCCTACGGTCCTGAGCATCCCAAGGTGGCCACCGATCTGAACAACCTGGCCAGCCTGTTGCACGCAATGGGCGACCTCGCCGCCGCGCGCCCGCTCTTCGAGCGCGCCCTGGCGATCTTAGAACAGATGCTTGGTTCTGAACACCCCGACATCGCCACTAGCCTGAACAACCTGGCCAACTTGTTGCACGATCAAGGCGACGATGCCACAGCACGACTGCTTCTCGAACGAGTGCTGGCCATCTGGCAGCAGCGGGAGGACAGAGCTAGAGAGGCTGCCACCTTCTATAACCTGGGCGGAGTGGCGGCGGCGCTGGGGCGTTCGGAGGAGGGGGCGCGGTTGCTGGCCTTGTGTGTGTTGATCGAGGCACGGATCGGGCATTCAGATGCCGATGCAGATCGGGCGACCCTCCTGGAGTTGGTAGCCGGGACAGACGCGCCGAGGGCTGAGACGGCTGAGCGGCGGGTGGAGGAACTGCTGGAGGAGGCTGTGGCGGCATATGCGAATGATCGTGGGTGGGATTGGGTGCGGGTGGCCTTCCCTGGGGCGTAGGCCAGGGACAGATCGGTACATCTGCTGAGGATGTGAGGTGTGCGACTGACCACCGATCTCGTTCTCGGAACGCCCACACGGGCCGAATAAGCCGCCGCCGCACGACCGCTGTAAGCGCCAGTTTTGATGATGCTGCTGGCGAACCCTCTGGCACGAGTTTTAGGCGCGTTAAACTGTGTGTCGTCACGCATGCTTTTGACCTGCTGACAAGGCTCCATTGAGGTTCGCCAGCAGCATCTTTTGATCTGGCACTCACAACCGCTGTTGGAACAAGGTTTGTGTGTGCAGTACCCCAACGAACATCCGCCCCCGAGCTGCGGTCGATCGGTCCATGCGGCAGAGGCCCGTCCCCCCCCGTTTCTCGCGGTCGCCACGCCGGCGCTGTGTGTCCCCCGACGACGCGGGCCACACGCCACACAGGGCGGCGGGGCACCGGAGAAAGTCACTCCGGTGCTCACCAGTCCTCATTCCTCCTGCCGCACGTCGGCGTCGATGTGGCCCTGTCCGTCAATCGCGAGCACCGCCCTTCCCCACGGCGTCTCCACCTCGATCGCCGCGATATCGACCAGATCGAACGCCACGGCGTCCGCCGCCGGCCAGTGCGACCCGTCACGCCGGGTGACACGGAGGCGGACCTGCGGGGACGGCGGCCGCTCCCGCACTGGCCGGCCTTTGGCCGCCGCGACCTTCCGTACGTCGCGTCGGAAGTCCAGGGGGCTATAGGGTCGGCCCGCGGTCACCTGATCGGCGGCGTAGCCCAACGCGGCGGCCGGGTCCGGCGCGGCGAGCGCCTCGTCGTACCAGACCATCTCCGGCAGCACCTCGACGATGCCGGCGTCCAGGGCACCGCCCTCGATCACTCCGTGGATCTGCGCCAGGCGGTAGACCCGCCCCGGTTCGATCCCCAACTCGGTCGCGAGCTGCCGCACCGCCGCCGTCCCCCGGCCGTCGCGCTCCGCCCGGCCGACCACGCGCTGGAGCGCCTCGTGGGCCAGGGCGCCGCGCGCCCGCCAGCGGCTCGCCTCATCATGGGCGAGGTACGCCCACGCGCGCAGGATCTGCTCGTCGGAGAGCAGCGGCGTGAGCGCGATGAGTTGTCTCTCGGCCGCGGCGTCCCGGTCCAGCGCGGCGAAGATGTCGCCGAGCGCCCGGTCCCACGTGGGTAGCGAGTAGCAACGGAACAGAAAACCCGCCTAAGCTCAGCGCCTCGTGTTATCAGAAGCAATTCTAGCCCTCTACCGTCGCTCTGGGACCGTAT
>JAABUX010003042.1_pt1 | contig 22753 bp, 27 predicted proteins | sample 5561851 | NCBI WGS metagenome assembly JAABUX01 (sample SAMN10711883, study PRJNA513361) | rock metagenome | isolation source: Antarctica rocks | place: Antarctica: Victoria Land, Richard Nunatak red sandstone | collected 2016-01-03 | reverse complement strand
TTGACCGAGGGTATGGCCAACGTCGGTGTGAGCATCGGCGTCGCCATGCTGCCCGACGCCGGGCCGAACCTCACCGAGACGATGCGCGCCGCCGACCGCGCGCTTTACTGGGCAAAGGACGCGGGGCGCGAATGCTATCGATTGTTCGACGCCGATCCCGAAGCCGCGCTCGCCAAAATGCGTGTCGCCGCCTGAAAACTATCGAAGCGCGCGCTCCAGCGTCGCGCGGCGCGCGACATGGTCGGGCATCGTGGCCGCCATCAGCGCCTTGAAGCCGGGGCTATGATCAAAGTGCACGAGATGGCAAAGTTCGTGCGCGATGACGAAGTCGATCGCCTCTACTGACGCCCGGATCAAGTCGCGCGACAACGTCATCCGCCCATCGCGCGCAAGGCTCCCCCAGCGGCGCTTGAGCGTGCGCACCGTGATCGGTGGTAACGCCAACCCGCGCGCGGCGAAGGGCGGGAACAGCGCCGCGAGCCGCTCGGCATAGACGCGCCGCGCCTCCGCCAGCCGCCAGCGCGCCAGCAACACCGCGCGCGCTTCGATCCGCGCCGGACGGTGCAGGCTGAGCATCAGCCGCTCGCCCTCTAAGCGCACGCCCGTTCGCAGCCCGGTCTCGACCGCGAGCCGGTAGGCCTGCCCCAGATGCAGGTGCACCTCGCCCTCGGCGAACGTCGGCGGCGGCGTGCGCGGTGGCCGCGCCGCCACCCGCGCGCGTGTGTCGCTTATCCACGCGCGGCGGTCCTCGACGAACGCCAGCACGCGCCGCTCCGCCGCGCGCTTGGGTGCGCGCACGATCACCGCGCCCTCGGCGTCGATCACGATCGCCAGCGTTCGCCGGTCCGAGCGAATCAGCGTGAAGGCGAGGTCGCCGCGCGTCAGCGCCACTCCGCCGCCGCGTTTAGCCATGCTTGGGCAACGCCCGCACCACGCTCGGCAGGATACCGCGCACCATCACCGCCACCCCCGCGACGGTCGGGTGCAGCCGATCGGACAATTGCAGATCGGGATGCAGCGTCACCCCGTTCAGGAAAAACGGGTATAGCGGCGCGCGATATTTGCGCGCCAGATCGGGATAGATCGCGTCGAACTCGCGCGCGTAGCCCGGCCCCAGATTGGGCGCGGCGAGCATTCCCCCGATCAGCACCCGAATCTTACGTCGCGCGAGGTTGGCCAGCATCGTATCCAGATTGGTGCGAGTGATCGCTGGGTCCTGTCCCTGCAGCATGTCGTTCGCGCCCAGCTCAAGGATCACCAGGTCCGGCGTGGCGTGCAGCCCGGCGAGCACCCAGTCGAGCCGCGCCCGCCCGCCCGTGCTCGTATCGCCCGAGACCCCCGCGTTATGCACCGTGGCCGCGATGCCGCGCGCCCGCAGCGCGCGTTCGAGCTGCGCGGTGAATCCTTGTGTCACGGGCAGCTGATATCCCGCCGTCAGACTGTCGCCGAACGCGAGGATCAGCGGCTGCACGGGCGAGGCGGCGGTGGGCAGGGTCAGCAGCAGCGCCGCCGCGATCGGTCGCAATATCGCGCGCAGCCACCTAAGTGCGGCAAAGAACATGGACGTATCCGGGAAAGAGGCTTGAGCTTGGCCGCTATCATCATCCGCGCGCGCGATGTCACGCTCTCGCTCGGCAGCGGCGAGGGGCGGGTCGACATCCTGCGCGGCATCGATCTCGAAGTGGGTGCGGGAGAGACGATCGGCGTGACTGGCCCATCGGGCTCGGGCAAGTCGTCGTTGATGGCGGTGCTGTCGGGGCTCGAACCCGCGAGCGGCGGCACCGTCGAGGTGGCGGGCCAGGACTTCCGCGCTTTGGACGAGGATGGCCTCGCGCAGGCACGACGCGGCCGCATCGGCTTGGTCCTCCAGGCCTTCCACCTGATCCCGAGCATGACCGCGCTTGAAAATGTCGCGGTTCCGCTCGAACTCGCGGGTCACGCCGACGCCTTCCCGCGCGCCAGCGCCGAACTCGCCGCCGTCGGCCTCGCGCATCGCACCGGCCATTATCCCACCCAGCTTTCGGGCGGCGAGCAGCAGCGTGTCGCCATCGCGCGCGCGCTCGGCCCCGCGCCCGCGCTGATCTTTGCCGACGAACCCACGGGCAACCTCGACGCCGCAACGGGGGAGAGCGTGATGGACCTCCTTTTCGCGCGCCGACGCGACGCGGGCGCTACGCTCCTCCTCATCACCCACGACCTCGCTTTGGCGCAGCGGTGCGCGCGCGTGATCGAGATGCGCGACGGCCGCATCGTGCGCGAACGGGCGGGGTCGTGATCCGCCCATGATCGCGCTACGCCTCGCTATCCGCGAACTGCGCGGCGGGCTGCTCGGCCTGCGCCTGCTCGCGGTGTGCGTTTTCCTCGGCGTCGCCGCGCTCGCCAGTGTCGGCAGCCTGTCCTCATCGATCCTCGCAGGCCTGAACGCGAGGGGCCGCGAGATCCTGGGCGGCGATATCGAGATCGAACTGCCGTTGCGCGCCGCCACTCCCGCCGAGCGCGCCGCTTTTGCTAGCGCGGGGACCGTGTCCGAGGTTGTCCGTGCTCGCGCTATGGTTGGCCGGGGTGACGCGCGTGTTTTGGCGGAAATGAAAGCGGTCGATCCGCGCTGGCCGCTCTACGGCAGCGCGACCCTCGCCGGTGGTCGCGCCATCACACCCGCGCTCGGGCGAGATGGTGTCGCGCTCGCCCCCGCGCTCGCGGATCGGCTCGCCGTGCGCCCCGGCGATCGTGTCGAGGTCGGCGCAACGCAGCTCACCGTGCGCGGCCTGATCGCGGACGAACCCGATCGCGCCAGCAGCGGCCTCGCCTTCGGCCCGTCGATCGTGATCCCTTTGGCGGCGCTCCCCGCGACGCAGATCCTGCAACCGGGTAGTCTCGCCAGCCATCTCTATCGCATCGCGCTGCCCGCCACGGCCGATCCCAAGGCGACGCTCGCCGCGCTCAAGCGCCAAACCGGTGGCAACGGCTGGGAGGTGCGCGACCGCTCGAACGGCGCGCCCGGCCTGCGCCGCTTCGTCGAGCAGCTCGGCCAGTTCCTGACGCTGGTGGGCCTGAGCGCGCTTGTCGTCGCGGGGGTCGGGGTGGGGCAGGGCGTCACCGGCTATCTCGCTTCCAAGCGCGGCACGATCGCCACATTGAAGGGATTGGGCGCGCGCAGCAGCACGATCGGCGCGAGCTACCTGATCCAGATCGCCGCCGTCACGCTCGGCGCGGTTATCTTCGGTCTCATCGTCGGCGGAGCGGCACCTTGGGCGTTCGCGCGCCTCGCTGCGGACGCGCTCCCCGTCACGCCGGACCTGCGCGTCCAGCCGCGCCCGCTGTTGCTCGCCGCCGCTTACGGGGCGCTCGTCGCGTTCGCCTTCGCGCTTTGGCCGCTCGCGTCCGCCGCGCGCACCAACCCCGCGCGTCTGCTGCGCGCCGATTTGGAAGCGCCCGCGCGCCCCGGCCCGGCAACATGGGTGAGCATCGCGCTCGCCGCCGCGCTGCTGCTCGTGCTTGCGGTCGGCGGCTCGGCCAACCCCGAGTTCGCCGCCGCCTTCGTCGGCGGGGTGGCCGCGCTCGTCGCACTCCTGTTCGGCCTCGCCGCGCTCGTGCGCTGGGCGGCGGCGCGCGCGCGCCGTCCGGCCAATCCGATTGCCCGCCTCGCGCTCGCCAATTTGCATCGCCCCGGCGCGCCGCTCGCCGAACTGGTCGTCGCATTGGGGCTCGGCCTCAGCCTGTTCGCCACGCTCGCGGTGATCGAGACCAGCCTCGCCGCGCGCATCGCGGGCGCGTTGCCGAGCGGCGCGCCCGATCTGGTCTTCATCGATCTTCCCAAGGAGACCATCGGCCCCTTCCGCGCCATGGTTGCCCGCACCGTGCCGGGCGCAAAGGTCAACGCGGTCCCGTCGCTGCGCGGGCCCGTCGCGGCGGTCAACGGCGTGCCCGTATCGCGCATCCGCCGCCCCGAAGGCGCGTGGGTACTGAGCGGCGACCGTGGCCTGACCTACGCCGACACCGCTCCGCAAGGGAACACGCTGGTGGAGGGCCACTGGTGGCCGGTGGGCTATAGCGGCCCGCCGATCGTCTCGATGGACGTGACGCAGGCGCGGCTGCTCGGCCTCAAGCTCGGCGACCGCATCACCGTCTCGGTGCTCGGCGTCGATCTGGAGGCGCGCATCGCCAACTTCCGCAAGTTGAATTTCCAGCGCCCCGCGCTCCAATACATGTTCGTCTACGATGCGGCCGCGCTGCGCGATGCTCCGCACACCTGGGTCGCCACCATCGCGCTGCCGCCGCGCGCGGATACGCGAGCGCTGCGCCGCGCCGCGGCGAAGGATTTCGCCACCGCCTCCTTTGTCGATCTGCACGAGGCGCTGGGCCAGGTGAACGATCTGCTCGGCCAGATCCTGTTCGCGGTGCGCGCTGCCGCCTCGGTCACCATCGCGGCGGGTATCGCGGTGCTCGTCGGCGCGCTCGCCGCCGGTCGCCGCGCGCGCACCTACGATGCGGTGATCCTCAAGATGCTCGGTGCAACGCGCGGCCAAGTGCTGCGCGCCGCCGCGATCGAATATGGCGCGCTGGCGCTGATCGTCGGCGTGTTGGCGCTCGCGCTCGGCCTCGCGGCGGGATGGGCGGTGCTGACCTATATTCTCCAGCTGCCGTTCGCGCCCGCTCCCGCGCCCGTGATCGCGACCGTGGCTTTGGGCGCGTTCGTCACCGTCGTGCTTGGGCTTGGCGGATCGTGGAGCGCGCTCGGCGTGTCGCCCAACCGGGTGCTGCGCGAACTGTGACGCGTGTCGGCATCGGCATCGACATCGATATCGGCCGCGCCCGGCCGGACGAACGCGATGCGCTCGTAACGCTCGGCCGTGAAAGCTACCGCGCGCATAACGGCCATCTGTGGTCGGACGACGGGCTGATCCGCCATCTCGCGCGCCGCTTCGATCCCGGCGCGGTCCTGGCCGACCTCGCGTCGCCCACGGTCGAATATCTCGTCGCGCGCGAGGGCGGGGCGCTGGCGGGATATGCCAAAGCCGTTCTCGAACGCCCGGTGCCCGGACATCAGGAGACCGGCATCGAACTTGAACGCCTGTATCTGGACGCCTCGCGCACGGGGCAAGGCGTGGGTACCGCGCTGCTGGGCGCAGTGACCGCACTGGCGCGCGAAAATGGCTGCCGCGTGTGGCTCGATGTGCTCAAGCCCAACCGGGAAGCGCGGCGCTTCTACGAGCGCCACGGGTTCGAGACGATCGGCGAACTCCCGTTCGCGACCGACCGTGGCGCGTTCGGCTTCTGGATTATGCGCCAATCCGCCAACGTTGAAACTTTACGCTCACTAGGCGATATAGCGATAAGAAGCGGTCATCCCGGCCGCGACTGGGAGTGAACACACATGGTCGACCGAGTGGACCCCCGGACCGCCTACGGCGCGGGCGTGCGCGCGGGCACGGCGTCGTACGATGCCGGGCTGCGGTCCTATATGCTTTCGATTTACAACATGATGGCGGGCGGCGTGCTGCTGACCGGCATCGTCGCCTTCTTGTTTTCGCGTGGCGGCATGGACTCCTATGCGGCGCAGGTGTTTCTGCACGGCGGCATCCTCAAGTACGTCGTGATGTTCGCGCCGTTGATCATGGTTTTCGCGCTCGCGGGCGGCATCAACCGGATGTCCGAGACGAACGCGCGCGGACTATATTGGGCGTTCGCGGTGGTCATGGGCGTTTCGCTCTCCACCATCTTCCTCGTTTACACGAATAGCTCGATCGCGACGACATTCTTCGCGACTTCGGCTGCGTTCGGCGGGTTGAGCCTGTACGGCTACACGACCAAGAAGAACCTGTCGGCGCTCGGCACCTTCCTGATCATGGGCGTTGTCGGTTTGATCGTTGCGATGATCGCCAACATGTTCATCCAGTCGGGTCCGCTCGCGCTGGTGATCAATGCGGTTGGCGTGCTGATCTTCGCGGGGCTGACCGCGTACGATACGCAGAAGCTGAAGAATGTTTACGCGCAGGTCGCTGGATCCGATTTCCGTGGCAAGTCGGTGATCATGGGCGCGTTGACGCTTTATCTCGACTTCATCAATCTGTTCATGTTCATGCTGCGTTTCATGGGCGGCCGCCGCTAAGCGGTTCCGTCCCGCGCGCGAAACAAGGCTCGGCCGGACTTCCGGTCGGGCCTTTTTCGTGGGTATAGCGCGGGCGATGAGCAACATCGCATTCGTCGGGCTAGGCAACATGGGTTCGGGCATGGCCGCGAACCTCGTCAAGGCGGGGCATAGCGTGCACGCCTTCGATCTGTCGGACGCCGCGCTCGCCCGCGCGCAGGCGCATGGCATCGCGCGCGCCGCAAGCGCGTCCGCCGCCGCCGAGCAAGCCGACGCCATCGTCACCATGCTCCCGGCGGGCACGCATGTCCGCGCGGTGTACGAGGGCGAGCTGTTCGCCGCCGCACGGGCCGATGCGGTGCTGATCGACTGCTCGACGATCGACGTCGCCACTGCGCGCACGGTCGGCGAGGCGGCGGCGGCGCGCGGGCTCGCGATGGTCGATGCGCCCGTTTCGGGTGGCACCGGCGCCGCCGACGCGGGCACGCTCACTTTCATGGTCGGCGGCTCGCAGGACGCGTTCGCGCGCGCGCAACCGATCCTCGCCGCGATGGGCAAGGCGGTCATCCACGCGGGCGGTGCGGGCGCGGGCCAGGCGGCGAAGATTTGCAACAACATGATCCTGGCGGTGACGATGATCGGCACCTGCGAGGCGTTCGCCTTGGCGCGCAAGCTGGGGCTGGAGGATCAGACCTTCTTTGACATCGCGTCCAAAGCCAGCGGCCAGTCGTGGAGCCTGACCACCTACTGCCCCGTCCCCGGCCCGGTTCCCGCGTCGCCCGCCAACCGCGATTACGAGGGCGGCTTCGCGACCGCGCTGATGTTGAAGGACGTGCGGCTGGCGCTCGAGGCGGGTCGCAGCGTTGGGCAGGCGCTACCGCTCGCGAGCGAGGCGGGAGCGATGTACGAGCTGTTCGCCGGTTTGGGGCAGGGTGGACGCGACTTCTCGGCGATCCTCAAGCTGCTCGACGGGAGCTTGATCGAACAGGGTGCGTAGATTTTCGCAGTCCAGCGTCGCCGTGGTCCTACTCAAACCGTTCGATGCAGTTTTTTGCGTAAGAGGCTTGCGTTTCGGTTCCGTGCGCGCGACGGTCAGCGCACAAGGGAGCCAGACCAATGCCGACGATGTTATTCACCGCACTCCAGAAGTATGCAGTTTTCAAAGGTCGTGCGCGCCGCAAGGAATATTGGCAGTTGATCCTGCTCAGTTTCCTCGTCCAGATTGCGGCTGCGATCATCGATCGCGTGCTTGGCCTCAGTGGCTACGGCAATCGGGGACCATTCTCCCTCATCGCCAGCCTCGCCTTTCTCGTTCCCAGCATTGCGGCGGGTGTTCGCCGGATGCACGATACGGACCATTCGGGTTGGTACCTGCTCATCCCGTTCTACAACTTCTATCTCGCGGTGATAAATGGCACGCCCGGGCCGAACAGGTACGGCCCCGATCCCAAGGGCGCGGCCCTTGGTGAGGTATTTGCCTAACGCCTGCTTCACCCGCGTTCGAGAGCGCACCAGGTGGCAAATTATCGTCTGTATTTCAGGCGGCACCGCATCGGTGCGAGGATCGGGTATCCGACCCTCGCACGCGGTTACGCCTCCACCGGTTCGTCGTCCCCCACATCGCTCGCCGCCTCCTCGCCCTTCTTGCGGCGCGTGGACTTGGGCTTGGGCGCGGCGGGGGTGATCTCGAACGCCAGCGTGTCGTCCTTCAGTTCGACGCGCACCTCGCCGCCGTTGACCAGCTTGCCGAACAACAGCTCCTCGGCGAGCGGTTGCTTGACCTTTTCCTGGATCAGGCGACCCATCGGCCGCGCGCCGAACAGGCGGTCGTAGCCGCGCTCGGTCAGCCATGCCTTCGCCTCGTCGGACAAGGTGATGTGCACCTCGCGGTCGGCCAGTTGCAGTTCGAGTTCGAGAATGAACTTTTCTACAACGCGCGCCACCATCTCGGGTGGCAGATAGTCGAACGCCACTACCGCATCCAGGCGGTTGCGGAACTCGGGCGAGAACATGCGCTTGATCGCCTCCGCATCGTCCCCCTCGCGCGCCATCGCGCCGAAGCCGACCGCTTCGCGCGCCATATCGGCTGCGCCCGCGTTGGTCGTCATGATCAGGATGACGTTGCGGAAGTCGACCGTCTTGCCGTGGTGATCGGTCAACTTGCCGTTGTCCATGACCTGCAACAGGATGTTGAACAGATCGGGATGTGCTTTCTCGATCTCGTCCAACAGCAAGACGCTGTGCGGATGCTGATCGACCGCGTCGGTCAACAGCCCGCCCTGATCGAAGCCGACATAGCCCGGAGGCGCGCCGATCAGCCGTGATACGCTGTGCCGCTCCATATACTCGCTCATGTCGAAACGCGTCAGCGGAATGCCCAGGATGTGCGCCAGCTGCTTGGCCACCTCGGTCTTGCCCACACCAGTCGGACCGCTGAATAGATAGTTGCCGATCGGCTTGGCCGCATCGCGCAACCCAGCCCGCGCCAATTTGATCGCCGACGCGACACGCGTAATCGCCTTATCCTGCCCGAACACGACGCGCTTGAGATCGGTCTCCAGCGTCGCCAGCGCCGCCTTGTCGTCGACACTCACCGACTTGGGTGGGATGCGCGCGATCGTGGCAATGACCGCCTCGATCTCCTTCTGTGTGATCACCTTTTTGCGCTTCTTGAGTTCGACCAGCATCTGTGATGCTCCCGCCTCGTCGATCACATCGATCGCCTTGTCGGGCAACTTGCGGTCCGAGATATAACGCGCGCTCAGTTCCACCGCCGCCTTGATCGCGTCGGCGGTGTATTTGAGCTTGTGGTGCTCCTCGTAATAAGGCCGCAGTCCTTCCATGATCAGGATCGCGTCCTCGATCGAAGGCTCGTTGACATCGATCTTCTGGAAGCGCCGCAGCAGCGCGCGGTCCTTCTCGAAGTGCGAGCGGAACTCCTTGTAGGTGGTCGATCCGATGCACCGGATCGCGCCCGACGACAGCGCGGGTTTAAGCAGATTGGACGCATCCATCGCACCGCCCGAAGTCGCCCCCGCGCCGATCACCGTATGGATCTCATCGATGAACAGGATCGCGTGCGGCAGCTTCTCCAGCTCGGTCACGACGTTCTTCAACCGCTCTTCGAAGTCGCCGCGATACCGGGTCCCCGCCAGCAACGCGCCCATGTCGAGCGAATAGATCACCGCGGGCTTGAGCACATCGGGCACATCCCCTTCGACGATCTTGCGCGCCAGCCCCTCGGCGATCGCGGTCTTGCCCACCCCGGGCTCGCCCACATACAGCGGATTGTTCTTCGACCGGCGGCACAGGATCTGGATCGTCCGATCGACCTCGGGCCCTCGCCCGATCAGCGGATCGATCTTGCCGAGCTTTGACTTCTCGTTCAGATTGACGGTGAACTGCTTGAGTGCATTCTCACCGCCCTTGCTTTTGCCTTGCGGCTTTTCGGCGGGACCATCATCGTCCTTGTCCGCGCCCTTGATCTGGCGCTGCTCGCCCATCCCCGGCACCTTGGCGATGCCGTGGCTGATAAAGCTGACCGCGTCCAATCGGCTCATATCTTCCTGCTGGAGAAAGTACACCGCGTGCGACTCCCGCTCGGAGAACAGCGCGACGAGCACGTTCGCCCCCGTCACCTCCTCGCGGCCGCTCGACTGCACATGCAGGATCGCGCGCTGCACGACACGTTGAAACCCCGCGGTCGGATTGGGATCGACCTGCTGATCCGCCTTTAGCGAACCCAACTCGGTATCGAGATAGTGCGAGACCGCAGTCGTTAAATCATCGATATCGACCGCGCACGCGCGCATTACCGCGCTCGCGTGGGTATCGCTGATCAACGCGAACAACAAATGTTCTAGCGTCGCATATTCGTGGCGGCGCTTCGCGGCCTCGGCCAAGGCGTTGTGAAGCGTGTGTTCAAGTTCGCGGGCGAAGGAGGGCATCGCAGTCTCCGGGGCCAGGGCGGCGAGGCGTCGCTCGGCTCAGTCCCGAATGTCACCCTGCTTTCGCGGCGGCGCAAGCCCTTGACAAACGAGTGTCCTAACTGCGTCGGAACAGCGCGTCGGCGGCATCCTTCACCGCCGCCCCCGCCGCGCGTTTGGAGCGAGTGCGGGCGATCTCGGCCTCGAGCGCCGCGACGCGTCCATCAAGTTCGGCGACGCCCAGCCGATCGAGGTCCTGCGCCGCCAGCGCGCGCAGCGGGTCGTCGGCTCGGGGAGGCGAAAGGTCGTCGGCATCCATGGCGCGGTGATAGTCCTAAACCTGATCCGCCGCCACATCGCCCTCGCGCTTGCCTCCAAACCGTCGACACCATGAATGCGATCACCAAGCGAACTGCCGGCGCGTAGGCATGAGCCTGACACGGTGGGCGACCGAGGTGCTCGACGAGGCGACGGCCACCGCGTGACGCCCTGCGCGCGGCGGGTTAAGGCGCGCGCATGACCTTCCCCACCCACATGCGCGCGATCGATCCGGCCAACCCCGGCGGCCCCGAAGTCCTGACCGTCGTCGAGCGGCCCGTGCCCGCGCCTGCGTCGGGCGAGGTGCTGATCCGCGTCCACGTGGCGGGGGTGAACCGGCCCGATGTGCTCCAGCGCAAGGGCCGCTACCCGATGCCGCCCGGCGCGCCGACGATCCTGGGGCTGGAGGTCGCGGGCGAAATCGTCGGCGTTGGCGAAGGCGTCCACCGCTGGCGGGGCGGCGAGCGCGTCACCGCGTTGCTGAGCGGCGGCGGATATGCGCAGTACGCGACCGCTCCCGAGGGCCAGTGCCTGCCCATCCCGGGCGCGCTCACCATGACCCAGGCCGCGAGCCTGCCCGAGACGCATTTCACCGTGTGGAAGAACCTGATCGAGGGCGGCAAACTGCGCGCCGGGGAGACCGCGCTCGTCCACGGCGGCACGTCGGGCATCGGCGTCACCGCGATCCAGGTCGGGCGCGCGTTGGGCGCTCGGATCATCGTCACCGTCGGGTCTGCCGTGAAGGCCGAGGCGGCGCGCGCGCTCGGGGCGGAGGCAATCGACTATTCCGCGCAGGACTTCGTGCTTGAGGTCTTGGCGCTGACGCGGGGGAGGGGGGTCGATATCGTTCTCGACATGATCTCGGCCGACTATATTCCGCGCAACCTGCAGTGCCTCGCGCCCGGCGGTCGCCACGTCTCGATTGCCACCCAGCACGGCCCCAAGGCGGAAATCGATATCAGCCTGATCATGCGGAAGGGCCTGCACCTGACAGGATCGATGCTTCGGCCGCAGCCGATCGCCATCAAGGCTGCGATCGCTCGCTCGCTCGAGCGCGAGGTCTGGCCTTTGATCGCAAGCGGCGGAGTGCGGGCGGTCATCGACCGGACCTACAAGCTCGCTGAGGCCGCCGACGCCCACGCCCGCATGGAAGCGAGCCAACATGTCGGCAAGATCGTCCTGGAGGTGCTATGAGCCTGATCCTGCACGAGTACGCAGCCAGCGGGAACTGCTACAAGATCCGCCTGCTGTTGGCCCATCTCGGCCGCCCCTACGAACGCCGCGAGTACGACATCCTGAACGGCGAGACACGCACGCCCGCCTTCCTCGAACACGTCAACGCCAATGGCCGCATCCCCGTCCTCCAGGACGGCGACCGCTTCCTGCCCGAGAGCAATGCCGCGCTCTGGTACCTGGCCGAGGCCACGCGCTTCCTTCCCCACGACGCCTTCGACCGCGCCGACACGCTGCGCTGGCTCTTCTGGGAACAGTATAACCACGAACCCAACATCGCCACGCTTCGCTTCTGGGCCACCTACGGCGGCGGCTGGGACGCGCAACCGCCCGCCAAACAAGCGCAGATCGCGGGCAAACAAGCGGCGGGCGAGGACGCGCTCGCGCTGATGGAGGATCATCTGCGCGGCCGCGCCTGGCTCGCGGGCGCGCAGTTCACCATCGCCGACATCGCGCTCTACGCCTACACCCACGTCGCGGCCGACGGCGGCTTCAACCTCGCGCGCTATCCCCACATCACCGCGTGGCTGGCGCGCGTGGCCGATATGCCCGGCCACGTCCCGCTCGACGCCTAGTCCACCTCGATCCAGTCGGCGCGCGCCAGACCTTCCGCCTCGATCGCGCGCGCGACGGCGGGGCGGTCGAGCATCCGCCACACGTGCTTGGTCCAGGCCTCGTGCGCGCGCATGTCGAACCCCGCCTTGCGCGCCCAGCGGTAGAACACGAACGGGTAGCCGTCCGCCACGCTGTAATCGTCGCCCGCGATCCATTCGTTCGCGGCGTACAGCGCCTCGATCTCGGCGAAATAGCCTTCCAGGGACGTGCGCGCGGTCGCCTTGGCGGCGTCGACCGGCCCGCCCTCGCCGACATAACGCTCGGGGCGGAAGATGTGCGCGAAGGTCGTGTGCACCGTGCCGCTCAGCCACGAGAGCAGCTGGCGCACATGCGCGCGGCCGAGCAGGCTTTCGGGCGTCAGCCGCGCCTCGGGGAAACGCTCGGCGATGTACGAGAGGATCGCGGGGTTCTCGCTCACCACCGTCCCGTCGGCGATCAGCGTCGGCACGCGACCGTGCGGGTTGATCTTGAGGAACTCAGGGCTGCGCTGCTCCCCCTTGCTCATATCGAGCCGGTGCGTCTTGAAATCGGTATCGGTCTCCTCGAGCGCGATGTGCGGGGCGAGGCTGCAGGCGCCAGCAGCATAATAGAGTTCGAGCATCGTGATCGTCTCCTGAATAGAAGGCTTAGCGGGTCTGCGCAGCAAGCTGTTCACGTCGCGCCTTGCCCTGATATTCGAGCATGAACCCCGGATACTCGACGGGAAGCTTGCTCGCCTCGTCGAGCGTCGCCAGCTGCTCGGGTGTCAGCACCACATCCACCGCGCCCAGATTGTCGGTCAGCTGGTCGATGCGCTTCGCCCCGACGATCACGCTCGTCACGACGGGCTGATGCAGCAGCCACGCGAGCGCGATCTGCGCGACCGATTGCCCGTGCGCCTGCGCGATCGGCCGCAGCGCGGCAATCACCTTGTCGCCGCGCGCGGCATCGATCGGCGGAAACTCGAACTTGGTCCGCCGCCCGTCCGCCGCCGTCCCGTCGCCCGAATATTTGCCCGACAGGAACCCCCCCGCGAGCGGGCTCCACACCATCAGCCCGACTTCCTCGCTCGCCAGCATCGGCGCGATCTCGCGCTCCAGCTCGCGGCCGACCACGGTGTAGTAGGCCTGCAGCGAGGCGAACCGATGCAGCCCCAGCCGCTCGGACGTGCCCAGCGCCTTCATGATCTGCCACGCCGCCCAGTTGCTCACGCCCACATAGCGGACGTGCCCATGCTGCACCAACATATCGAGCGCGCGCAACGTCTCCTCGATCGGCGTTGCCGGATCGAAGCCGTGGATTTGGTACAGATCGATATGATCCATCTGCAGCCGCTTCAGGCTCGCCTTGCACGCCTCGATAACATGATAGCGCGAGTTGCCGCGCTGGTTGGGTAGCCCGTCGCCCATCGGCCCGAACGCCTTGGTCGCGATCACCACGCTGTCACGCGCCAAACCCATCGACTTGACCGCGTTCCCGGTGATCTCCTCGGAGATGCCGTTCGAGTAGACGTCGGCGGTGTCGATGAAGTTGATCCCCGCGTCGATTGCCGCCTTGAACAGCGGGTCCGCGTCCGCCTGCGGCAGCGCGCCCATCGCCTCCCACATGCCGCCGCCACCGCCAAACGTCATCGTGCCCAGGCACAGTTCGGAGACGAACAGGCCGGTACGGCCAAGTTTCTTGTAACGCATCGCACACTCCGCCAAACGTGACCGCCACGTAAGGTCGCACCCGTCCCGCGCAACCACCCTTGGGCAGCGATCGCTATGCACCCCTTGGGACCGCGCGCCGGGCTTGCTACGTGCGCGCAATGGCCATCGCTCCCGCCGATCCCGCTCCCGCTCCCGCTCCCGTATCGCGCAACGTCGGCGAGCTGCGCCTGATCTGGAGCTTCGTGCGGCCCTATCGCAGCGAACTGATCATCTCGCTCATCAGCCTCGTCATCGCGGCGGCGGCAGGGCTGGCCTTTCCGCAAATGTTCAAGCTCATCATCGATCACGGCTTCAACGCCGCGAACGCCGGCGGTATCGCGCGCTACTTCCGATATCTGCTCGTCGTCGTCGCCATCAACGCCGTCTTCGCCGCGATCCGCTTCTACTACGTTAGCTGGATCGGCGAGCGCTCGGTCGCGGACCTGCGCATGGCGGTCCAGCGTCATATGCTGGCACTTCATCCCGGTTTCTTCGAGCAGAACCGCCCGTCCGAGATCGCCTCGCGGCTCACCGCCGATACCACCGTCATCCAGACGGTGGTCGATACCAGCTTCTCGATGGCTTTGAGGAACGGCGTCCAGGGCATCGGCGGCGTGTTCTACATGGCGTATATCAGCCTGAAGCTGACCGCGCTGATGCTGCTCGTGATCCCGATCGTTATCGTGCCGATCATCTACTTCGGCAGGCGGGTCCGCTCGCTGAGCAAGTCGAGCCAGGAGCGCATCGCCGAAGTCGCCGGGCAGGTGCAGGAATCGCTCTCCGCGATCAAGATCGTCCAGGCGTTCACGCAGGAGCGCGCCTCCTCGGACCGGTTCTCGGGCGCGGTCGAGCGCGCGTTTGCCACCGCGCGCAAGCGGTTCACCATGCGCGCCTTCATGACCGCGGCGATCATGCTGCTCGTCTTCGGCGCGATCACGCTCGTGCTGTGGCAGGGCGCGGAGGACGTGATCGCCGGGCGGATGACCGGCGGTTCGATCACCGCCTTCGTGCTGGCCGCGATCATCACCTCGGCCGCGTTCGGTGCGCTTAGCGAGACCTACGGCGACATCATGCGCGCGGTCGGCGCGTCGTCGCGCATCACCGAACTGCTGAACGAGACGCCCGCGATCCGCGCGCCCGCGCATCCGGTGGCGCTTCCCCAGCCGCCGCGCGGCGCGCTGGCGATGAGCCATGTCGAGTTCCGCTACCCGACCCGGCCCGAGGTAGCGGCGCTTCACGATTTCACGCTGGTGGTGCGCCCGGGCGAGACGGTGGCGATCGTCGGCCCGTCGGGCGCGGGTAAATCGACGATCTTCCAGCTCGTCCAGCGCTTCTACGATCCCGATCGCGGCGAGGTGCGCATCGACGGCGTGCCGCTCACCAGCGCCGACCCTGCCGAGGTGCGCCGCCGCACCGCCTACGTGCCCCAGGAGACGATCATCTTCGGCGCGACCGCGCGCGAGAACATCCTTTACGGCCGCCCCGAGGCGACCGAGGCCGACATTTGGGCGGCCGCCGAAGCCGCGAACGCGGCCGAGTTCCTGCGCGCGCTCCCGCAAGGCCTCGAAACGTTCCTCGGCGAATCGGGCGCGCGGCTATCGGGCGGGCAACGCCAGCGCATCGCCATCGCGCGCGCGGTGCTCAAGGACGCGCCGTTGTTGTTGCTCGATGAGGCGACCAGCAGCCTCGACGCCGAGAGCGAGCACCTGGTCCAGCAGGCTTTGGACCGGCTGATGCAGGGCCGCACGACGCTGGTGATCGCGCACCGGCTCGCCACCGTGCGCGGCGCGGACCGCACGATCGTGCTCGAGCACGGCCGTATCGTCGCGGAGGGCACGCACGACCGGCTGGTCGCAGAGGGCGGGCTTTATGCTCGGTTGGCTCGGCTGCAGTTCGAAGAAGCGGCTTGATGCGCCCGCCGCGCGCGTGAGGCCGCGCGACTTGCTGCTCGTCCTTGTCATCAACGTCGCCTGGGCGGTCAACGTCATCGCGGTGAAGTGGGCGGTCACCGCCGTACCGCCGATCACGGCCGCCGCCGTGCGCTACGCGGTCGTCCTCGTGCTCATGCTGCCTTGGCTCCGGCGCGTGCCCGGCAAGATGCGCCCGTTGATCGGCGTGGCGCTCGCGCAAGGCGCGCTATGGATCGCGCTGCTCAATGTGTCCTACGCGGGCGCGAGCAGCATCGCCGCGCTCAGCCTCGTCGCGCAGATCGGCGTGCCGATCAGCCTCGTCATGGCGGTGTTCCTGCTTGGCGAGCACGTCCACCTCACGCGCACGCTCGCGGTCGTGGGCGCGCTGGCGGGGGTTGCGATCATCGGCTTCGATCCCGCTTTGGCGGACCAGAGCGTGCCCGTGCTGCTCTCGGTCGCCGCCGCCTTCTCGTATGCGGTGGGCGCGATCCTGCTGCGGCGCATGGGCGGGGTGCATCCGTTCACCGTCTTCGCGTGGATTGGCGTGTTCGCCGCGCCCATGCTGCTCGCCGCATCCGCGCTGTTCGAGCCTGGCGCGCTCGCCGCCGTCCCGCGCGCTTCGCATCTTGGGCTGGCGTCGATCCTCTACTCGGTCGTCTTCTCCAGCCTCGTCGGCCACGCGGGCGCGACGTATTTATATGGGCGCTATCCCGTGTCCCACGTCGCGCCGCTGTTCATTCCCTGGCCCGTCCTCGCCGCCGCGCTTGCGGTGCTGGTGTTCGGCGATCCGGTCACGCCGCGCCTGCTGATCGGCGGCGCGCTGGTCACCGTCGCCGTCGCGGTGATCACGCTCAGAACCGGGCGTCCCACCGAGGCTGCAGCATGATCATCCGCCCAAGCCCCAACTTCGGCGAGCGCCGCCTGCCCGTCACCATAGCGGTGATCCACTACACCGGAATGCGCACCGCCGACGCCGCATTGGAGACGCTGACCTCGCCATCTTCGGGCGTCAGCTCGCACTATATGATCGCCGAGGACGGGATGGTGTTCGCGCTCGTCGACGAAGCCAAGCGCGCGTGGCACGCGGGGGCGGGCGAGTGGCGCGGCATCACCGACGTCAACAGCGCGTCGATCGGCTATGAGCTGGTCAATCCCGGGTCCGAGTTCGGCTACACGCCGTTTCCCGAACCGCAGATCGCCGCGCTGATCGACCTGTTGCGCGCCGCGTTCGCGCGATGGCCGATCCGCCCCGCCTGGGTCATCGGCCACAGCGACCTCGCCCCCACCCGCAAGGACGATCCGGGCGAGCTTTTCCCTTGGGATGCGCTCGCGCACGCGGGATTTGCCGCGCGCGTGCCCGTCGCAGCTGTCGATCCAGGCTGGACTGACGCTGGCGCGATACTCGCGCTCGAACGCTATGGCTACGGCGTAGCAAGGGCGGGCTCGGCGCTGGTCGCTTTCCAGCGCCACTTCCGCCCCGCCCGCGTCGATGGCGTCTGGGACGCCCAAACCCGCGCCGTCCTCCTCGCGCTGCTGCGCGCCGAGGCCCGGTGAGGTTCACGCTGCACGCTACCGATGGCCGCGCGCGCCGGGGAACGGTGCACACCGCGCGCGGCGATATCGCCACCCCCGCCTTCATGCCCGTCGGCACCGCCGCGACCGTCAAGGCGATGCGCCCCGCCGAGGTCCGCGCATCGGGCGCGCAGATCATCCTCGGCAATACTTATCATTTGATGTTACGCCCCGGTGCCGAGCGCGTTTGCCGTCTGGGCGGCCTCCATTCCTTCATGAATTGGAAACCCCCAATCCTGACCGACAGCGGCGGCTATCAGGTCATGAGCCTCGGCGATCTGACCAAACAGTCCGAGGCGGGGGTGGAATTCGCCTCGCACATCGATGGCAGCCGCCATCTGCTCACCCCCGAACGCTCGATGGAAATCCAGCGCCTCCTCGGCTCGGACATCGTCATGGCGTTCGACGAGTGCACCGCCGCCGGGGCCGACGAAGCGGCGGCGGAAGCCTCGATGCACCGCTCGATGCGCTGGGCCGAGCGGTCCAAAGCCGCACACGCAGACAGCCCCCACGCGCTGTTCGGCATCCAGCAGGGCTCGCTGTACCCCGATCAACGCGCCGCCTCCGCCGAGGCGCTGCGCGGCATCGGCTTCGATGGCTATGCGATCGGCGGGCTGGCGGTGGGGGAGGGGCAGGCGGCGATGTTCGCCGTGCTCGACTATGCGCCGGGCCAGTTGCCCGCCGACAAGCCGCGCTATCTGATGGGCGTGGGCAAGCCCGACGATATCGTCGGTGCGGTGCTGCGCGGGGTGGATATGTTCGATTGCGTGCTGCCGACCCGGAGCGGGCGCAACGGGCAGGCGTTCACCAGCGCGGGGGCGATCAATATCCGCAACGCCAAGTTTGCCGAGGACCGGGGTCCGCTCGATGCCGATTGCGCGTGCCCGGTGTGCGCGGGGTGGGGGCGGGCGTATCTGCACCATCTGATCCGCAGCCAGGAGATGCTCGGCGCGATGCTGATGACCGAGCATAATCTGTGGTTTTATCAGCGGATGATGGCGGGGCTGCGAGGGGCGATCGAGGTTGGTGAAGTCGAGGTGTGGGCGGCAGGGTTTCTGGAACGATATGGTTCCCGGGGTAAGTCTCTCGCTCCGGTCGAGCTCGGCGAAGTTCACGATGTCGACGGCGCTATGGGTGTGTCGCAAAAGCCTGTCGTTGCGCCTGTAGCCAGATAGGTTACACAGAAGTCGCCCGGCGTCAAGTCGGGCAGCGCGACAATCAACTCTAGAGATCCACGCCCGCGGCAATGGCTTCAAGTTTGCGGACTCGCTCGCGCAAATCGGCGATCTCGATACGGCCCGCGACGGGAGTGTGGGCGGGCTGAACGTGGCCGAGTTCGTGGCGCTTGTGCGCGAGCCAGCGGGACCACGCCCATGTACCCGCGCCCGCGAGCACGGCGAGCGCGATCAGTGCGCCGCCGGTTAGTATGAGGAGACTATCGAAGGGCGGCATGGTCGCTGCTCCTAAGGCTGTCGATTTCCTGTTCGAGACGCGTGGGTCCGTCAGTGGCGATGCGCTCCAGCACCGCTACTCGATCGCGAAGCCGGGCGACTTCGGCGATCAGCGCCTGCGTCGCCTCGCTGTCCTCGATGGGGCGCTGCGCGCGATAGCGTACGCGGTCCCGGAACACCCGGGCGAGCATCACGATCAGGACAATGATGACGATCATCTCGGCGGTGTTCACGGTCGTACGCTCCTAGTTCAGCGGCAGGGTGCGCAGCCGCTCGATCTCTTGGCCGAGCGCGTGGCCGGGATCGGTGGCGATGCGCTCGAGGACGGCGACGCGTTGTTCGAGCCGTTCGATCTTGGCGGCGTATTGCGCCGCCTGTTCGCCCGCGGTGGTGGCGGCCACGGTCACCTGGTTCTGGCGAATATCGAGCCAGCGGTTGAGCGGCTTCGCCAAAATGGCGACGATCGGGATGCAGAGCGCGGCGATCGGGATCAGCGCGAAGATGACGTCCTCGTTCATGGCGGTGGTTCCTAGTTGAGGGTGGCTTTTTGCAGGGGCGGAATGGGCCTACCTTAGCGCGTCGATTTCGTCCGACACGCGCTTGGCGGGATCGGTGACGATGCGTTCGAGCACCGCGACGCGGTCTTCCAGGCGGATTGCCTGCGCCTTGAGCCGCTCGTTCTCCTGCGCGAGCAGTTCGTTCTCGCGCGTGGCGGTCAGGTTGGGCTGGGTCAGCCCCGTGCGCTCGTCTCGCTTGCGCTGGCGGTTGGTACGCATGTCGCCGTGCCGGGCACGGATCGCGGTGCGGACTATGCCCGCCAGTAGGATCATGCCGAGTATGACGAGGAAGGTGGCCGATCCGTGCCAGCCATGGTGATCGAAGCGAGGGAGATCGTCATTATGGCTGACGATGGTGACTGTCTTCCCATCGAGGCCATGGCCGGTCTTGATGACCGTCGTACCGAGCGCCGTGCTGCTGGAGGCAGTGTCGGTCGCATCGTTGCTGTCGCTATCGTCGTCGCCGTCGCTGCTGCTGGAGGTTGTCGCGCTGCTCACGGTGTTTACTCCTGTTCATCGCGCCTTAGCGCAGGTTATCGATTTCGGCGGCGAGGCGGGTGTTGCTGCTGACCGTGTGGGCCTCGATGTCGCGCAGGCGGCGATCGAGATCGCGGAAGCGGCTGTGGACGTCGCGCACGGTGCGTTGCGGGGCGACGCGGACGTCCGACCAGAACTTCGCGCGCTCGGGATCGTCGTGGTATTGCGCGGCGGGTTTGCCGTCGGTCAGCCAGGCGGTGATCAGGTAGAGGGGTAGCAGGATGCCCGCCCCGCCGAGTGTCGCTACGACGAAGCCGATGCGGACGAGCAGCGGATCGACGCCGGTGTAATCGGCGATGCCGCCGCAGACGCCGAGCCACTTGCCGTTGACTTTGTCGCGGTAGAACTTGGTGCGGCTTTCCATGGCTAATGCCTCGACTGAAGGGAGGTTTCGGGCGCGCAGTTCAGCTCGCGCCAGCGGGGGTTTTCAGCGGTCATGATGCGCTCGATGCTGCACAGGCGCTCGTCCAATCGACGTGCGGTCTCGTGCAGATCGTCGAGCAGCTTCTCATCTTGAATCGACAGTCCGCGCGCGCGTTTCCACTGCGTCGTATAGTGGAGGACGAGCCATGGCAGGCCGATGAAGAGGGTGAGAATAGCGATCGTCGGGACAAGGATTTCGGAGTCCATCTATGCCTCCGCCTTGGTCGCCATGCGCTGCTTGAGCGCCGCGAATTCGGCGTCGACCGCCTCGTTGGTGCGCAACTCGGCGATCTCCTCGTCGAGGCTGCGCGTGCGGCCGAGCTCGTGCGCTTCGACATGGCCTTCGGCGATATCGACGTGGCGCTCGAGCAGCTCGAAGCGCGCGAAGGCGTCGTCAATCTTGGGGCCGCTCGTCATGCGACGTAGGCGGCCGCGGTTCTCGGCGGTCTCGAGCCGGGTGATGAGCGAGCCCTGACGGCTGCGCGCCTCGCGCAGCTTGGATTCGAGCTTGGCGATATCGGTCTCGTAGCCTTTCAAAGACTGGTTGATCGTATCGACTTCCTGCGCGGTCGCTTGCGCGAGCTGGCCCATCTTGGCCTTCTCAATCAGCGCGGCCTTGGCGAGATCCTCGCGGCCCTTGCTCATCGCGAGCTCGGCCTTCTCCGCCCAGTTGGACTGCGCGGCACCCAGCTTGTCGGCAGCGCGCTTCAGCTCCTTCTGGTCGGCGATGGCGCGTGCGGCGGAGGCGCGCACTTCCATCAGCGTCTCGTTCATCTCGTTGATGATGAGGCGGATGGTCTTGGACGGGTCCTCGGCGCGGTCGAGCAGATCGTTGACGTTCGCCGCGACGATGTCACGGGTGCGCGAGAAGATGTTCATGAAAGCGGGTTCCTTGTTCAGGCGAGGGGGGCGGTCATCGCGGGGCCGGCGATGGCGGCGATGAAGAGGACGTTGATCAGGACGGCGGCGGCGGTGAGCATGCCGGTGCGGAGGTTGGAGAGCATGGCGGAGGTCCTTTCCTTGTGGTGGCGGGGACCATCCCCGCCTCTGTCCCACACTATGCATAGAACGTGCCAACTCTTCGAATGGCTCGAATGCGGGGGTTAGAGGATGAGGTCGGCGTGGTATCCGGTGCAAATTGCCAACGCGTAGGACATTCCGCTAACTCGCGCCGGCATGGCGACCCCCTCCCAGCTTGTCGGCCAATCGAGCGTGTTCCTCGATGCGTTGGACCGCGCCGAAGCCGCCGCCGCGCTCGATCGGCCGGTGCTGGTGATCGGCGAGCGCGGTACGGGCAAGGAGCTGATCGCCGAGCGATTGCACCGCGGCAGCCCGCGCTGGGACGGTCCGCTAGTGACGATGAACTGCGCGGCGCTGCCCGACAATCTGATCGACGCCGAGCTATTCGGGCACGAGGCGGGATCGTTCACGGGGGCGACCCGGTCGAGGGCGGGACGCTTCGAGGAGGCGGACGGGGGCACGCTGTTCCTCGACGAGATCGGTACGCTGGCCAAACCGGCGCAGGATCGGCTGCTGCGCGTGGTGGAGTATGGCGAATGCACGCGCATCGGATCCAATAAGCCGATCCATGTCGATGTGCGATTAGTGGGCGCGACCAACGCCGATCTGCCCAAGTGCGTGGCGGCGGGGAGCTTCCGTGCCGATCTGCTGGACCGGCTGTCGTTCGAAGTGATCACGCTGCCGCCGCTGCGCGCGCGCGGCGAGGATGTGCTGGGGCTGGCCGAGTATTTCGGGCGCAAGATGGCGGCCGAACTTGGCTGGGAGGGGTTCCCGGGCTTCAGCGCGGGGGTGAGCGCGGCGATGGTTCGGCACAGCTGGCCGGGCAACATCCGCGAGCTGCGCAATTTGGTCGAGCGCGCGGTGTATCGCTGGGCGGATCATGCGACGCCGGTGGGGGCGATCCAGCTCGATCCGTTCGATAGTCCGTGGCGGCCGGGGCTTGTGCCTGCCGAAGCCGTGCCGGCGGTGGAGGTCGAGCCCGAGCCGGGCAATTACCGCGACGCGGTGTCAGCGTTCGAGCGCGGGTTGCTCGAGCGCGCGCTGACGCATCATCGCCACAACCAGCGCGCCACCGCCGCCGCGCTTGGGCTGACCTATGATCAGCTTCGGCATTCGCTGCGGCGGCACGGGATGCTGGCGGCGGCGTAAGGCGACCGGCTGGGGATGGTCGCGGCGCGGCTGGGCGGCCGTCATAATAAATATCGGCGACCCTGCAACGATGCTGCCGTAGTGATCGTATCGTTTACGATTGGTAACTTCCAGTCGCATCAACATGGGAGCATCTGATGAACAGGACCGTTATGGCTGCCGTCGCGGTCGGTGCCGCGATGACAGCGACCGCCGCCGACGCCACGCTTTACAAGTTCGATCTGACCGGCTCGCGCAACGCGACCTTCACGATCAATAGCGCAAGGCCGTCCTTCTCAAGTCCC
>JAABUX010003041.1_pt1 | contig 22753 bp, 22 predicted proteins | sample 5561851 | NCBI WGS metagenome assembly JAABUX01 (sample SAMN10711883, study PRJNA513361) | rock metagenome | isolation source: Antarctica rocks | place: Antarctica: Victoria Land, Richard Nunatak red sandstone | collected 2016-01-03 | reverse complement strand
GGCTTCGACGGCGTCTCGGTCCCGTGTGAGTCCGGAGACGAAGCGGCTTAGAGTGGTGTGCCGGGCGGCTTCAAGCCACTCGGGCCAGGCGGCAAAATCGCGACTGCGAACGATGCGGAAGAACTCCTTTCCAAGGCGCGCGAGCTGGGCGATCTCGGGACAAGCGCGATAGAGTTCGTCGAGATACGGCTTTGCTGAAGCTGTTTCCTTCAGGATCTGCCATGCTGTATGCCGCGGTGAGCAATGCACCTGTGGCCTTCTCAGCTTCTCGACGGCATTCCGTTTGCCACCTCCTCGGTGCTTCTGGAGCCAGTTCCAGACACTGCTGAGCTGCCCGCGATAGCCCTGCTGTCTCAGTTCTCGCCAAAGCTGGCTGATGTTGCGGCAGCCCTGAAGCAGGCGTTGATCAAGATAGCCGGCATAGGCGTCGACCGAGTGTGGGTCGCGACGAGAGGTCCTTTCAGGGAACGCGCCAGCCTGTATCCATCGCTGCACGGTGCGAAGACTGATCCCGAGCTGGCGAGCAGCCGAGCAGCGTCGGATTGGTTCACACCACCATCGAGGAGGGCTCTCACTTGTTCATAGAGGCCGTGCCTGCGCGTGCGGTTCTTCTGCTTCGTCGTCAGGATCGGGCTGGCCTTATCCTGAGTTGTTGCAGGTAAGTCTCTCGAGTCAAAACCCTGGCTAGCCCTAGCTGCTTGTGTCATGACGCTGCGATGGGGTTCGAGAGCGATTCTCAACGCCTCACTCAGGTTGCTCAGGAGATGCCAACGATCGGCGATCTGGAGTGCTTCCGGAGCGCTCTCCGTGCGGCCTCGGCATAAGCGCTCGCCCGATCGCGGCTAATAATCTGCGTTCCCGGATGCTCTCTCAGCCATGTAGCCACCGTCTCTGACTCCCGGTCGGGAAGCAGGTCGATGACCTTGCCCGCTTCGAGATCGCAAAGGATGGTCCCATAGCGATGACGCTTCTTCCACGCCCAATCGTCGATGCCGAGAACGCGTGGACCCGATGCCGCGGATGGCTGAATGCGCCGCCGCACCTGTCGTAGCAGCGTGGATCCACTCGCCAGGAAGCCCAGTCGACCCGCGAGACGAGCACCGGCCTGGCCACCGAGAGCTAACGTGATCCAGTTCAGAGCCTCAGTTGCCCTAAGAGTCCGCCGGGCATATCGTGTTGCGACACCTGGTAGCGGTTCGGTGAAGATGCGTCGCCGGCATCCATCACCTGTGCAGAAGAACTTCCGGGTTGAGAGCAGAATGCGAACCGGGAGACGCTCCCAGGGCAAATCACCCAGATGACGCGAATAGCGACTGTGAACGCGATCAGACGAGGTGCCGCAGACCGGGCAGGAGGAGGAAGTACGGCAGACCTGGAGGTCCATCTGGATCGCCCCATCCTTCGGACGAAGACAGACCAGCTTCACTTCAGAAAGGCTCGGTAGCAGCGTCCCCTGGATCATCAAGAGCCTCCACAGCTACCTCCTTCTTACCCGGGCCCAGCCGCGCTGGAAAGAATCACCAAATGTACGGAAGAACGAGCTTCACCAAATGTGCGGAAGAACCCAGATAATTCTCAAAGTGACACCCTTCACCAAATCAGCGATGTAGATCCTAAAGGTCACGAAGCTAAGTGAGCGGACAAGCTGAAGATCCCCCTGTCTGGGCGCTGCCAGGAGCAGAGCTCGCTCATAGCGTGTCACTGGGCTTCTCCTGACAAAGTGTTGACACGGGCCTGTGGAATCCCGTTACATCCTCCATGCCCGGCCTTTTCTACGACAGCGGTAATGAAAGCAGTCATCGCTGCACCCTTCCCTTATCACCCTTCGAGGAGACCGTCTTGCAAATTAGATCCGCACTGCTGGCAGCCGCTCTTCTGGTAGCGCTCCCACAAATCGCTGTCTCGCAATCGGATAACTCGTCGCTCTCCGGAGCGGTTACGGATATCTCCGGCGCACTGCTGCCGAACGCAAAAGTTACGGTGCGCAATACGGCAACCGGGGCAGAGAGCGTATCGACGACAAACAGCAGCGGCAACTTCATCTTGCCTAACGTCGAACCCGGCAAGTACACGGTCCGCATCGAGTCGCCCGGTTTTACGGGCGCTTCAGATCAAGGGTGTACAAGTTGCCGGTACCGATCCGCGGTACAACCAGTGGCTCATCTGCTGGCGTCAGCCCTCCGAAGAAGTAATTTGTCGTTCCGAGATTGTGCAGGCCGCTCAGGTCGGCGATGGCCTGAGTGGCACCGTCCGGCACACTGATCCTCAAAATCGGTTGCTTCTCCTCAAGAAAGGCATGGACATATACAGATTTGCTGTCGGCGCTCCAGGTCGGATCCGCTGCGCTTGTGAAAGCGAGCTGCTTCCATTGCCGCTGCGCGACATCGTAGAGCATGACACTTTTCTGATCTAGCGAGAGTGCCGCAATCCATCGTCCATCCGGGGACCAGCGCGGGCTGAACAGTCCTTCGGAACCGGGAACCTCCTCCGTCGCTCCGGTCGCAAGCTCAACGATCTGGATGGTGTGGGATCCATTCTCTTTTCCCATCAGATCCGGTTCCCGGCCGAAGACGATGCGTTTGCCATCGGCAGACCAGCCGGGATCGGCAGCATTGCGATCTTCGCTTAGCAGCGGGATTGGCGCTCCTCCGGCCGCATTGACCAGATACGTCCGCCAGACCTTTCCCCGTTCGCGAGCCATCACCGCCAGATGCTTTCCATCAGGTGCCCAGTGGGCCATGAAGACCTCGAGATACTCCGGCGTGAGCTGGACCTTATCAGAACCATCCCCTGCTCGTGCGCGCCACAGGCTGTCATCGCTGCTGTCGGTCCACGCTACCCATACACCGTCGCGCGAATAGTCTACTCTCGTGGCGTCTGACAGAAAGGATGGCGCTGACCGAAAACCTTCGCGTCCTCCAAACTTCTGCAAGCCGGAGGGTTGATCCAATCCCAGAAAGAAGATGCGAGAACCCGACCGAGCCGCCACCGGGGAAATAAAACGTAGAGGCCCATTCGTGAGCTGGCTTGTGGTGGCATTCCGGCCGCTTCCCCTCAGCATCCAAAGATCATCCCCCGCCTGCAGAACGTACACTCTCCCATCAGCGATCCAAGTGCCGCAGCATGCTGAGAGGTGTTCGCTGTTCGGGATGTGAACTCGTCGTGCAGTTCCGCCGCTCTTCTCCAGCTCCCAGAGCCCAGAGGTGTGGGTTACAGGATCCATCAGCGTGAATCGCAGCAGCTTGCCATCAGGGGACCAGCGCATCCAAAAAGCTCGCCCGTTCAGCTTCGCAAAGTGTCTTGAGACTCCGTCGCCTAACCGGATGATTGCCAGATCATTCCCGTTCGCGTACAAAACGCTCGCTCCATCCGGCATCCAGGAGGCATCATGAGCCAAAACATCGCCCACTCGCAAAGCTCTGCCACCCGAAGAGGGTACAACCCATAGGGGCTGCTCCGAGGCAGAGGACAGATGACTCTTCAGCAAAAGCTTAGAACTGTCTCTGGATATGTCTGCCAACGAGTTTGCCGCCAGCTCCTGAGGTAAGGCAAGTCTCTGAATCTCCCCAGTACTGATGGAGATAGACGAGAGCTGGGGTCGTCCATCGTGCATCACCGAAGTGAGGATTCGATCTCCATCGGTGGCAAGCGTGAGCAGGTTCTCCATGTTCGGAGGCCCAGTCGATATCGAGCTGTTGCGCGTTAATTGGTCCACCCGAAGCGGAGCCGCATCCGGCTGTCGACGCCAAAGCCAGATCGTTGTAAGCACGATCAAGAACAGTGCAGCGGACGACGCCGCTAATCCCAATTCCCGGGCACTCCAGGCGTGACGGCCCTGTGCCATCACCACCCTGGAAGGCCGCGCTAGGCTAGCGCCCCCAGCGCTCGAACTGACACCAGATTTCCCGTCCGCAGTCGGAGTATGCACGACCTCTGCGGCAACCAGGCTCTGTCCAGCAGTGGCGCTGTCAATCGACGGACCAACCGCTTGCGCAAACTCAGCGCCAGCAAGAGTCGATCTCACGGGAGCCACTGGAGCAATAAAGCGATAGCCCCTCTTGGTGAGCGTCTGAATGAAACGCGGATTATCCGCCGAGTCGCCTAAAGCTTCCCGGATTTTGTTAATGGCTCCGGCCAGCGCACGTTCGAAATCTACATTCGTGTTCGGACCCCAAACCTCCCGCTGCAGCTCCTCACGCGTGACGACCTCTCCCGGTTTAGTCAGAAGAGTCGTGAGGACCTTGAACGGCTGTCCGGAAAGGTGAACTCTGAAACCCGCCTTCCAGAGCTCGCCTGCCTGCAGGTCGAGCTCAAAGAGGCCGAAGGAGAACCGGTCCACTTTATCGAGTGTAGACAAGCAGTTCGTCCTCCTCTCTTCAAAGGAAAATACTAGTCGATCCGGCAGGGACAGGCCACCTGCCAATCGAAACGTTCCGCCAAACCGCTCACAACAGACACTTTATCTGCCGATACGAAATTCATAAGAATTGAACCAAACTTCCATTGCATCGACTTCTGTCATGAGAGGAGGGTTCACTTCGAAAGAGAAACTCCCGAACGAGCGAGCAGCCGCCCGGGCCGAAAACACAGAAACCATGGGAGCCAGGTATGACGATGAAACATATGGGCCAGTCGATCTTTCGGTTGGCGCAATGCACGGTTCTAATCAGCACAGTCGCTCTGCTCATTCACCCTAAAGCGGCAGCCCAGGCCGACTCTGGCCGCGTTGTCGGAACGGTTACAGACACAACTGGCGCCGCCATCCCAAACGCTACCGTGACGCTGACCAACGTTGAGAATGGGGGTGTACGCACCGCGACCACGAGTGGAAGCGGCGAGCTCAATATCTCGGCCATTCCAGCGGGCAACTACTCGGCCCGTGTTGAGGCTCCGGGATTCGCCTCCCAATCCGTGACCTTTGCTGTGATCGTTACCCAATCGCAAAACCTCAAATTTGCGCTTACGCCAGGAGCCACGTCGTCTATGGTCGAGGTCACCAGCGCTGCCCCCCTGGTGAATACGTCCGATCCAACCCTTGGGGAAACGATCGAAGCGAAGCAGATCACGGAATTGCCGTTGAACGGACGTAACGCACTCAATCTGGCACTTCTCACTCCGGGAGTGACGCAGGGTACCTATACGGAGTTCGGCCAGGATACGGTCGGACGCTTTGGAGATACAGGCGGCGGCGTCCTCTCTATCAATGGGACGCGTCCCCAGGCAAACAACTTCATCCTGGACGGCGTCGACAACAATGATGGCCTGCAGAATGTCATCTTGTTCTTTCCTCCTGTCGACGCAACACAAGAATTCAAAGTGATCACGAATGTGGCGCCCGCGCAGTATGGCCGCGCAGGCGGTGCGCTGGTGATCAGTTCGATTAGGTCTGGAAGCAATCAGTTCCATGGGTCGGCGTTCGAGTTCTATCGAAGCGGCAAGTGGGCGGCGAATCCAAACTACCGCTTTCTCGGCGCATCCTCCTCGCCGAATCCGGCCTATAACCAGAGTCAATTTGGTGGCTCCGCAGGGTTGCCTCTCATCAAAGACAAGCTGTTCATCTTTGGTGATTACCAAGGCACTCGCATTCTCACGCCTTTTAGCGGTCACTTCGACACCGTTCCGACCGCGCTCATGCGCCAGGGAGACTTTTCTGAGCTGCTCAATCCTGCGCTGAATGGTGGCAGCTTCACCACCAGCTTTCCTCTCTGTGTGGCGAACGCGGGGACGCTAAACAACAATATTGCAGCAAACAGTAAAGGACAGATATATGACCCGCAGACTTGCACGCCATTTCCTGGCAACAAAATTCCACTTAGCCGCTTGAACCCGGCAGCGGTGAATTATTTCAATGCGTTCCCGCTGCCGACACGGACGGACCGCGTTCTCAATAATTACTTCACATCCAACAGTTCCACTCGGAAGGGAAACTCCTTCGACGCGCGCTTGGATTGGCGTCTCTCCCCCCAAAACATATTCTTCTTCCGCGCTTCCTATGACAACTCCACTTCTAACCAGGGGTCTGAGCTGGCACAGAACGGCTCTGCACCGCCTCTCTCTGCCAATGGCCAGAGAAACTTCATCCACGCGCGCGGTTACGATCTGGGATTAACGCATACATTTTCCCCATATGCAGTGAACGAAGCGCGTATTGCGTACAACCGCGACAATTACGGCTTTGCACCTTCAAACAACGGCATTGCTGTCGGCCAGCAACTTGGCATCGCGAACTCGAATTTGGGAGTAGCCGCTACTGGGGGACCTCTGATCGGTGGAACTGGAACACAACTCACCTATACTGGCGACTTCGGCCTGTTCGCGGTTCCACAAAACACGTATGAAGCCACCGATACCCTGAACCTCACTCGCGGCAGGCACTCGCTCAATCTAGGTGGGACTTTTCTCCGTCGGCAGGTCAGTTACTTTCGTCCTATCTTGGGCAAAGGTGGATTTTTCGTGAACCCCGCCAACTTTACCGGGTACGACGAGACGGAGTACCTTGTGGGAGGAGTTGACAATTACCAGATTGGTTCGCAGACCGGCTACTTTGCCAACATCAGTCAGGAAGATGCTGTATTTGCCCAAGACGACTGGCGTGTCAACAAGCGACTCACGCTAAACCTCGGCTTACGCTGGGACCTCCTGACTTGGCCCTATGAGATGCACAATAAGCAGGCCTCATTCGATCCTGCCACCGGTGCAGTCCTGGAAGCGGGCGTAAATGGAGTTTCAAGGAGCATTGTCAATCAAGACTACGCGAACTTCGCTCCCCGCGTCGGCTTCGCGTATGACATCTTTGGCGACGGCAAGACCGCTCTCCACGGTGGATACGGCATCTTTTACTATCCCGATTACGGTGGAATCAGCAACCAGTTAGGACAGAACCCCCCGTTTGGTGGAGTTGTCTTCTACTTTGCCCGTAACGGGAACTGCATCACCTTTACCGGCCAGACGTCTACGAAGGGCGCACCCTACACCTGCCCGGGCTACACGAACCCGGCAGCAGCAACAACTCCTCTACCCCCGCCTGGTTTCCCAAATTTCAACCCGGCAAATCCTCCTCAGGGGCTGGGCGGTACCGCGGTCAACCGTAATAACCAACATAGCCGTCTTCAAGAGTGGAACCTGCAGCTCGAGCAGCAGCTTTCCACGAGAGATTTATTCAGTGCAGCATACGTGGGGACCCGAGGCGATCGGCTGTCAACTTTATATAAGTACGGCACTAACCTGAACGCATATCGTATCGGAGGAACAACTCTTCCATTTCCAAACCTGGGCTACATCCCGTACATCGACTACAACGGCATCTCCAACTACAGTGGACTGCAACTGCACTACGAGCATCGCGCCGCCAACTTTACGGCTACCGCGTCCTACTCGTGGTCCCATGCACTCGACAGTTCAGACAGCACATATGACGGGACCCCGGTGGCCATCCTGCTCTATTACAATCCGGCGTCCAACTATGGCAACTCGAACTTCGACGAGAGACATATAGCCAGCACTTCCTTTATTTACAACTTGCCGTTCGGGCGTGGGCAGAGGTTTGAAGGAGGTGCTTCTCGGCCATTGGATCTGGTCATTGGAGGATGGCAGCTGAACAATATCGTTCTTCTCTCGACTGGACAGCCAGTTGACTTGCAAGCTCAGGGCAGTGCGGCGCCCGGCAATCGCCCCGATTTGATCGGACCGATACGCTACCCGAAGAGCATCAGCGGCCAGTGGTTCGACCCATCCTCATTCTCAAACAATATTCCCATCGCTCAGGCAACAGACGGAACGACAAACAGCATATACACGCGAGTGGGTACGCTCGGTCGCAACCAGATCTATGGTCCGGGTAACCGCGTCATGAATCTGGGTATTCAGAAAAACATTCGTATCACCGAAGGCAGACAGCTTGAGTTGCATGGGGATGCCTTCAACGTGACGAACACACCTAACTTCGCCAACCCGAATAACTTCAATGGTGGTCCTGGCAGCAACTTTGGGCGAATTACAGGACTACGTGGTGCACCGCGGCAGATCCAGATAGCGGCTCGCTTCGTGTTCTGAGCGAATCACAGGGATGAAGTCGGACTTTACCGGGTTCATTCCTGTGTGGTGCCTTTGTCTCAGTTGTCTGACCCGCCCATTGCTCTGGGCGAGTCTCTCCACGCGTCGTTACTCTTCCTTAGTCGAGCCGAGAACACGAATCATGAAGCTGTTTCTACGTACTCCGGCGTTGCTGCTTTTTCCTGTCCTGTTCGGTGCACTGCTGACAGGGCCCGCTCAGGTGACGACGCTTGCACCTGGTATATCCACCAAAGCTCCAGGAGAAATCGAAGCCCGCGCAGAGCCGGCGTGGCTCGACACAGCGATCATCTACGAAATCTTCCCACGTTCCTTCTCTACGGAAGGAAACCTGAACGGAGTTACAGCGAAGCTCGATGATCTCCAAAAGCTGGGTGTTAAGGTGCTTTGGCTCATGCCTATTCATCCCGTAGGTCAGGTCAGGAAGAAAGGCACGGCGGGCAGCCCTTATGCGGTACGTGACTATTACGCCATCGATCCGGCGTACGGCACAAAGAGTGACTTGCATCGGCTGATCGACGAGGCACACCGGCGGGGGATGAAGGTCATCATCGACATCGTCGCCAATCACACCTCGTTCGACAGCGTCCTGATGACCCATCCCAAGTTTTATAAGCATGACACGCACGGAAACGTACTCTCCCCCTACGATTGGACCGACGTCGCGGCATTGAACTACGCCGACCCCGAGCTGCGCCGCTACATGACCGACATGCTCCTGTATTGGGTGAAAGATTTCGACCTCGATGGCTTCCGCTGTGATGCTGCGGGCGAGGTCCCCACGGATTTCTGGGAGAGTGCGCGCAAGGAACTGGATCGCCAGCACCCCGGCATTCTTCTGCTTGCCGAGGCATCCAAGCCAGAGCTGCTCCGAACCGCCTTCGACCTCGACTACTCCTGGCCCTTGATGGCGACTCTGAATAACGTGATCGAGCACGGCGCACCGGCCTCATCCATCAAAGCGACGCTCGAGCAGGAACAGAAGCTCTTTCCTAAACATTCCATGCACATGCGTGTGTTCGATGACCATGACGAACAGCGTGCTCTGGCGCGCTATGGCGTACCCGGTTCCTTGGCTGCTGCGGCGCTCATCTTCACCCTCGATGGCGTGCCCATGCTGTACAGCGGTATGGAAGTCAGCGATCCGACCGAGTCCGCCGCGCCTGCCCTGTTCGAGTCGTTAAAGGTTTGGTGGCAGGCCGGAGCTCTGCGCCCACAGTTTCCAAAGTTCTACAGCTTCATCATTCCCTACCGCGAGCAGCATCCTGCCTTGCTGCGCGGACACACGATCTGGGTGGACAACTCAGAAGACGCACATATTGTGACCTACCTGCGGCGCACAGCGGAAGAGGAGGTGCTGGTCGCCGTTAACCTCTCGAGTGCGCCCTTCCGCGGCACTGTTGAGGTCTCCCCAGAGGCCTGGGCCGAAGCTCAGAATCCGGTCTTTCACAACCGCCAGACTGCTATCCCTTCGCTCTCCCTGGACGCCTTCGAATTTCGCATCTTCCGCAGACCTCTGAACGCCTCAGCCTCCGCCGCCGCGCATGCAAGGCCGGAAAGCGTGTCTCCCAAGACCATTAGTCCCTCCACGGCAGCTTCAACTCGCACATCAGGAGAACCAGAATGACGTCCCCCAACCAGGCCTTCCGCATAGTACCCCGCGTCCTTTCTCTACTCGTCGTTTTGCTTGCCGTGTTCGCACCCAGGCCGGCGTCCGCTCAGACGGCCCCACCCATCCCCGCCGGTCACATTCGCGTGCACTACTTCCGTCCCGACGGTGTCTACACCGGTTGGACCATCTATGCCTACTTCGACACGACCGAGCCGAACAACTTCGCCGGTGGCCCAGTCGCGGTCACAGGGACAGATAGCTTCGGTGCTTACTTCGATGTGGGGGTTTCCGCCGGAGCACAGAACGTTGGGATAATCATTCACAAGGGCGATCTCAAGGACCCTGGCCGCGACGAGTTCGTCAATCCCGCAAAGCAGGGCAACGAGTTCTGGGAGCTCTCCGGCAGCGACACCCTGCTCACAACGCGGCCCTCGACCGGAGCCGATCCAGCGATTCCTCCCGGCCACGCGCGTATCCACTACTTTCGGCCGGATGGTAGTTACGATAACTGGGTGCTGTACGTGTATGGTGCGACCACGGATCCGAACAGCGACTTCTGCGGAACGAACGACATGTTCTCCGGCTATGACAGCTATGGCCCTTACTTTGATGTGGGCGTTACCCCAGGGCATCTCGGATTTATCATTCACAACTGCTCGACGAATGTGAAGGATCCAGGACCGGATCAATCCTTGCAGATTCCTCAGCAATTGGAAGGTTGGGTCGTCTCCGGCAATCCCACCGTATATACACAGCCGCCGACCGCGGCACAACTTCTCAGCGGCCCTTTCAACCAGTTGCAGGCGTACTGGATCGACGCGACCACCATCGCCCTCCAGCCTCAATACTTCCAATCCGGCTGGACATACAGCCTGAACGCGAGCCTCGCGGCCGGGCTGCAGATCACATCCAAGGGTCTCTCCGGCAGCACGTCGATTCCACTGACTCCGTTCAGCGGAACGCTCACCGCCGACCAGCTTACCCGTTTTCCGCAACTGTCCGGATACGCCCTCTTCAAGCTGCCCTCAAACATCGATCCCAAGGTGGTACTGCAAGCGCTCAAGAGCCAGCTCGAGGTCACTGCAGCCGCGTCCGATGGCACGCTGAAGTACACAACTGGCGTGCAAAACTTCGGGGCGATTGATGCCCTGCTGGCCTACAAGGGCAAGCTCGGCGTAGTCTTCCGCCACGGCCTCGATCGGGACAGGGATGACGACGAGGACGACACCGTTCCGGTCAAGATCAAGGTCTGGGCGCCCACAGCCCAGAGCGTCTCGTTGCTCCTCTTCAACCAGCAGACGGACACCGCGCCGGAGGAGACAATCGCTATGCATGAGCATCACGGCGTCTGGATCGCCAACGGGGATAGCCACTGGAAAGGCAAGTTCTACCAGTTCACCGCGCGCGTCTATGTGTCCGCCGATCAGGCCATTGATACCAACACCACAACCGATCCGTACTCCGTCGATCTCGCACTGAACGGCACCATGTCGCGAATCACGGACCTCGACGCGGAAGACATGAAGCCTGAGCGTTGGGACGCGCTTGCCTCTCCATACCTCGCAAGCCTGAATGATACGAGCATCTACGAGTTGCACATCCGCGACTTCAGCATCGGCGACAACACCGTACCCGCAACGAAGAAGGGCACCTATGAGGCCTTTGCCGAGCCCGGCAGCGATGGCATGCGTCACCTCCGCACTCTGGCCGCATCCGGCCTGAAGGCTATTCACCTTCTTCCAACTTTCCACTTCGGCAGCGTGAGTGAAGACAAGTCGACCTGGGCCACCACGGGCGATCTCTCCCACGACCCGCCGGACGGACAACAGCAGCAACAGGCAGTGGAGAACGTGCAAGGCGAGGACGCCTACAACTGGGGTTACGACCCCGTGCACTACATGGCGCCGGCCGGCCAGTATGCGGTCGACCCGACACAACGCGTCCGCGAGTATCGCGACATGGTTGTCGGCCTGCATGCCTCTGGCCTTCGCGTAATTCAGGATGTCGTGTTCAACCACACCTATACACACGGGCAAGATCCCACGGCCAACCTGGACGAACTGGTCCCGAACTACTATCACCGGCTGGATGCGAGTGGAGCGATCCAGACAGGCTCCTGTTGTTTCGATACCGCCAGCGAACATCGCATGATGGAAAAGCTGATGATCGATACCGTCGTGCTTAACGCGAAGCAATACAAGATCGATGGATTTCGCTTCGACGCGATGGGCCTCCATTTCGTTTACAACATGACCGATATCCGCAACGCGCTTAACGCGCTGACGCTTGAACAGGACGGCGTGGATGGAAGCAAGATCTACATCTACGGCGAGGGCTTCCAGATCGCAGAGGCGGCAAATAACGCCATCGGTCCCAACGCGAGCCAGATAAATCTGTACGGGACGGGCATCGGCAGCTTCAACGACCGCATGCGCGATTCTGTTCGCGGCGGCTACATCTTCGGCACGGACTTCCAGGTTCAGGGCTTCGCAACTGGCTTGGCAACAGATCCCAGCACCTACACCAGCCAGATCATGGGCGCAGCTGACCAGCGAACAGCTTTGCTGAATCAAACCGATCTGATCCGCGTCAGCCTCGCTGGAGGGCTAAAGAATTACAGCTTCACGGACGCCCTCGGGCAAACCATAATAGCCGCGCAGCTCACGTATGGTGGCCAGCCCGCCGGCTATACCGCTTCTCCGCTGGAGGACGTGAACTACTGCTCCGTGCACGACAACCAGACGCTCTTCGACGCAATCCAGATCAAGTCCGCGTCCGCAGATACCGTTGCGGCGCGAGCGCGACGCCAGGTGCTGGCGATGAGCCTGCTCGCGCTCGCACAGGGCGTTCCCTTCTTCCATGCCGGCGACGATCTGCTCCGTTCCAAGGACATGGATAACGGCAGCTACAACTCAGGCGACTGGTTCAACAAAATCGACTGGAGCCTTCAGGGAAATAACTGGGGCGTCGGTCTTCCACTCTCAAACGTAAACCAGGCGCAGTGGCCGATCGAGCAGCCGCTCCTTGCCAACTCCGCGCTGAAGCCAACTCCGCAGACGATCTCCGCGACCACGGATGCCTTTCAGGATTTCCTTAAGATCCGCTACAGCACCGGCCTCTTTCGCATGACAACCTTCAATGAAGTCCAGGCCAATCTTAGCTTCCTGAACACAGGCCAGAACCAGACCCCAGGCCTGATCGTGATGAAGCTGGATGATCACGGCCACAACTACGGAGGTACTCACCAGCTTGTCGTTTTCTTCAACGCAAGCAACGCGGAGGTGACGTATACAGACGCCACTCTGGAAGGCATGAAGCTGCATCTTCATCCGGTGCAGCGGCAATCCTCTGACGCAACCGTGCGCCGCTCTACATTCGATCCCAAAGCCGGCACCGCCGTTTTGCCAGCTCTCACAACCGCTGTTTTCGTCGTCGACGAGGAGTAAGCAGTATCCGCCCTTCAGATCTCGGTGCCACCTGGGTCACCAATCCAGATGGCGCCGAGCAATTCGAATAAACCACTCTAACTCCTTTGAGAGACCATCGCTTGGAATGAGGAGATCGGAATTGCAACCGAAAACGCACTATTGCTCCAAGTAGTGCTTCCAAAGCATCGTCAGATGTGGCGATCCGCAAATCGCTCGACTTGCGAAGTCGCCCTCATGCAGGCGTGGCGATTGCAACTTCAGCAGCCGGCATAGGCTGAGGTTGATAACTGCTCGATGCGTCGTCTGCCGCGAGCTCGCGGCGAGCCGTCAAATAGCGGTGAACATCCGAAATAACGACGGACCCTTCACCGACCGCAGAGGCAACGCGCTTCACGAAATCGGAACGCACGTCGCCCACGGCATAGATCCCGGTGACGCTGGTTGCGTAGCGGGTGTTCTCGAACGCCTGAGCTTGTTCCAGTGATGACGAAGCCCTTCTTGTCGAGCGCGAGTGTGCCATAGAGCCAACCGGAGTTGGGCTCGGCACCAATCATGACGAAGATGTTCGGGATGCGACGTGTCTCGCGCACGCCGTTCCGGCGGTCGATCCAGGTAACGCATTCCAGGCTCACGTCGCCTTCCACGCGCTCGACCTCCGTGCAGCAGTGGACCGTGATGCGGGTAGAGTGCTCGATCCGTGTGATCAGGTAGCTCGACATCGTGTCGACGAGCGATGCGCCTCGTATGAGCAGGTGAACGTGCTTCGCGACTCCTGAGAGGAAGATCGCGGCCTGGCCCGCAAAGTTGCCACCGCCGCCGACTGCGACCTCCTGGTCTCGGCAGAGAGCAGCCTCCATAGCGGTTGCGGCGTACTGAATCCCCTGTCGGGGTCACCTCAAGAGACGGAAATTTACGTACGCTAACAACGCGAGCGCCAGAACCCGTCCTGAATCATTGTCCGACTAACGGCGACTTCCTTCCGCAACTCGTGTAGGCCCCAAACGTACGTAACTTTCCCTCTCTTGAGGTGTCCCCTTCCGCTCCTTAATCCCCGATCCCCCCTCAATCCCTTTCAAGCTCTCTGTTGGGCCTCTTCCGTTCGATCTCCGCCTGTCGCGCTCTTGTCTGAGCGCGCTGCTGTTGTTGCTGGAGATCGGCTAGTCTGTGGTCGAGGGAGGGCTTGGTCATCTGGCGCAGGAAGCAGACGAAACCCTCGTCGCCTCGATAGTGCAACTTCATCAGGCCGTTCCCAAGACTCACGGGGGCGGACCCTTTCTGGAGCTCTTCAAAGGTCTCGGCCGCAGTTCTGCCTTTGATCTCTAACGAATCGTGGAGCAGCATCCATGCCTGAGTGGGAGTAAGCCTGACGCCGACGGGCTTAACGTCCTCAACCGCTTGCCGTTCGAGCGCTGGCCAGGCGACCGCCTTCCGAGCCGCGAACTCCTCCATCTGGCTGATCGCGCTATGGGAGTTGCTCTCATGATCGGCGACCCGCCGGATGGCGTCTTGGAGTTCCGTCTTCAAGGCGACGTTCTCGGCTACGATGCTCAGGAGCCGGTGTGACTTCTTCCATTGGACCAGCTCCCTCTCGATCCGATCGATGTTCGCTCGATACTCGACCGTGCGCTCACGGTCGTCCTCGCACCGCTTGGCTGCCGTCCTCTCGGCCAGACCGGGCGGTGTCTGCTCCCACAACACCTGCGCCCGGGCTCTGACCGCCTCCGCTTTGGCCTGGCGTCGGGCCAGCTCCTGGGCTTGCTGGACAGCGGACCGCCGATCTTGTTCCCGTTCGGCACCTCCCTGCGTTGTTCGCCCGAGATCTTTAGGCGTTGACTCTTCCCTTCCCTCGATCTGCTCTTCGGTCCTGACTCGCGGTCGGGCGAAGCGCTTCCGGATCTGTTGAGCACCTTGGGAGAGGTACTGTCCAACCTTGCGGCTCAGCTCTTCGATCCTCGCCACCTTCTGGCTCAGTACCTTTCGCAGGGCGTTCTCCCGCCGGACCTTCTTCGGGTCAAGCCGCGGCTGCACGTCTTCGGGCATATCCACGGCGGCTACGGCCGGGAGTCGGCCCGTACCGGGACCACCTTGGTCAACTGTGCCGTCGTCAATCAGGAACGAAGGCTCGCCAATCAGCCGACCGTCGTCGAACCCGCTTTGTGGTCAGGGGAGATCAGAGCGCAGCTGCTAGCTGGGGATATCGTCCGGCGTGACTTGTCTGGTACAGCGCGAGAAGGCGCTCTCTCATCAGGTAGTAGGCACTGGCGGCTTCCTGAACGCTGAAGGGTCCTTCTGTCTTTCCATGCCCGAAGAGCAGTCCCACAGAGACTCTACGGGCCGCGCGGCGCAGGGCCAGACCGTCGCGTCGCATCCGCTCCCCCACGATCACGCTCTCTTGGAAGTTCCACTGCTGGGCGAAACCAGCGAACGCGATAAGGACCTCCGCGTTCGCTTGCATCCGTCGCAGACCTTCGTCGCCACCAATCACCGCCCACATCTCGTCAGTTTCGATCGCAAGCTGCCCCTTGCGCGGTTGGAGATAGTCGATTGCAACTCTGGTGATTCCCTCTATCGGAACCGCCTCCAGTTTCCCGATGAGATCGTCCCAACTCACGCCGGCGAGTTGAGTTTTCTTTCGCGAAGCTAAAAGAAAGGCGACCGGACCCAAAACAGCAATCGAGAGAAACAACAACGTAAAGGTCATGGTCGAGGCCAGTCAGCGCTGCTTCGATCGTATTCGAGGCGTTTCGCGGCGGCAACAAGATAAGCGCGGATCTCCGGAGAAAGTTCGGCGCGTTCCTTTTCGGGAAGCCAGAACGTCACGCCCCAGAACACCACCACACCCAGATACGTGAACATCTGGACGTGATCGAACACGATAAACTCACGATTCCAGCCGAGTGCGGTATGTGCCACGTCTCCGAGGAGTGCGATGGAAGACCATAGGAAAAGACCTTGCCCAACCGCATACACCTGACTTCGCCAGCGCAGCCCAAGCCGATTTGCAGCCGTCATCATTGCCAGGAACAAGCCGCAGGTCATCAGGGCGGTAAAGACTGTGATTCGGGTATCCCAAAGATTGAGTCCCTTTGATTGCGAAGGACCCATCTCATAAGCCACGATTGCCGCCACACCTAAGCCCACGGCCGCCCAAATCAGAAACGATTTGCGCGCCTCCAGAACCCACCGTCCAGTTGGACGCAGGACGTTCCTCCCAATCTCGAGGATCAAGGCTATCTGAAACGAGTAATTGGCAAACCCTGTCGTCCAGTACGCCAGGAAATACTGGTGTTTCGTTCCAAACCGCGACACGAAAAACAGCAGAATTGTTCCGAGAGCTGAGAACGCTATGAACGTGAAGAAGACAGGAAAGCCGCGCACTTTGCGACGCAATACCAAAACCAGCACCAGGGCGACGTGGCCGATCAGCGACGCCGCCCATAGTGCATTGTCCAAAGTGGAAAGATTCATCTTCGAGTGCTTCCGGCCAGCGGATTAGAGTCCGAGATAGCTTAGAACAGCGTAGGCCACCAACGACAATGTGCTGGACTGCGCTACTGCTTGGGGATGTGGATCGCAGCCTGTCCGGTTCGCATACATGGCTGGTGATGCGGTGAGGGCGAGGACGGCAACGAGAGCAACGGAACGAATCGACTTCTTCATGGGTTGGATCTCCTTTGAGCGGATTCCACTCAAGAGAAGCCTAGCCCGATAACGCTCGCATCAGAAGATCGAAAATATCTCAAGAGCTGCTTTTGGGAGGTCCTTTGACCTAAGTTTCGGAAGAGTTACGGGGGAGGTTTTACCCTGTTTCCAGCTGTCCCCCGCCACATCCCGCCCACCATCTGCAGCTCCACCACTTCGGCGTTTCCGATGGCCGGCGGATCTCCCTTACGCCAGAACTTCTTCATCTTCTCCTGATCGCTCATGCCGGCATCGACCACCAGCGATCGGACCGCCTGTTCTGTCAGCGTAAATCAGTTCTCCGGCGAGCAGCTCGGGGTATTCCTCGAGCAAGCGCTAAATTCACCCTGCGCCGGTTTAGCCTCCGCATTGGGAGTAAGGGAAGCTTCTGCGGCTGAACACACCTACGCCAAAGGTCGGGAAGGCCGGGCACTGCTCGTTAACTTTTCGGTTTAGCTGGACCAACTGGAGTCAGGCCGCCAGATCTGAAATCCGACTTGCCGTGCAGCTTCCAGAAGCTGGGTGTCGCCGGAGATAAAAACGTAGTTCTGGGGATTACCCGAACACCAGACCCACGCAGCGGCGAGTTGAAGCGCATCGGCAGCTTTGAGCGGGTAACTCATCAGAAAAGTCTCTGCCTGGGATCGGAGTGCTTCACTCGGTTGCAGCTCCCGCCATCCGCGTCGAAGCTTCTCGAGCCGCACTCCAGCCGCCGCGTGTTCCGGGACGGTCAGCTGACCCATCCTCAAAAGCCGCTCGAAGGCGCTGCGCATCTCGACCGGCGTAGCCCACCATACCGCAATCTCATGCTGCTCAAGCAGCTGCCTGACCGCTGGGCTTGGCTGTTGCTGAACGCACAAAGGCACTAGGGCGCTTGTGTCCCAAAAGGCAGGGTTCACCGGTCTCCCCGGCTCTCGATCGCGACTTCAACGGCAATCTCTCGCGGGACATTGCCTGCAGGAGCAAGAAAGAACTGATTCCAGTCCATCTGCTCTTCCGGCATCTTCAGCGCTCCGGAAGCGACGAGCTGCGCTTCCTGGTCCCATCCTGTGCCGTGTCGAAAAGGCAAAATCCGAGCCACTGGAACACTACGATCCCGGATTACGATCTCCTCTCCGTTCTTCACGTATTGGAGATAGCCGCTCAGCTGATTCTTCAATTCCCCAATGTTCACTGTTCTCATAGGTAGAGGATACTCCTACTTGGCTAAGTTAGCTATAAAGGTTTCCGGTTCAGCAAGAGCTCAACGTCGCACGACTCTTCAGACCTTTTGCTCCCGATGCGAAGCAGCGCTCGTCTTTGGGATCTTGGCACTTCAGCGGCGTTGATGCGTCCTCGGCGGCTAAGTGGAGAGCAGCCTGGCCCCGAACTCTGCGGGGTCGCCAAGCGCCATACCTGCGGCACACAGCGGACATTCCCCTGGCGTCCACAGCGTGTTAAGCTGCCGCGCCAGTGTCTCCAGCGCAATATCTTCATGCGCGGCGAACTCATATGCTGAGGTTCCGAGTACGAGCAGCGTACCGATGGCAACCACGGTCGCGCCGCACTGCTGCAAATCGACATAGGTGCCGCGCACTGCCGAGCCTGCGTTGATCACGTCATTCACGATCGCCACCGCTTACCGCGTACACTCTCCCGCAACGCTTCCGGGATGCGATATCCGGCGGGGAACAAACCATCACTCGATGGTCGCTCGAAATGCTCGGCGTATGAGTGTTCAAGGTTCAATTCCGATGCGACAGTGAGCGCAACGAATGCTCCTTCAATGAGAGGTCCGCACACTGCGTCGATGGATAAGGAAGCGATGCGCCTGACTAATTCCGAACACAGCGGCTCGACACGCCGGGGTCGCCGGTAGAGCAACTCCAGGTTCAGCCACAGTTCGCCATGGTGCCCTGATTCGAGCAGGAAATGCCCTCGCCGGGCAGCAAGCAAACTCAGAACAAGCTCCTGAGTGGGTTCGGCAGTCACGGGCACGGCTTTTCTGATCGCTGATGCACCCTGGAAAGACTCTCCGCCAGACATGAATTGCCTGGTATTTTTTTCCACTCCACCGCCCTTGGTGCTTGGTTTGGACCTGCGGGCCAACCTCCCGAAAGCATCCGTCCGTCGGCTGAAAGTTTTGCAGTAAACGGGTGGGAGCAGCACGCCGCCGTATACGCTCTCAGTTCAGCGGTGATCTGGTCGGGTGCGTCGAGTTGTACTTTTGCAATCTCTCCATAATGCTCCCACGTTTGCGCCGGAGGATGGAGGCCGTTTGCATAGCGGATGCGTCCGGGAACCATGATGTCGTCGGACCACGCGGTCAATGTCCCATCCTGTTGCTGCGCGATATGCGATTCTTACGTGGACATCTGGTATGGAGTACCCACCAATCGATGCAGGTGCTTTGCCTCCACCCAATATCGGCCGGCAGCATTGATCTCGTGATGGAAGTTCAGGAGGAAGCGGCTGGTTTGTTTATGGCCGGATAGGAGAGGCTCCAACTGAGCTAAAGGACCGTCTTCGATGCAAGCCTCTACTCCGGGGCACAACGTAGTCGAAGGTGGATCATTGGAAACGGAGATGACATGGCCCGAGCAGAAGGGTTGTTCAGGATCGGCGGCTGTGAGGACCATTGCTGTGGTTGGTCCGTGGTTCACAAGCTCAAAATAGAGGAAGACCGGCTCTCCTACTGAGAATGTAGTCTTGTCCAAGCGAAAATTAGCGGTGAGCTGTGCGTCGGCAGCGAGGGTCCACAATGCGCAAATAGCCGCAAGAAGCAATGAAAGTTTCACGCGCACATCCTACGCTTGTCCATAAGGAGCAGCTCAACGACGGCGCGTCAGCTCTACCGCGCGCTCCGGCGTAGGACAGGCCTGGTGGGCGCTCACCCCTTCCCCCTTTTGGGGCATATCTATGCGCCGTCAGAGGCTGTGAGTAGGGCCGGCATGATGCGAATCAGCCTTCACGCCCGGTCGACACTACCCCTCACTCAGCCGCGAACCAGCAACGTCCCGCTCTCGGTGCTGATCAGGCCGTCCAACCACGTTGAGGGCAGCTTTGAGTATCAGACCGACCGGGAATCGCTGCTGAAGCTACTTCGCGAAAAGATTGATTTGAGCGGATATGTGCTCGATACCTTTCGCCGGGATCTGCCTGCAGTCGGCGCAAGGCCGGCTGCAGGCAGTAAAGGTCGAGGACGAGGTCCTCAAGCAAATCGGCTACTTATCAATTGAATCGGTTTGCTTTAGGGTGGCTTCAGGCGTGTTTGGAGGATGTCTTCCCTGCCCCGATCACTTGTGGGGCCGCCACGGTCCAGTCAGCAGCTCTAGCCTATGCCACGATGTAGCCCGAGGCTCTCACCTCAGGAGCTCACCCCACCCAACCCTCAACAGGTAGGTCTTTGCTTTTGTTGCGTCTTTGCGAGGGGGAGGTTTGGAGGGGCGCAGCGCCCTCAAAGGAAGAGGCGAGCGAATGCGAGCTTGTTTGCCCCGTAAGGGGCGCTCTATTTAGTTTTTTGTTGGGGAGTTCTTAATATTTGTGCGTTGAGTAAATCCTGCTACCTTCCTGTCTCTTCCTGTAACTTCTTGCTTCTTATTAAGGAAGCCCGGAGGTACGACAGATCGTGCCCGGAGGTACGAAAAGAACAGCCCGGAAGTACGATTTTGTAGCCCGGAGGTACGAAATGACGGAGGATTTTTTCCTGCTGTGAATCAGTCCGCAAACCCCTTGTTTTCATCTAGTATAGCCCCTCAAGCAGCCCGGAGGTACGAGGGTTTTATTCACACTTGATCTCCAGAAAGCTGCTTCTTCGCCATTTTCGACTAAATGCTCTCTTTTCAAAAAGAAGACCTAATTTCTTGCCCGGAGGTACGACGTTGTTGAGGTTTGCCTCCACCTCTGAAGGGTGCGTACCTTTAAAACTGCAATAAACCTTCTCTTTTCAATAACTACACCTCTAATTTGGCCCGGAGGTACGATGGCTCCTGTACGCATGTAAAACCCCGCAAACGCGGGGTTTTACGGGCCAAAGATCTCATCGAAGTAGCCTGTTAGTACGATCAGGAAAGGGTTTTAGTGCTTCTTGGGGTATGAACTGCTCCGGTAATGAGGTGTCGATTCCCTCTTGGTGGGGCGATCCATAGTCCGTCTGATCGAGCATCTCCCTGAAACTCAGGCCAAACGGTCTTGAGCATGCGGATGGCGTCAGCAAAGCGAACCCGAATGCGAGATGAAGTCTTATCGTCCTGCCAGAGCTGCTCCCGTAGAGCTGCCCATGGAATCAGGCTAGGTCTGTTGGCAGAAAAGCTGCGCCAATGAAGGAAGAGGATGTAATCCTGCATTTGGGGCTTCCTGTCGAGAGCTCGCAGGATCTCCCAAGGGAACGGAACGTGGTTGCGATTGATCTCTTCGAAGAAAGCCTCACCAAAGCGCACTCCTTGAGTGGCAGGCGTCCCTGGAAATTCAACGAACTTGGGTGCCACGCTCCGGGGAAGACGTGCTCCCTGGATGATGGGCATGATAGCGATGTCTTCAAAAGCAGCGTCCTGTTGCTCGACAACGATTGCGACTGAGGAGAGCCGCTTGAAGCTATCCCGCACCCTTTGATAGTTCTTCCCTCCCCTGCTGTAGCCCATGTCCTCCATGAACTGTGACGCGGTAGACCAAGGCACAAAGGGATCCTTGCGTTTGATTGCCTGGTCAATCAGCCAGTGAAGAAGCGTACGATCCGTTCCGTAAGGCATGGCCACATCGGTCCCAAGCGCATGAAAGGTGACGGTAATTGTGGTTCCGTCTGCCTTACGGGATCGGCGCACATGCTGCCGCGATTCAGTCTGCCGGTAAGGAAGACCACAGATGATGAGCGCGTGCGCGATCTGAACAAGTGCAGGAACAACGCCGGAGTGTCTTTGAAACCGGTAGTCCTGCAAATCGTCAAAAAGAGCCCCCTGCGCGGCGAGTTCCTCTTGCTTATGATTCCGCTTCACCAAGGCTCCGTCTATGCTCTTCATTTGTAGTCCCGCCTCACTGCGAGGACGATTCGACACTGCCTTCCTGGGTGAGTGTCGCTTAGAGCACACCGGGACGTCGACTTGAAGGCTTTGGCTCTCTGTTTTGATTGCGCAAGCCTAGATGAATACTGGAATGGTCGCCCCTGTTGATTTCGGGTCAAATTCTCGCCTTCCTTGCCTTAGCAGTTTTCCTTCATTCGTTTTTTCGTTATTTCTACCCTCGATGTTCCCGGAGGACTTTGAAGCCTTCCTGCAGCAAATCCAGCATGCTTATGCCCTGCTGGGAGGCGTAGACCTTGAAGTCCCGGTGAAAATCGGCTGGCACTTTGAAATTGAGGGGTTTAAGGCTTCCCGGCTCGGTCTTCTCGAGGTTTCCTACCGTCATCTCTACAGCAGGCGGAGGCCCCTTGCGTGATCTCTTGGTAGGTGGAGGTACGTTTGCCATGTTAGGCCGCCCTTTCCTTCTGCATGAAGGTGACGAGGTCAATGATCCCCTGTACGAGCTCATCACTCCGCTTATTTAGGGATGGGAAACGGGTCTCTGTAAGCGATCGGCCCTCATCCGACGCTCTTCGATAGGCTGTCTTCTCGGGCAGGCTTCCGGCAAGAACACGGTATCCCGCTTCGGCGACATACTCACGCGCCTCTTGGATCTCCGATTCACTATCACCAACGCGTGAGAGAGCGAAGGCGAGGTTGGCCGTCCTAATTCCTCGCTTCCGCAGCTCGTGTGCGAGCAAAACGGAAGGCTCCAGGTCATCGAGCGAAAGGCCGGTCGGAAGCACTGTGAGTAAGGATGCCTCGGCTATCTTCAGGGTGCCGGCCGTGGAATGAGGTGGTCCGTCGAGAATCACGAGGTCGTAGTGCTCACCTATTTTGAGCGCTTGCTCCACTGTCCCAAAGCGTTCTACCGCAATCACCGGTTCGATACCGGCCTGGAGGCGGCGAGATTGCCAGTTGAAGCTCGT